>Ga0209780_1001832_pt1 | contig 14532 bp, 11 predicted proteins | sample WorMetexBAHAMAS2_FD_187384 | JGI IMG/M metagenome (GOLD analysis project Ga0209780, IMG submission 187384) | Marine gutless worms symbiont microbial communities from Max Planck institute for Marine Microbiology, Germany - Inanidrilus exumae... | ecosystem: Host-associated > Annelida > Digestive... | reverse complement strand
GGGGGGGGGTCATTCACCAACGACTCTTGGCACCAGAAAACTAGAGTCACTGGGCTATCACGTGGCGTTGTTTGCGTGATTCAACATTTAGCACATCAGCAATGTCACTTTGCACGAAGGTTGCACAACCGTGTTTGGGGTGTAAGGCATAACATGCGAGGAGGTCAAACCGCTGATTGGTAGTCAACAGGCTTGGTCAGTGTCAACGTGAGTTTGTTGAAGACAGATGACATCTACCTTGGTTTTTGTCTGCAGAGTTACTGATTAAACTGCGTTTAGCAGCTGACATGTCTCCACCTTGAGTTGCAGAATCCACAGGGCTGGGCCCTTGGCTAGGTAGTCCTCCTGCAGCAGGTTTGAAGGGGCTTTCACGCGATGACCGGGATTCATCATGGCGCTGGCGGATATGGATTCAGTCCACTGTGGCATATTTATTTCTATTGATTTATTTTTTGTCTGGACAGATGAGGCTCACAGTGACAAGGCAAAGGAGAGTATTCGTGCCAAGTGTGCTCAGTATCTAGAAAGAGCAGAGAAGCTGAAAGAGCATGTGAACAACAAAGACAACAAGAAAAAACCAGTCAAAGATGCTGACGCTAGTAAAAAGTAAGTAAGTCAGCGGTCATATTGTCTGCATCAATGCACATGTATGTAGTATTTGTCAGTTTGTTAGGGTGTATAAGTTATCTAGTGTAATGTCTATGCACACCCAGTCACCCACGTTTAAAACTTCTGTTGGCAAACGTTGCAGGCAGGACATCGTTCATTATCAACAAACAAATTGATCATTAATCAATTTGTGATAATTCGTTACTGTTGTTAGTTATTTGATATGTAGTTAGTATTACTTAATTATTTTCCTGGTCGATGGCGCCACCTCTAACAGTCGACGATACAGACTTTTGAGGATATTCAAGTTTCAGTGTTATGGGAGCTTGGCTTGCAAATGCCCTTTTGGGGGTATTTTTGGCTAAAAATGGGGGAAAACAGAAACTTTTGCAGTTTTGTTCCTTTTGCCCCTGGGATTGATCTCGTACAAATCAAATAGCATAAAAATTGGTTCTGCAGCTTGGTCTTGGGATGCAAAGAAACATGGGGTCACAAAAAAGCTAAAAACCACGTGGGGTGATATTTCACCTATTTGCTGGGACGCCCAGATCACTTTGAATTTTGGCTTGTGGAGTAATAACTCCAACGTAATCACATTTTGTGACAGTTTGTTCGGGGGTTTCGGAGTTCTGATACCCCGGATTTTGCTATTTTCTATAGGCTTAGCTGGTGCCCTTACAGCAGTGTAAGCACCACCGCGCTACACCGTGATTGTCTAAAATTGATACTGCGTATCCTGGTAATGAAACAGTGAATGGATACAGGATACATTGAACTGCTGAATACACCGGTAACGTGTTGTGTTTGTTGCAGCCATGCCGTCTCGTTCTAGCACTATGTAGGCGTGATGTGCCGTTACTGGTGACGCATGTCAGTCACATTGTGCAGGTAGTGTGGTGAAATGTGTTTGGTTTAGGTCAGACAGTGACAGTGACAATGAGTCGGGAGATCCTGAGAAGAAGAAACTGCAAGACAAGCTGTCAGGTAGTAGTCTTAACTAGTGAAGAATTTCATAAGAACACTAGGCCTTAGTTTTAACCTTAGGCCTTAAGTTTTCAGTTGTCAACAGAAAGTATCATGCGAAGTAATGTTTCAGATGAGAGCCAGAAGTGAGTTCCATGCAGCTTAATTAACTCATTACTTTAGTCAAACTATTATTTCCGTTGATTTTGTTATTATTACTAGCTTACCTATAGACTAGTAATGGTCACTGGCGTCTGTTGTCATCATTGCCTGTTGTCATCGTCAGTCATCTGTAACACTCGCATGCAACGTCACTCAACAGGGACAGTACACGGCGGGCCAGTTGTGTTACGTCTCATTAGGGCGACGCCTTGTTTTTATTGTATTGTATTTTATGTCATTTTATTCTGTTCAGGGCCGATATCCAGTATTGTAAGCGGCGCTATACAAATTCAGTTGACATCACTACGATTGTATGAAAGTCTGTTGATAGCACGCACGGCATTGCATGCTCGCTGTGTGATAGTTGTGCCTAGTGTAACGATGCATGTACAAAACTATGCAGGTAGCGCAATAAAACGTGGCAGTTGCTGAAAGTAGAAGTGCTTCTCAGGCTATCACGTGATCTGCTTACATTATTTGTACAACTGTACACCTATATTTTAACTGATATAGAGCGTCAAGCGGGTCTTTCAGCTATAGTGGAGCTTCTTGTATGCACACATTGTTGCACTAGGCACGACTATGGCACAGCGAGCATGCAGTGCCGTGCGTGTCATCAACAGACTTCCATACAACCAATATTGTTGATGTCAACTGTACCATAACTGTGATCAACCAACGTCGACTGCCACCAGTGTTGTTGATGACTCTGCATATTACTCCGTCAGCGCACCTTCATGGATGCAAACCACCGTGGTGGATGGGCACGAAGGTTTCAAACAGCAAAAGTGACCTTCGAGATCACTAAAGGTCACCCTTAATATGATGCCATTCGATAGTCCACATACGATTTCCTGTTAGTCTTCAATTGCAACTATGTGACTACCTTGCACCATTTCTGAGATACTACCACTTCTTTCACAAAATTTAAAGAGCTCACATGACCCTGAATGCATCCCTGTTGGGGTAGTCGACCATGCGTGCACTAGTACTCCTCTGTATCAGTCAGCACAATAAATTGAAGTAAAATGGCTTAAGTGATCCAGACTACGCCTATGTCATCCCAAGGCCAGCAGTTGATATATACTACCTGCATACAAAATTGGGGACTATTGCCTTAGCTGTTCCGGAGATATGGGCTGCATTAAGTCTGCAAGCGCTTTCGAAAACTGCTTAGGAAAAGCGCTTAGCTGTCACTTAACGGAAAGTCGCAAAGACAGCACTTACATAATAAATATTCTGTGACCTTATTAATGAAAGTTTAGTAAACAAATACTTTAACTACCCGGAAGTGTACGTTTACTGTGTGATCCATATCTGAGTGCTTTGGGACTATGCTTGCCTAGTAAACGGCACTATATAAATACTCTTCCTTTCCTTACTTTTCTTTTTACTGTTCTTAGACATCAAAACAATAAATAAATTATATTTTACAAATTGAACATACTTGTTTACCATCCAACTCAACATACGCTGGCTTCACAGAATCAACTGCACATGTTCAAGTTCTTCAAAAGTCAACTAAGCGGAAAATTTTTCTGCTTACTTTGCTAGCTGAGCGCTACGGACTTAACGGCAAAAGCACTAATCTCTTAATTACGTTTTTCTTTGATAAGCGCTCGCGGACTTAACGCAGCCATGATTGCGGGCATTGAAATTGAAAATGGGTCATGTGACCCTGACCATGCCCCTTTTAGGGGTGGTTTGTTATCCGAAAGCTAGGACTTAATATCATCTGCCAGTGTGCAAAATTTGACAGTTCTAGCTTAGCCATTACATAGATATCATTGGGGGCCGCAAAATTTAAAATGGGTCACGTGTCTCTGACCACGCCCCTTTTAAGGCGATTTGTCATTCGTATACAAGCATTTAATATATTCTACCTGCATACAAAATTTGTCGACTTTCGCTTCAGCTGTTACGGAGATATCATTGCAGGCGTCGAAATTGAAAATGGGTCACATGACACTGACTATACCCCTTACCGGGTGGTTTATCATTCATAGGCTTGGATATGATACAGTCTACATGTGCACAAAATGTGAGATATTATTGGGGACCACAAAATTTTTAATGCATTTTGTGACCCTGGTCATGCTCCTTGTACGGATTATTTGTCCGTCATATGCTTAGACTTTATATAGCCTACCTTTGTACAAAATTTGATCACTCTATAGCTTCAGCTTCAGCCGTTTCAGAGATATGGTTGGTGCCCATCAAAGTTTACATGGTTTACGTGACCTGACCACTCCCCTTTCGGAGAATATTTGTGATCCGTGGGTTAGGAATTGCTACAGCCAACCGGCCTACCAAATTTTACTACAGTGTATTCTATCTCCACCTACTATGAAGATACGTAAAAGGATACAGAATGTCGAAAATGGCATGGTTTGGGGTAGTTATGGGTCAACCAAGGTCATCAAAAATAGTGCCTTTCGATAGAACACATATGAGTTCCTATTAAAGTTTTGTAGTAATTATAGCCCTACCTTGCACCGTTTTTGAGATACAGCGAGATATTAGTTAAAAGTCATCGATTGTAATCTACCCCACCTATATTTGGCGCCCCCATTGGGGGTGACCCCGTTGGAATTTCGCCGAGATCTTTGGTGTCAGCAAACTAGAATCCCTGAGCATTATATGATGTTGTCTGTGTGATTCTAGGTTTAACCATCTTTGTAGAACTCGGACTTGTAACGGACGGATGGACATTTGATGACATCGTATACTGCGATAGCATAGCGTCACATGCTAAAAACATGTTAAAGGTCTATGCTTTCTTAAAAGATGTTACTAAACTCAAAACACACGGAAATTGTTTGACCTCCTTAAATTTTGCGAAACAAGTGATAATATATCGTTAATGGTGCATGACAGAGACATAGTTGCAGTGGAACACTAATAGGAAATCGTATGTGGCTTATCGCATGGCACCGTTACCAATGACCTTGAAGGTCGCTTTTGCTGTTTGAAACGTTTTTAACTCCCATACGTTGTGAAACATAATGCAGATTCATTTCATAGTGTGTCGTGCATTTCTCTGTGGTAGCTGAGCTTCTTGTTTGTACAGTTGTGCTGCAGTTGAGCAGTGCTGTTTGTGATAGCTAACTGTCTTGTGATGACATTATGTTGTTGCAGGTGCCATTGTGATGGAGAAACCCAACATTAAGTGGGATGATGTTGCTGGCCTTGAAGGAGCAAAGGAAGCTCTGAAGGAAGCTGTAATACTTCCTATTAAGTTTCCTCATCTGTTCACTGGTTTGTATTTTATGCTGTATTGCATTTACTTGCAAAAATCTACCATAATGCTGTTCAGTACAGAAACTTGACCTGTTCCATAGTTAAAGCCAGAAATGCTTGCAAGCTTAGAGATTTTAAAACTAAATTTGGTTTGTAGATAAATGAGAACGTTCAACACCGTGTAGGACATGCATTACTCTTTTTGGTGAAATTCTATGTGGCCGCTGTGTTTATTTTTTGGTAATAATGCCACATGGGCTAGGTTAAGCGGTGGCGATTGACGGGTTTAAATGTGATAGAGCATGTACACTGTGAGTCTGAAAGGTGCCACCGTACTCTTGCTTATATCTTTGCCAAATGTTGACCAGTTTTTGTAATTCTTTCATGGACAGATTCAACTGTAAATGTGCAAAAAAATTATCAAATATTTCACCATTTCTTAACGTGTTTCTACACAAAATTGTGAAATATCTGTATTAAACAAGAAGCTTCGCTACTGCATAGGGACCGTGCGATTCGCTGTCAGTTGAAATCTTGTCAACTGCTGCACAGCTGTACGAAAAATCACAATTTGAAGGCTTGCAGTGTCATATGACATTGAGGTTACCGGAATTGCCTCTATTCGATATGCCATATATCACTTCCTATTAGTGGTCTGTACTAACAGCGACTCTATCTGGCACCATTTCCGAGATATTAGCTCATTTACAATGTACTTGACTGACTGTGACCTGGAGAAGTTATTTGTTTTTGAAATTACAAGACGTAAACGTTTGGGGTTATGTATAAACATAGCACGTTATGCATGCTGTATTTCTCAAGGTGTGCGAGACAGAAAGGCTTCAGACAGCAGAAGTGACCTTTGAGGTCACTACAGGTCACCAGTATGGTGCTATTCGATAGGCCACATATGATTTCCTATTAGTGTTCCATTGCAACTATGTCTCTGTCTTGCACCATTTTGAAGATGTTATCACTTATTTTCCAGAACTTTAAAGAGGTTACGATCACAACCCTTTTAGTGGTAATCTATCATGCATGCACTAGTACTCTTCTGTCACAATCAGCACATGACATTTGAAGTGTCTAGCTTCGCTGCTTTTAAAGATACGATTGGGGCCAAACTTTAAAAAAACGAGTCACGTGACCCTGACCATGCCCATTATGGCGCTTGGTATGTTCTGCCTGTGTACAAAATTTAGTGAATGTTCCGGAGATATGATTGCGGGCGTCGAAATTGACAATGGGTCATGTGACTCTGGCCATGCCCCTTTTAGGGGTGGTTTGTCATCTGTCAGCTAGGACTTGATGTAGTCTACCTTTGCACAAAATTTTATGACTCGCTTCAATCATTCCAGAGATATCATTGGGCCCAAAACATTAAAAATGGGCCACGTGACCCTGACCATGTCCCTTTTTAGGGTGATTTGTCATCCGTATGCTGGGACTTGGCATATCCTACCTGTGTACAAAATTTCAAAACTCTTGCTTCAGCCGTTCCAGAGATATTTGGTGCCGACCAAAATTTAAATGGTTTACATGACTTGACCACGCCCCTTTCAAGGACAGTTTGCTATGCATGGACTCGTACTTACTACGATCAACCTACCTACCAAATGTGAAGTCTGTCTCTACCCACTACCAAGATATGTAAGATAATACAAAATTGTGAAAAATAGGGTGGTTTGGGGTACTCAAGGTCACTCAAAATAGCACTGTTTGATAGAATGCATACAAGTTCCTGATACGGTTTTGTAGTAACTACTTTACTATCTTGCACCATTTCTGAGATATGGTGATATATTGATAAACAAGTAGCTCAGCTGTCGCTGACTAACCCGCGCGACGTGCTGCGTCACGGCAAATGGCAAAATTTTAAAACAGTCACGTGACCATAACCACGCCCCTTTTGTTGGTGATATGTCATCCTGTTGTTAGAATTGATATAGCCTACTCGTGTACAAAATTTGACAACTTTAGATTCAGCCGTTCCAGTGATACGATTGGAGCCCCCAAAATTTTGTAATGGGTCACGTGACCTGACCACGCCCCTATCAGGGACAGTTTGTCGTACGTAGGCTGTGACTTGCACATTCAACCTTTACATCAAATTTATAGTCTTTGCAATCGCCAATTACGAACATGCATCAGGCAATGCAAAATGTAGAAATTGAGGTGGTTTAACCTGCTTAGTGCTTAGGAGTCACCCAAGGTCATCGGCAACATAACCATTCGATAGAGCGAAACAACTTTGCCACGGAAAGTTTTCACGCGAAGAAACTTTGTAGTAGACTTTTTTTGACAGAAGTTGAATTTAACTGACAAAAACAACAAAATCGCGTTTTGTGCCACCCCTTGGGGGACTTAAAGATAACATACACGGTTCATATATGGCTCGTTGGAAAGCACGTGGTCGACTTCCTATTAGTGCTAATTGAACTTTTTCGCCAGCTGTCACAGTTGAGGCACTATGAGCAAATATTGTTCGAAATTGTGCTGTTTGAAAGGGGTGGGTCACTTTGAGCACAAATTTCAGGGGGAAATGGGGTCATCCACTAACAAATTTTGGCGTCAGAAAACTAGAGTCCCTGGGCTATCACTTGGTGTTGTTTGCGTGATCCTATGTTTAGCTATTTTGATACAATACCGGCGTGTGACACACACACACAGACAGACGCACGATGATGGGTATTACCCGCGCATCGCTAGCACCGCGCGGGTAAAAAATCGCCAACTTTAGCGTACCCCACTTCTCTTTGGTGATCCCGTTGAGGGTGACCCCGTTGGAATTTTGCCAAGATCTTTAGCGTCAGAAAAGTAGAGTCGCTGGGAATGGCATATGGCATTCAACCTGTCCATAGATGAGTAGTAAGGTGCAATTGGATGTCTCCTACCTCAGTTACGGGTGGCGCAATCTGATGAACGCTTACAAAGGAAAGGCAGGCATTGTGTATTTGAGTCGACTGCTCCAATAAATACTTGTTGTAACTTGTTGTAGCCATAGACAATAACAGAATTTGGCTTCTCCACTGTGTGCTCTGCCTATTGTTACCGACCGAATAGCATGGTCTGTCAGTCGGTCTGTCACCTAGTGAGGCCTGTAAAAACGGCTGATGGTTTTCGTAACCATGTGACCTGGGCGTTTGACCTGTTGACCTTTGGGCGAATGCATGCTGAGCGACTCTGCCGAGCAACTACTATAGAGTATATGTGTACCAAGTTTGGTGTTGATACCTCAAGCTGTTTTCCTTTCAGAGTGCAGACAAACAGTCAGACGTGACTGAACGCCTACCCACTCCGGCGGCTATACGGCCGACATGGGTAATTAGTTCAAGACAACATGTTACACACAATCAACAACGATTTCTGCACGCGCTCTTTGAGCCTATATTGCAGTGAGTCCGAGATACACTGCAACCAAGTAGTTTTAAATATTTTTAAATTTGTAATGTATCTTGTTGTGAAACAGGAAAACGCAAACCGTGGCGTGGAATCTTGTTATTTGGGGTACGTGTTTTTGTTGTTAACTATCTTTTACGTTTTTATTTAAAATAATGAATGCTACTGTGATGACTCAGATTGCACTTGTTATATTGTTTTAATAATAATAATAGCAAGAGGTCACAGAATTTTGACATTAGACCACATTGCCGTGTTCTCACCCCTTGCACAGTGGCGAATGGATTTTCCCGTAATAGAAGTCTATGTTGGTCTTCAGTCATTCCACAACATTGCCACTTTTCACTGCTGGAGTCATGGAGCTATAATTAGCTCCATGACTGCAACGTCCTGCCGTCCTTCAGGGTCAGTTAAGGTTATCGGTAATGGTGCCATTTGATAGGCTACATACAGTTTCCTATTAGTATTCCATTGCAATTATGTCTCTATCTTGCGTCATTTCTGAGATATTATCACTTATTTCCCAAAATTTAAAGAGGTCGTGTGATATGAACACATCCATAGCATCTCCAGTTTCAAAGATATAATCGGGAGATCATAATTTAGAAAGTGAGTAACATGACTGTGACCATGAGCATTAGGAGGTAGTTTGTCATCCAAAGGTAACACTTGTGTACAAAATTTGGCTACTCTGGGTTACGCCATTCCAGAGATATGGGTGTGGCACTTAAAAGTGAAAATGAGTCATGTGACCCCGACTATGTGCTTTTAGGGGTGGGTTGCCATGCATATATTAGTACTCGACATAGCTTGCTTGTATACAAATTAGATTCAGCTGTTCCAGACTTTTGATTGGTCCCCCCAAAATATAAATGTTCACGTGACATGACCACGTCTCTTTCAGGGATGTTTTGATATCCATGGGCTAGTACTTACTACAGTCAATCTGCCTATCAAATTTGAAGTAAGTATCTCCACCCATTACGAGATATGGAAGGCGATACAAAATATGGAAAATGTGGTGGTTTGTAGTTGTTAGGAGTCACTCAAGGTCACTGGAAATAGTGCCATTCAGTACAGCACAGAGAAGTTCCTATTAGCCTTTAATACTATACTGTTATGTTATGTCCCTGTCTTGCGCTCTTTCTGAAATATAGCGAGATGTTGGTTATAAATCGCTGATTTTAACCTACGCTGCCTGTATTTGGCACCCCATTACGGGTGATCCCAATGGAATTTCGTGGAGATTTTTGGGGCACCATGAAACACGAGTCCCTGGGCTATTGTACGGTGTTGTTTTCGTGATCTTTCATCGAATGTTGTTGGCACATTGCCGGCTTGTGACAGACGGACAAATTGACACACGAAAACAGCGTATATTACTAGTGTAGCATCGCATGGTAAAATAAACCATGAACCATGCGGTAAAGGCATTTTTAATTATGAACTCACGTGGTAAGTTGTTGCACTGTTTGCGTGTAGCCTCCAGGGACTGGAAAATCGTACTTGGCGAAGGCAGTTGCTACAGAAGCTGGCAATTCTACTTTCTTTTCTGTGTCGTCTTCTGATCTTGTGTCAAAGTGGCTTGGAGAAAGTGAAAAGTAAGCACGTACTGCATTTTGTTGTGAGTAACAGGAAACAGCAAGTACCTGTTGCCACCACCTCCACCTTCATCTTAACATCGTTTGTCAGGTGAACTTGAGCTACATTAACTGGTTCCACTTGTTCTAGACCGTTATTTACAGTTCAGTATGTGCCATTTCACAAACGTGAATAAGTGCCAGTCCGGGCTTTGTCACACAGTAGGCCACGCCTAGAGGAGGCACTCTTAGAAATACCTGACAAGCTGCTCACGCCTACTGTTCCTTCCTCCACACTGCACAATGCATACATACACTGCACACACCTACCAGTTCCCCTCCTCTCCCTGGGCTGGCACATTGAACCGATATAAAAGTCTCAGCGCTGGGGTCCAGAGTAGGCTGGACCCCTGCCCACAAGGAACGAACGAACGAACACCCCCAATCATATCTTTGGAATCAGTGAAGCTGTGCACTTCAAATATCCTGTGCCTGATTGATACCGAGGAGTAATAGTGCATGTATTATAGATTACTCCCGAAAGGGATGTGTTCAGGGTCGCGTGACCTCTTTAAATTTTGGGAAATAAGGGATAATATCACGGAACCGATGCAAGGTAAGAGATATGGGTGCAATAGAAGACTAATTGGAAATCGTATGTGGCCTATCGAATGGCACCATTATCGGTGACCTTTAGTGACCTTGAAGGTAACTTTTGTTTGAAACTTTTTTGACTCACATAACTCCAGAAATGCAGCGTGTTTTGCAACTTAAATTGGAAAGTGCACATGGCTTGTAATTTCAACTATCTTGTAAAAAACAAAGAAATTCTCCAGGTTACAGCCAGTTGCATACACTGTAAATGTGGTATAATTTCATAAATGGTGTCAGAATTAGTTGTTGTTACTAATACAGACCACTAATAGCAAGTCATATATGGCCTATCCACTAGTGTCAGTTCTGATGACCTTGAAGTCACATTCAAGGTCACTGTCTACTGCAGGCCCTCTGATGTGATTTTTACTGGCACGATGCTATGCTTGTGCGGTATTTGCTGTCGGCGCTTGTCCGTATGTCTGTCTGTCACAAGCCTGAGTTGTACCAAAACAACTAACTTGAGGATCACGCAAACAATGCTGCACAATAGCGCCGGGACTGAGTAGTTATATGATGCAGATGACATCTACGAAATTCTAATGGAATTACCCCCAACGGGGGTGCAAAATGCAGGTGAGATCGGTAAAAAATGCGTTTTACGACCGTTTAGAAGTATCTGGCTCAGATGCCTTACTGCCAAAAATTTGTGTCTATCCGCCGCGGTTGTCCGCATCCACAACGGTGCGCTTGTGTAAGAATATGCGATGTAATTAACATTCAACTCTGATGCTAGTCGAAATCTGATGATCACAGTTACGGTCCAGTTGACATCAACAAAGTTTTTTGGTTGTAAGCTGGTACAGGAGTCTGCTGATGACAGGTAGCAGAATAAAGCGTAGTATTTGCTGAAAGTGCTCTTCAGGCTAACATGTGATCTGTTAGCATTACTTGTACAAAAGTAAGACAACATTTCAACTGATATACTGAGCGTCACACGGGTCTCTCAGTAATAGCAGAGCTTGTTGTTCATACAGCTGTGCAGCAAACATTTGACAAGATTTGAACTGACCTAATTGTGCGTTGTGCGGTCCCTCTCTGATAACTGAGCTTCTTGTTCATTAATTTGTGCACCATTGACAAGACTTCAATTGACATACACATCTTGAGGTTCCTGTCAATAGCTGAGCTTCTTTATCAATGATGATATGAGGAAGGACTAAGTATTTCTGTTTGCATGAATCTCTTTGTCGTCAGCATAGATCTTAATAAACTAGATATACGTATGCATTCTGTGGAACGTGATATCTGTCCCATAGCATGTCCATAACGACTGAAGTGTTCCTATAATATATAATAAGAGTTAGGTTACACATTTTTCACTATGTATGCGTGAAACAGCTATATTTCCACTTCCGGTCTATAATCTGACATCACCATCGTGTTCCTCAACTCCGGTTTCTTGTAAGAAGTGGGAATTTTGGCGACTACATCATAAATAAGGGTTATATTCCATAATTTTTACTGCGTGTGCACAAAAAGGCCATATTTCCACTTTTGGTCTAAAATCTGGCATCACCATCATGTTCCTTGGCCCAGATTTCCTGTGGGAAGCGAGAATTTCAGCAATTTGCATATATTTAATGCAGTTATAGGGTTGTTAGTAATATTTGCATATACTGGCCCTCTTCGCCTGAAATTGGAGGTTTGGGGGAAAATGGGGGAAGAGTGATGCAGTGTTTATACTTCTGGGGGTTTTAACGTCTGTGCCAATTTTGGTGAAAATCCATCAAGAAATGTGAGCGTGAGATTGCATGCAGACGAACACGTGGACAGAGGCAAATTGGTTTTATAATCTGTCTCATGCTATAGCTGTGGGACAGATAACAATTGTAAGACTAATGAATGCTGATATAAGTATTTATTGATGTATTCCTCAATGCTTGGGTTTTTATGGTACATCAGTTGAAATCACTGTTGTCATTGCACGTTAGACTTGTCCGGAATCTGTTTGAACTGGCTCGAGATAATAAGCCGAGCATCATATTTATTGATGAAGTTGATTCTCTGTGCTCATCTCGAAGTGAAAATGAATCCGAGTCTGCAAGACGCATCAAGACTGAATTTCTTGTTCAGATGCAAGGTTTGTTTTGGTTATTTGCTTTGTGTGACAGATGAGCTGTCATTTATTATTTATTGATTATAAAACAAAAACTGGCTTTAGTTTCTATTTTTTGCAAAAGCCGCTGCTTTAATTTTATCTGCAAATTTTAAGCACAGCAGCTAGCCATCACGTTTATTTCAGTCAGCAGCATGTCATAAATGTAAAAGCTAGCTTCTATGCTTAGAATTTGCAGATAACGTTTTGATATTTGCTGTTTTAAAGCAGTGGCTTTTACACAGAAATGAAACTGAACCCAGTTGTTGTTTTTATAATTTCTTCGGTTTTATTACGCAAAATAGTAAGCACAGTGTATAGGTGGCAGAGTAAAGTTTGTTGGGCAAATGTTGACATAATGCCATATTGCCCGGCGATCGGTCAATCCATTGCTGAGATATTGTGATATAACGGTTTTCAAATGGTGGCCATCCGCCATCTTGGATTTTGTAAATTCACCATTTTAACATGATTGCTATGACCAACTAGAAATACGTACTGCGGCATGTGGTACCTGTCCCATAGCAAGTCCACAACGACCGAACTGTTCCTATAATATATTGTAAGGATTATATTGCATATTTATGACTGTGCATGTGCGAAACGACTATATTTCCACTTCCGGTCTAAAATATGATGTCACCATCGTGTTTCTTGACCCAGATTTCCTGTAGGATGAGGGAATTTTGGCAATTTGTATACATTTAATGCAGTTATAGAGTTATTATTAACTTATTAATATTTGCATGTATTTTGAGGACCTCTTCGCCTAAGATGGGGGTTTTTAGGCAAAATAGGGAAAGGGTGGTGCGATGTTTGCCCCCAACGAACTCGTTTTTTACTTTTGGGTTTTTTATGTTTGTGCCAATTTTGGTGAAAATTCGAGCGTGAGAGTGCACGCAGAGGATAGTTGCTGAAAACCCATCTATTTGGTGTTTGGGACCACGGCACTTTGCACCATGTATAAATCATCTTACTTACTTATTTACACACGGACAGAAGCAAACTCGTTTTTACGCATGCGGCGCTAGAGATGCGTGGGTATTAGCCGTCATCGTGTGTCTGTGTCTGTCTGACACACACCGGTATTGTATCGAAACGGCCAAACGTAGGATCACGCAAACAATGCGTCGATGCGATACTCTAGTTTTCTGTTGCCAAGAGTCGTTGGTGGACGACCCCCTCTTTCCCCTGAAATTTGTGCTCAAAGTGACCCAGCCCCCTTCGAATGCCAATTTCGACCAATATCCGCTCATGGCGCCTCAACCGTGAGGGTTGGAGAAAAAAGTTCAATTAACACTAATAGGAAGTCAACTACACGCTCTCCAACGAGCCATAGATAAACTGTGTACGTTACCCCTAAGTCCCCCAAAATTCAACTTCTGTCGAAAGATGTCTGCTACAAAGTTTCTTTGTGTGAAAACTTCCAGTGGCAAAGTTGTAGCTACATCATTTGTCTATATAACAGTCCATAGAAGGATTGCGGGCGACGTCCAGATCTACCTAAAATTTGCGCTCAGAGTGACCAACCCCTTCGACCTGCTTCCGTGGCCGAGTGGTTAACTCACGCGGCCGCCATGTGCAGTAGAGCGTGACGCGCTCAGTGGCCGGGGTTCAACTCAGCCCGGGCGCGTTCGTCTACCAAAGAATTATTTCTAATGATTCCTATGCACATGATGAACAGGGAGATAATCCCGGGCAGGTAAGCGGGCTCGACGGTGTCCTCTATAAACTGTGACCGTTGCTGATGCCTTGATTAGCAGCGTCAAGATATCAGTCGCACCGACGTGAGAGCCGAAGCAGATAGATGTGGCTAAGCCCACTGGC
>Ga0209780_1001831_pt1 | contig 14532 bp, 10 predicted proteins | sample WorMetexBAHAMAS2_FD_187384 | JGI IMG/M metagenome (GOLD analysis project Ga0209780, IMG submission 187384) | Marine gutless worms symbiont microbial communities from Max Planck institute for Marine Microbiology, Germany - Inanidrilus exumae... | ecosystem: Host-associated > Annelida > Digestive... | reverse complement strand
GTGCTGACTTACGTGGGCCCAAAAAAACACATATTAGATTGGGGTCAAGATCCCCCACAACAGGGGAATTTCTCAAGGGGGATACGTACCAGCCACTGTAACATACCTACGCATGACTGCATTGTACACTGGTCGTCGAAAGGCGACAAGACAGCAATGTGACCTATTGGACACTTGTTATTGTATTACTATTGCCATGCACAAAGATTTTAAATCTAAAACAAAAAGCAGTGGAAGCAGTACATGGCCTGTGTGTCCTCGGCATGATGGCCAGGAGGTCGCACAAGTGCAAAGCCATTTCTGAGCTCACCAGTTGCTACTTTGAATGCCAAATCAATAACACTTCCAGTTGCCTGTAGATACAAAAGTGAGATTCAACGACAAACCAAACCATGCCAATTTACACTCGGTATCACAAATAATGCAGTCTTTCGCTCCATGGAAAATGTGAGAACAATTAAAACAATATCGAACTGATGTATTGCTTCACCAAAACTTTCACCAGCACCAGCACCATGACCTTTATAACAACCATTTCCACGTGAAGCTGGGTGAGTTGATTACGCCTTGGTTTTCTTATTACAGAAGATAACCAATCTAACGAGATAAGTGGCATAAAAAAGCATAAAAATAATTAGCCCCGTACGGGACGGACTGATGGTCACAACTTCACAACTGACATTTCTGCCAACTACAAAGTCATGTGACACAAAAACTAGGCTAAATAGCACAAATTTGGCCCGATACAAATTTAGATATTGAGCCCTAGTTTAAGAATCCATGGTCAGTTGCCAGCTCCCATTGTAAATGGCAGAGGAGATAGCTTTTGAAAACGGCCGGATTTCCTACTTTAAAAGGCTCGTGACCTTGACCTTGGATCGGGTCATACTGCATACTGTCGTGCATCACTCATCAACCTCTATCTACATGCAAAATTTCATTGAAATCGAAGAAACTTTTTGTGGACGGACAGACACACGTATGTACGCACAGACGGACAGACATTTGAGACCAGCTTAATTAGGTCGACTCTGTCGAAGAGTCGACCTAAAAATGGAACAAAAATGTACAAGGTTGTTTTAAGACATGTATCCTTGTGACATTGTATATATGTGACATTGTATCCTTTAAAGGAATAATGTATGGTCAAAAGACAAACAGGTGCCCAGAAATCAGGGAATAATCAACACACTGGAATCCGTCACAACCGTCACACTGTTACACAAAATTCATTAATAGCAGTAACTTGAGAATGCTGTAAACCAGAATAAAATCTACCAGTCGAGCGGCAAGTACAGTGTCATCTTCACACCAAACTGTATCCATATCGACACCAATCCCACCACATGGCAGTTTGCAGAACCTCGGAGAAAACAACTCTGCAACAAACGAGGCATTAATTCCTGCATATGTATACTAATATTAACACAAGACAGGCAATTACAACATGTAGAACATTCGCAATATAAATATTCACTCTCTCTGTCGGTGTTTAAGCAACCAGCTATTTTATGCACTCATCATAAGCTAAACATGTCTTCAAAGAAAATCTGTGGTTTGTCATAGCACCTTTTCACTATAGGGATGCCCTTTATGCTGCTAAACCAATCACAGTTTAAGTTGGTACATAATGAAAACGTTGGCTACATCTTACAAATTATCCTCAAAAGGTGAAACTACTTCAGAAAACACTGACATAATGGCGATATTCGTTGCAGATTAAGTCGATGTCATCCTTACACAAGATTTTAACTGTGACATTTATTTACAGTAATAGTAATCAACACTGAAAACTAACCAAAGACGGCGGGGTCGCGGTGCCGGGCACTACTGGCATACATGTGGACGTATGTTTCACTGTGACTCGTCTGTAGCTCTTCTCTTGTCGCACGACGACACTTCACCAGCTGTCATTAATCAGAACATGGACAATATCTGTTCACCTTCAACCAGATCAGATTTCTATACGTGTATGTTCTAGGCTCTTTGACAACGCAAAGAAAAAGTTTCACAGGCAATGTGTCTGCACGCACTGTGCACACTCATCCCTGCAGATGGTCCATGTTCAATGCATAACTGGCTCGACGACCTGCTGAAAAATAAACTAACACCATTTCTGACATAAAGTGTCAGGCATATGTAGTACAAAATCACACCATTTAAGGCATTCTTTCCTTTTTTCCTAGGCACCCTATACTAGTCACTGACTACAGAATTCTATTCTTCTCGACTTTTGCATTCTCAATCACTATCATTGATGTCTGCTGCAACAGTTAATTCAATAATTGCTTGTATTCAGGATGACCACTCTCCATACTGTAAATTCCCAACATTTCCCCACCTCTCTGCAGCAATACTGACCATGTTGCAGTCACAACATGCTATAAATGTCAATGGATATTCTTCGAAACTGTTCCTGATTAATAAGCAGCAACAAAATCCTTAAAGCTGGTGATATAAGGCCTACAACAGTCTACTAACAATAATGTAGCACCAAATGTAAAGTCTGCAAGAAATTTTTTAAAAATCCATGACTATATTTTCCCCTCACAGTGCCCTGATTTTTGGTCAATTCCCTGACATTTCCCTGACAGATGTTACATTCCATGATATTCCTAGGTTTACCAGACAAGTAGTCAGCCTGATTATGGTCATCCTGATAATTCTTTCATGTAACATGACCACAGTGAATTTCTTTGACATAAGACTAGTTTCTGAAACATAAGTGAAAATGTGACAGAAGTATGGTGGCAAAAATGACAAAGATGCATTTTAACTGTAATATAGTATTATAATCACATTAAGCTAGCAACGTCAGCTATCTACAGCTGTAGTATCATGAAGTTTCAGTTGTAAAACACATAAAATGGGAATACTACTGACATTACCTCACACTTCGTGTGCAAACCAGTCTCCACAATCCTTGACCAGATGCATAATAGCCGACTAGGATTTTCTGGGTGACTGGCATCGTTGCGGCAGACACACGTATGCCTCAACATAACCTCATCATAAGCCAAACCTTGACAACACAAACATGAAACACGTCACACGTGTATACCTGCGTGACAATGTAATACAGATGAGAAATAATAACTGACTGCATCATGACTGTGACAGTCGCAGAAAATGTCCACATTTCCTAATAATTATAATAACTAGAAAAAATAGGTAGTCATCGCGACATGCAGACCCATGCCGGCTACGGCGGTAGCAGCATGTGTCACTAGCAACCATGCAACCGTGATGGTTTTCATAACCGTGTGACCTTGGGACCTTTGACCTCTGGGTCAATGCATGCTGAGCAACTGCTATACAGCATACGTGTACCAAGTTTGGTGTCGATAGCTCAAGCAGTTTTCCTTTTACAGTGCGGACAAACAGACAGACATACAGACAGACGCGACTGAATGCCCAACCCACGCCGGCCGCTATACAGCCAGCGTGGGTAATAACCATGATGATGTAAAAAATCTTAGCTGAACGCTAACAACATTTAACAACAGCTATGTAAAAATATCAAAATATCTATGGATAATCAAAATAACCCAGACGTTTAAGAAAAACATACCTAGCCAGTACTTGCTTCATGCATTCAGTATGTTTCTGTAGTTATGATCTTACAGCAACAAAAATGTGTATAGTATTATTATCAGTAATTGTAGTAATAGCAGTACCTGATTTACATACGAATCACAACCAGCATGTTATTATTTCTGGCTTGCATCACTAAAAGTGCATGGAGCCACTCGTAGACAACATCTGGAGCAGCGGGTTCTCAGCAATGCTGACTATGGTCACAAGAGACTTGAGGTCACCTAGCACTATGCAGCTGACAATAACAGCATCATTCGTGTGAGAGATTAAAAGTGATTTTTAAAAAGATGACAGCATACACAGTACAGCTTACCAGTGACGAAACGTTGTTTATCAAAACCACTGTCGATAAATGACGTCGTATAGCAACTCTTTGATGGTTCGGCTACTGGGAACGAGTGTCCGCGCTCCAGCAGACCACGGTCTGCTGCTGCAACACTAGGTGCACCACTCTCCGACAGAGTTCGAGTTCGCATGCGGCCCAAGCAGGCTCGCCGTGTCCGACCAGTATCCGGCTGTATTGCAGAGTCGTCGCTCTCGCTCGGACCTTCGTCGATTACAATGACGTCAGCCTCTTTCAATTCACGAGCCGCAGCCTGACGACAGTGATTACATGAGGTGTTAATAATGTACACATTTCTATCCGGCCATGAGCTCGTAACAGATTGACAAGTTAATCTACAGACACGTAGCCATGTAACAGTTTTGACAATATATCACTAAGCAGCTGCTGAGTCAGATTACCTTTATCTTTAAAATCGATGCAACACAACCTACACTGTAACTGACGAGACAGTTGACTAAAACCGTTGATCACAGTAACAGTGCAGCTTATCCTATGAATTGTGTGGGTGCATATGTCTGCACTTGTGTACCATTGCTAAATGCCCGAACAGATCAAGGTGGTGTTTGGTGCGATGGTTACCACAGAGGACAACTACCCTGTATGAAAAGGCAGATCTCCTGGCAAAAATTTTTTTCATGTCTAACACCCCACTTCCCCGAGGTGAAAAATCTGCAGCTCTTGCTATGCCATGGTCATCCATCGCAGCAATTGCTGAAATCTCATCTTTTGTGAGACAGGATGGCAGACATAGCTTACCTGAGGTGGCCTGGCTTCAGCCATCTCATCAACATGCTCCATGTGCAATTTCTTGGCACTTGCTTGGTGCAGCAGCTTCTACAGCAGTTAATCATTACAACAATGTTACTAAATAACTGACTCTCTCATCTACTGCATATTGCATATGTATGTCCTTTTTAGCAGGCAATTTAAGATATTTTTTCTCTGCATTTCTAAGTAGTATTGCAATCTTTTCTCAGCAGAGTACTCACACATTTTATGACTGCATTACAAACACACGAAAGCAACTTTTGTGCCAAAATTAACACATTTTGGGTGGGATGCAGCGGGCCGCATCTGCAGGCAATGTATTGTGCACCGCTGTAGTAGTGCAACAAGCTCAGATGTAGACTTAGCCGTTTTTACTACCAGTGTTCAAAACTACTACCACTACTTCCATTTGACTACTACTCGGACTTTTGTTTAACACACATTTTTCCAGGTGAACAGAGGTCAGCCAAATGCCTCTCGGATCCTCCGATCCCATCCGTTCCGGAATGACTGAGTTAAGGTTTTACATCCCATTCGACACAGCACTGGTCATTTTGGGGATGTTCTTCCCAACCAATTTCTTGATTTGGTACTGAAGAATCCGTTCAAGAACAGAACCTCTGGGGATTAGTGGAATGGGTTTTTCTTATGGGTTGGATGCCCTTCCTTGGTTTCTTGTCACCCAGCCATCAGTGTCAAAGCACTTAAGAGAACACAGAGCACTAACACTAACCAGAGTGTTATCCTCGTGGAAGGGGCATTGCTTCCTCTACATTGGCTCTCTGACACCAGTACCTGAAGATGGTGGCAGAGTCAACACTACCAGTGACAAATCTGTGTGAGCCTACACACGTGCCTTTTTCAGATAGAGTTTGTGGTTTTCTTTCAGCTGCTGGTCCTGCTGTTTGTTCAGCAGAATCTTGTGCTGCTGCAGCAGCAGCTGTACCGGCAATGGAATGGGTTCAGAACGTGTCCTCTGCAGCGTTGTTGACCTACATTCATTCAAACAGCTTGCCTTTGTACACAAATATAGATATCAAAAATACAAAAATAAAACTTTTAACAAAATCCTTACACCAAACCGCAACTGAAACTAGAAACCATAACTCAGGAACATGCAAAGACCCACACAGCAACGTTTTCGCGACTTGTGACCTTTTAACCAAAAATAAATGGGTTTGCAAAACTCATGATGATACATCTCTATATCAAGTACGGTGATCCTAGCTGCATCGGTTTTTGAGATATCGTGTGGTATGTTATTGTACGGTTTAACGGCCCACTTGACACATTATAGGTCATTTCAGAGACAATTTTACAGGTCAGATGACCCAACCAACAGTGTAATAGCACTGAAGGATGATAGTCTTCCAGGTCAAGGGCCAATCCCTCAGGCTCAGCACACTAAAAGGTAAAGAAAAGGATGTAATCGAACAATTTTCTACATATAGCACCAAGTACTCCGAAGACACAAGAGGCGCTCGGAAGACAGCTAAGCCAAGCAAGATCAAAGCCTGATCCAGTCGACCGTGTACGAACTGCTCTTTATATAGGTGTGCATATGATGTGCACAATTATGATGCACAACAGCACAGAGTTGGTCAGATAATTATCATAGTCTGTGCCGGTTCATAAACCTGCGTCTACAGTGCTGACAGTCAGTTACCTCGCAATAAGTGCCTGCATGTACGACTCTGATATGTGGCCGACGTTACTGGCTGCTGGGTGATAAGGAACACCAGATGGCTCAGTCTGCTGTGAGGTCTCCAACGTCTTCAGTGGAGTCTCGGCAGATGTGGCCGGAGGCTGTGTCGGCCAGCCGCCCATCAGTGGCAGACTGCCATATGTCCGTGACATGGCCAGCATAAACTCAGCATCACTGCTTGAAAGTGCGGCCATGTTCTATGTACACACATTCAAATCGATACAAAAACCAGGCCACACTGCACTAATAGTTAGCATGTTTGCAAAGATGCAGCACACAACACCGACAAACAACAACTCAAACAAACTACAAGATGGACTTCAGCACCCAAGCATTGACATGCACGCCTCTGCCACCTCGACGACATGCTGTGTCCTTGACCTCCAGAATATTATCAGGTCATTAGCAGGAACTAGACAACATTTGTGGAAGTTTCATCGAGATATTGTGGTGACAAGATCTGTTTGAACGAACGAACAACCAGACGAACAGGTCAACGAACGTGGTAAACGGACAGGCCTAAAACGTGCCTTCGGCGAAACGGTCGGGTGGCGAAGACATTAACAATAACTGAACTCTGAGGGAGTGAGTGCCGCAAACTTTATACTCACTCTATGAGTATAAACACACAAAACCAGCAGCGAACATATTTCACTTTTAATGTTACCGACTATGCAGTCAATTTCAACTCACAATTGGTGCCGGCTTGCACACCAATGACGAGTCATCGACAAAACGGTCCGACGCTCCTCCTACATGGTGATCCTGGTAAAACACAGCGACAATGAGATAAATGAGCAAGTAAGCAACCGAAAATTAATCAGAACACGTCTACTGATTGTATTATCTTCCATGCTGTTTGCAGCATTAAATATAACAAGTACGTCAATGGGGACTGACCTCTATCCACACATGCCAATCCTACGTCCACACGCCGCACGATATTCCACGAACAGCACATCTCTAGCGGTTCTATTTATAGTTCATTTATTGTGCAGTCTGGCTGATTCGCCTGCCGATTTTGGGATTTTGGGCGAACAAAGTTCACAATAAAATTTAGCCCCGTACGAGGACTGACAGTCGACTCTTCGCAACTGACGTCTGTGCTAACTTCAAAGTCACGTGACAAAAAAGTAGGCCGAATACGAAATTTAGATATTGTGCCCTAATTTAAGAATACGTGGTCAGCTGACAGCTCCCATTGTAAATGGCGAAGGAAATAGCTTGTGAAAACGGCCGGATTTCCAACTTTCAAGGGCTCGTGGCCTTGACTATGGATCGGGTCATACTGCATACCGTCATCTATCTCTGCCTACATGCCAAATTTCAGTGAAATCAATTAACTTTCTGCGAACGGACAAACATACACACGTATAGATGGACATTTGAGACTGGCTTTATTAGGTCGACCCTGTCAAAGAATTGACCTAAAAATGGAAGATTCCCTGCCCAGGACGCCGATGAATTGCCGGGCAAAATTTGAAACCACTAGCTATATCCTCGGTGGAAAAATCTGTAACCATACAAACAAACAGACAAACAAAAAAAAACCCACAAACAGTAAACCATGTATCCAAATCTTGCCTATCGGCATGTATGGATAATGAATAAGCTATCTTGTGTGGAATTGAGACAGTGGCTGTCAACACAGAAAAAAATCATTGTGCTACAATACATTACACATTAAGACGGTTAATCACTTAGTTAGTAAATAAAAATATTTCTAAGGGGCAGACAAGCAGTCACCATGTGACTTTGTTAACTAACTCCCAAATATAAATGCTTTCACTAGCTGCTTACGGTATAATTATTCAAGAACAGACCAAAGTAACTACGCAAGATCTGCATGAATTACAAAGTGGTGGAACAAAACAAAACCTTTAGGCAGCCTACAGAATGACACAGAAGCAGTAGTAGATCAAGATATGAGAAGTCGTCATGTAAATGAGAAAACATAATGAAGAATTAATAGCATACGAAAATTAGCCAAATGTGTGACAGCAGTGGTGGCAGGATAGCACAGCTGTAACACTATATGTAGTAATATATACATTATTATTCTATTAATAGTCGCACAAAGCCTGTATGAAGCTTACTCTGACCAATGATATGTCTACGGATGAGCCTTGTGAACTAACAACACTCGGTGGGGAATTCGGAGAATCATCGTGATCCACTACAAACACATTACATATTCTTAGCAGCAACGAATATAGAAAGACACACAGGGCATGCACAACAGGTACACTGGCAGCTGCCATGTATTAAAACAGATCCTGTATATTTTCAATAACGCTCTGCAAGTCACTGGCACTGGTCGCACACTTGTGCAATTATAAAGCTGCAATTTTTACTACATCACCGTTCAAATTTTTAGTCGACACCAGTAAAAACCACCTCTCTGAACAAAATCAGAGCCAATTAGCAGTCAATATTCAAAACCACAAACAGAACACTGTTAAGCATACCCACACGGTGGTAACAAAGAACAGTAAAGTAAAGTATACTTCGATTTGTATAGCGCATCGTCTTAACGACCTCGAATGCGCTCAGACATGGATCACACAGTTTTACCTGCAAATTACACCATGCCTGCCTTTACTCCCCAGCCACAGAGCATCACCGCCCTTTGGCTGGTACTCATTTTACCATCCCACAGAGGGTAGAAGGCTGAGTCGACCTGGGTGGCTGATCACATACCGAAACAAAGTGCCGCTTCCGAGAGTCGAACTCGGACACGGTCACCCATCCCGGTACTAACCGGGCTCAGCATAGGTTAACCTCATTGATCTAGACCAACGACACTACCACTATGCCACGCCGCCACCAACACTGACCTTGATCACAGTAGCTACTCCACATCAGGCCTGCAAGATGGTAACCACCTTAGCATGTAACCAGCTCACCAGGTAAACTCAGCCTAGCAATAACCCTGAAGTAGTGAGTACCAGCAGAAGCTGGCGAGTGAACAGGCACCATGCGACAATCCCATATCTCTGGTCTCACAGTGTAAACTACTGTCTGGCTGGGCTGAAGGCTACTGTAACATAGCACAGCACTGCCCTGTGGACCTATGGTACTTGGCAGGCGCTGACTTACTCCTGCATCAGTGGTTGATGGAATCCTATCACCAGTTTCACCATGACAACCTCAAGCACTAAACTTTCGTAGGACTCAAGCAACATGTAATGTTATACATACCAGTTGCTGGAACATGTTTGCCATAGACTTCCCGGCGGCGTATGAGCCGACTGTTCTTCTGCATAACCTTCTGTCTGAGTGACAGCTTTGACGACCTCATCTTCAAGCTCGGCTCAGACACTGATCAAAAACCACAAAGGATGAAATCAACCAAAATAAGAAGGCAAGATTCCTTCTTGATCAACAAATTAAACACATCTGTTATCTAATTAGCAGTTTAATGCCAAGGCCCAAAACCATATGACAACCAATAAATGTGTTCTTTTGGTCCACAGTTAAGCATACAGTTTTCAGTCCTAATGTCTAACTGAGCAACACCAATATATAATGGCAGTTATAATGGCAATTCTGTATTACAGTTATTAGTAATAATCCTCACATCCTCACAACTCCTACTTACTTCCAACTTCAAAGCACGTAACACAAAAACTAGGACAAAAATCAAAAAATTCGGCCCCGATAAGCTTTAGGTATTGTGTCCTAATTTAACAATCCGTGGTCATTTGCCAGCCCCATTATAATTGGGGGAGGAGATAGCCTTTGAAAATGGCCAAATTTCCAACTTTCAAGGGCTCGTGACCTTGACCTTGACCTTGGATCGGGTCATACTGCATACCGTCATGCATCACTCATCGATCTCTACCTACATACCAAATTTAATTGAAATCAAAGGAACTTTTTGTGGACGGACGTATGGACAGATGTACGGACAGACATTTGAGACACATTTTTAGGTCGACTCGCCGAGTAGATCTAATAAAAAGCAACAGTTTGAAATCCTAAACATAGGAATGTAAACGCATCATTCTGAGTAACATACTTGTCTTTCTCAGTGGATACTCGTCATCGTATTGGCCAAGAGTCATCTTTGGAGGCGGAGACCATTCTGTTGTCGGTGGAGAATGCTTCTCAAGTGAACTGTGTTGTGTGGACCTGAAAATCACATCACATTACTTAAGACACTCAACCGTACAACAGCCACACAGCTACAAACATGGACCACCAACATACTACTGCTTGTCTGTGCTCTCTCAAAACTACCACTAGTACTGTACTAGTGATACTGGTACTCTGTTGCACAGACTACACTTGATATACAATGTATGCTGTATACTTATTTACTTTCTTCCTGACCTGCAATGAGAAACATCAACCAGGCCTTGTGCTGACGGCTGTTGTTTGAGGGCCAATCCATTTTTACAACACTAGCAGTGCACCCTCACACCTAAGGAGCTCGGTTACTCTTCGGTCCGTTGCGCCAGCCACCCGATAGTTCCGAATCTGCCGACAGTGCTCGCTAGTCATTTGCAGTGGCATACAGATGCATGCGAAGCACGGTCCCGTGGGCTCGAGCAGCGCACACGAACTCACCCATGACCACCCAGAGGGTATAAGGATGCCACATGCCAAATTTTGTGCAGATCGGCTCGAAACAGTAACTGTGCATAAGGAGCAAAGAAGCATGCAGTATCTTAGTAGTGGACAGGACTCAGACTGCTCTCAAATCACCCTGGCTTGTCTGGCTTTTTGAATAGCATTGGTCTCACCTGGCATATGCAATGTCGTCGGCCACATAATATCATCCGCAGTATTAACAAAGGCTTAGCCTCAATGCATCCAAGTGCCACTGTTTTCAAATGCCACTGACAGCCATGTCTTCTAATATTTCCTCATGGGCAGCAGACAGGACAGAAAGTTTTATCAGCTGACAAAAGTGTCCAACCCAATGCATTGAGGGGCACGATCGTGAATATTTAGAGCCAAGACAAAACAGAAACTAACCACTGTCTCAACTCAGGCGGTGAATTGCTGATGTTGCTCAGTTCTCGTTGGCTCTTGTTCAGCAGACATTCACGCAGCTTCAACTTCACAGCAGTTGATGCCACAGCACCTTCAAGTAATACATATCACCAGCACTGCCAAGTCTCAACTCTTACAGGCAATCTGCATGATGCTCTATGTCACAGCCAACATGTTGTAAACAATGGCGATGCTCAGTGTGGTGAACTTATGACGGTCAAACGACATTGACGATGCTTGTGACAGTAAAAATACCGTGGCAAAATTCACAAAAATTGGCTAACTTCATGAATTTGGGCAAGGTTCCAGAGTAAAGTACCCTTATTTTTAGATGCTTTGCCAACACTGTCAGATGGTGAAAGCATAAAAAGTCATGCTTTAATGTATATCTTAATGCTTGGTCGCCTGAAACTGTCATAATACAAGTCAGTGTTCAAAACATCTCTGCACACACAGTACTATGCACCAAGACCATATTCCTCCATGCAGTTGAGGAATAAAAATAGATACTAACTTTCTTCGTCTTTCCGCTTATGCTTGATATGTTCAAGCTGTGTCCACTGATCATCCCTGGCCAATGACTTCTGATGTGCCTCAGAAGATTCGTCAAGCTGCTGCTGCTGTTGCTGCTGCTGTAACAGCTGCTGCTGATGCTTCTGCAGTAAAAGCATCTGTCATAGCATATCGAACATGAAACATTTACTAAATAAGCAACACATAGCATCAGCATCTTTTTAAACAAGTGCTAAATAGTACTGCACTTGTGTCACTCACACTAAAAACACTTCCAAGCCTTTAGTTCCACATGTTACACTGTACATCATCCATTCATATTTATATAACAAATAAATTACACTTCACTTAGACAGAACAGAGTTGTTCTACCGCAAGTCAAACTGTACATCATTAATACACCTTACATAATGCACTCCATGATATCACAAGAGTACCAACAGCCAGTGAAAATGCACTACAAGGTGAGAACAGTGACTGAAATTCACATCACGTTACTTGAGACATTCAACCGAACAACAGTCTCACAGCTAAAAACATGGACTACCGGCAAGTCCGGCATGAGAATATACACATTTGTCTCCACTACATGAGCATGTAGTGATAAAATTTCATGTATCAATCTCATATAATGTGACAAATCATTCAACATCAGGTTTAGTTTCTGATATCATCCTGTGAAGTTGTCAATGAATAAGTGTGTGTGTACCTGCATTTTGTACTGTTGCTTCTCATGCTCTAATAAACGTTGATCTTCTTCAAACTGCCGGCTCAACATCTCCTTCTGAAGATGATAATGCTGTTCAATGCGATACAGCTGTGCCTGGATAGAAGGTGCTGCAACACCTGGTACAGTACCCTGTATACCTGCACATAACATCGTTAATGTGTCAAGTCTATTCCATACAAAAACCACTGAAGAATTCATTGTCTAAGTATCTTTAATCCATCAAGGAACCAGGTCAGTAACGGATGTTAGCAGTAAATACTAATCAGTAAACATCAAATGCAAAATGAAAATCCGAGGTCACAATGAACACTGAATGTGCTGCCCATCAGGTAAATATAACGGTTTGGTTTTGTTTATGTCTTGTATAATTATTAATTAATTCTACCAATGCATGTGGTGACAACATGATTTCTATTCCTGTTCAGGCTTGACAATTTAATTTCAAGTATTATTTTTTCATTGATGAGGAATAATTTCAATAACATAATTTCAATTTCATTTCAGTTACTACCTCCCCCACCGAAGGAGATGGGAGGTCATGTCTTTGCAAGACATCCACGGTGACCGTCAACGATTGCCGAAAATGTGGGTAGGTACCTTTCTGGTGCTCAGCGTACATCCCAGGGGAAAGACTTCAAATCGATATCCCAGCACGCCCAAAAATAGACCCCCTGGCATACGTCCGCACAACTCAAAAAACTTAACGGAAGCCCTGTTCCGCACGTACAAACCGCACTTTATTTTCGGCGAAAAGTGCGCGCACTTTAGACAGTAAAAATGGAAACTAGACATCCCGTATTGGGACCATTTCGCCGTGCGTTTTCGGCATTTGTAATCATTGCAAAGTTATGATGGCCTGAAGTGGCAAGACCTGGAAATTTTGTGAGCAATTTTTGCATCTTTTGGAAAAACGACCCCTCTCAAACTGTCGCTACTTCGCGGATCGCGACCAAAATCTGCCAGGGCCAGCCCCCACATATGGCTCACACTGTTCCAGATCTCATCCAAACAGATTCACTTTTGGCGGAGTTATTGCCAAATGCGTGAAGACCGTTTTTGCCATATAGAGTATTTACAATATAGGCTCTTCCAGTCTATAATAAATAATTTTACTTACAGTTTCAGTTACTACTGATAAATATATTACTGTTGATATATTACCAAAACTAAAGTGTTTCATTTCACATTACCTGCATATAAAACCTGCTCTGGGTGACTATCATCAGACACAACTTCACTGCCTGGTGACGCCAGTGGGTCTACATACAATCCACATCATCAAAATAATCTAACTCAGTTTCATTAGCAGTACTCAATCAAAGATCTGCATTGTCTACACGAAGTGCATAGATGTGGCTTATTGCTACAGATGTCGCATGTAGTGTGGTCTGTGTCTGTCAGCCTGTGTGTGCATTGAGCACACAGGTGAGCTGTGCATAGAACAGCAGACAGGTGACAAGACGGCATTACAGCCTTTTGCCAAATACCTTTGGACACTTGTTGCTAACATTAACACTGCTCATGTTGTCTAAAAAAAACATCGCTAAAAACATCACCACAAAAGCCAGTTAACAGTGACCACTGACCACTACTCATCTACACTATGTAAATAATGTCATAAATGTGTACTTCAAAAAATGGATAGACATCCACGCATCTAGTTATATAATAATTTAGGCAATTGTTATATGCCTAACAGCTCAGTAATGAGCACTAACAACATGCTAATCAAACATGTGCTTCTCCAGCCATTATCGACATTGCAATTAGCCACTGCCAATAATAATAATTATTCACCCAAAGCGAAGCATAGCTTCAGGCGAATTATGGAAATACTATACGGGCAAAAAATGGTGTTCACACGTACCACTC
>Ga0209780_1001830_pt1 | contig 14532 bp, 8 predicted proteins | sample WorMetexBAHAMAS2_FD_187384 | JGI IMG/M metagenome (GOLD analysis project Ga0209780, IMG submission 187384) | Marine gutless worms symbiont microbial communities from Max Planck institute for Marine Microbiology, Germany - Inanidrilus exumae... | ecosystem: Host-associated > Annelida > Digestive... | reverse complement strand
CAATCCAACAGATTTATTATATACACAACGTTGTGCAAATGCAACTAATATCTTATATACACAACACTTTTTACTAAAAATTCGTAACTCTAAAATTTCGTCTTTCTGTTATGCCCACAAAAGACATAGCCCCTTTTTCTTACATATCCCCACAAAAAAACCCTCTTTTCAACGATAAAGTATCAACTTACTATCGAATTCTTGTCAGCAAACGGGTAAAAAGTCAGAAAACGGAAAAAACGGGCCCACCCACAAACCCCGCTATCGCGCCTCCGCAAAAATTTCTTTTACTATTGTGATTCAATCTTTTCATTGGTGTCGACATAATGCGCGTAAAAAATATCACCATTACTGTGTCGGTTAGGGTTAGTGTTACGGTTACGGTCAGTTTAGTTTTATTTGTTAGCAGTAACACTTATGGTGCGTCGAGTGTCGCCATCTGCCGACGTTGTGTATATAAGATATTAGTTGCATTTGCACAACGTTGTGTATATATCTCACCTCGGTATCTCACCTCGGATGGCCTTCCAGGGCAATGCGTCTGGGAGGCCAAGGGCTAAACAGAACTAGTCCATAAAGTAGCCCATCCTGGTCTTTCTGATTTTATTTAACCTATTTTTAAATGCATTAATGCTGCTGGATGAAACAGTCACCCCATCCAGGGCATTCCAACGATTAATTACACGATGTGAAAAGAAATGTTTCCTGACATCTTTCTGACATCTTGGCTTACTCAGTTTGGCCAAGTGTCCACGTGTGCTTTTATTATTACAGTCTAAAGTAAACAGAGACTCGAAGTGAACCGTTGTAAACCCTTTATACATCTTAAAAAGCTCTATTAAATCTGCCCTATTACGCCTTTCCTCCAATATGACAAATGTTATATTTTTTCTCACTTGCAATACAATTATAAACTATTTCAACTGGACTACATAATTCACAACACTACGGAGCATAGAATATGTAACACCGAGTTTGTGTCTAGTAGTCTTGAACCCCAGTACCCCACAGCAAGACTGCAAGTTCGCTCCACTCAAGAATAGTAAATAACATTCTTGGCTCCACTGAGCTGTGACCGAGAAGGGCTAGGGTAGACAATACTAGACATCCGTATAACGGCGTATTGGTCGATCGATGAGTCGATTGTAGCACAAACTAGAAAATATAAGCAGTCGAATCGACATGCGTGCCCATGCCGGATGCACTTGATACCCCTGTGACCTTGACCTTTGACCTTTTAACTTCAAGATCGATGCATGCCGAGCGACTGATACGAAGTATATTTGTACCAAGTTTAGTGTTGATAGTTTACGCCGTTTTCCTTTTAGAGCACGGACAGACAGACACAGACAGCCGTGTGACGTTGACCTTCGACTTTTTGAACTCTGGGTCACTCAGTGCATGCCGTTCGACTGCTACGCTGGCGTTGATAGCTGAAGCCGGTTTCCTTTGACAGCGCAGACAAACAAAAAAGCAAGTGACGTTTTTAACGGTTTTCATAACCGTGTGACATTCAACATTCAATGCATGCCGAGCGACTGCTATATAGAGTATACTATACTCTATATGACAGTCGATCGGCATGGCAGTATACGTATGCCAAAGTTTGGTGTTGATAGCTCTAGCCGTTGTCCTGTTACTTAGAGCGCGGACAAACAAACAGACAGACGAACGGACAAACGCGACTGAACGCTATACCCACGTCGGCGGCTATGCCGGCTCAGATGAGCCCCTGCTGATAATTGGCAATTGGGCGTGGCTGGCTGGCGAAAGAAAAAAACAAGCAGGGTAGCACTGGGCTATTATACAGAAGGGTTAATAACGGCTAAACTGCTGCCACATTACGGCGCACAGCAGTTATTTTAACCGCACCGTCTTAACCTCATGAGCGTTCACCAGATGGCGCGACCAGCACACATTTGATAAAGTTGCTCACTGCTCGATTTATCGACCCTGACAGGATGAAAGGCTGAGTTGGCCTAGTTGGCTGACCTATAGCCGACGGCTTACCCACATAAGTGGTCACTCGTCAGCTGCAGGTCGAGCGTGGGCCAGGGAAAGTCAAAGACCGGCGTTCTGCCACTGTGCCACGCAACCAACATAGGTCTGTCCACGCTGGCACAGTTACAAACATGGTTCCTTACGTGTAGACACTGTTATGCGCATATGTTATATATTCTATAATCCTAGAAGAGCTTGTGCTTGTGTCAGAGGTCAGAGGTCAAGGAACGCATACGGTAAACACAGCTGCTGCTGCAGCCTCTGCCGGTGCGTCTGCTATGAATAGCGCTGGCAGACTGGGCCACAGACACTAGGCCACAGACGATTGGGCTAGCTGTAGTGGATGAGTGCAAGTGTTCGTTAGGATTGTGCGTGGTAACTTCAGAAGAGTTAACAGTGTAGAGAACTATGGCTACTGTGCAGTATAGAATTCAGTATCTTGACGATACTGACCCTTTTAACAGTACAAACTTCCCAGAACCGACGCGGCCACCGGCATACACGTTTTTGACGAGTGTTCCGTTGATTAATCAGATCGCTGGAGTTAAGAGACTACTGAAAGCACCGCATAGAGTAAGTCTTCTTGCTCTTTATCATCCTCCTACGGTGCAGGTCCCGTTGTTGTTTGGCCAGTAATAGCTTTAGCTCGTTAACTCTTGGATTCTTGATACTGAATACGTCTCGTAATGCACTTGGGAGCATTCTGTCAAAACGTCGGCTCAGGCAACGTACATACATTACCTGTAAAGTTGTGGTGTATAGTACAGCAGCCAGAAGACAGTGTTTCCTTGCAGAATGACTTGGATAGTATTATGAAATAGCCGGACAGGTGGAAGCTTTTATTTAACTCCGACAGATAAAAGTTATGCATATTGGCCACAGTACAGCAACTACTTATTATTATTGTAATAATTGTTTCTTATTTTTTTCTGTGCCGTGCGCTTAATGAAGCTGGCCATCTCGTCAGCTTTTGAACGCACGTTAATCTATCGTATTGTATCGTATCATTATACGTAATCTATATAACGTTTTTCTATCTGTCCACAAGCTGTGCTAAACTTATGCCACCTCTGTATGTAGACGTGGTGACTTAAGTGAATTCGGTGAAAAAAACTTTGACGTGTATCTTTTGATTTTGATAATTTTTCAGACATGTTGCCGAGAAAGTGAGCAATCAAAGCATGTCTTATTTTCCCACCTTAGTTACATATGCTTCTTGAAACATCATTCACAGAGATGTGCAGAGGCAGATAATTGGCATCCGCGTCCGTTCACGTCTGCAGTTGTCCAACAACAGACGGCCATGGACGGTTGATATGCAGTCTTATCAACATCAATGTCAGCAATGTACTCAGTTCTGTCATCGACTGATAAACCTCACTATCTCACAGAACATGACATTTTGACAACAATCGCCTCTTTTCACTCAAATGCTTTGTTGGTTGCTTTGTTGCATGCTATGTCAGACTTCAACCAGTCACTGCTTGAGCTAAGTAAGTAAGTAAGTAAGTAAGTAAATGGCTTATATAGCGCTAATGTCTTTAGAAGAATCAGAGCGCATAGATGAAGATATTCTAGGCAAGATGAGCAGCCGAAAGGGGATGGGCCGACTGAAAATAAAATGTCCTTAGATGATGTCTGAAAGTGGGAAGTGACTTAGTTTCACGAATACTGACAGGTAATGAATTCTTGGAGCAGAAAACCGAAAAGCACGAGATCCAAACGTTAATTTGTGGCGGGGACTAAGAGCTGATGAGAACTGGATGAGTGCAGATACCTCGTAGGTTCATGATGTTTAGGGAGATTTCACTGGTGTTTTCTGTAGACTGTGACCTTAACTGCCTCTCACAAAATTGGTATATTAATTTTATATTGTTGTTGTCATGTTTTATGTACAGTTGGAAGACTGTGCCTTACAGCTGTATAAGCACAATGGAACACAGTGTGAGTATAGCGGCTACCTTGACCTTGAGACGACCTTGGCTGAACAGTCTGAGGAGCTAGATGGATTCACTGAAAAGTACGCACATTTTGCTTAAACAGTTACCAACACTGTTCAGAGATAACTTGTTGTGCATTTTATAGTTTATTTTTATTTATTTTATATTTAATTTGCTGCTTGGTTGTGTGTAATATGTGTGTAATATTTATTTCATTTCTTGTGTTATATTATATTAGTGATGTCATTGTTGTTGTAGATAGTTATGTTTATTTACTGGTCATTTCCAGGGCTGTTGAAGAACACATTAATTAACATGTTAGCACTTTAAGGAATTAACCGTGATTAAAAAAATAATGCCACTAAAATTGTTAACGCAAACTAGTCGCACCAGTAGCAAGAGTCAATACAAACGTCAATTATAATTGAACTTTATGCCTCTAGTGAACAAGCGTTTACTTTCCGGTTGCAGCACTACTCTAAATTTAGTTTGATTTTACTATTCTACGATGATATTTTTTGCTAATGTTATTTAATTTCTATGCTGAAACGTCATTCACAGAGATGTGCAGACGCAGATATTTGGCATCCGCGTCCGTCCGTGTCTGCAGTTGTCCAACAAAGGATGGCCGTGACGGTTGATATCCAGTCTTACCAGCAGCTGTAATCAGCAGTGTACTCTGTTCTGTCATCGACTGATAAACTTCAGTGCGAAAGGAAACGAATGAGTGATGTTACGAGTTAAACAGATTAGGCCTATGTAGAACGGTTAGTTGACTCCAAAATCGAAACTCACGAATTAACATTCATTAAGCATGTGCACTATGCACAATGGATGACTTTAGAAGGATGCGTCTGTGTCCAGCCATCTGCATCAACGTAAAGTAGTGTTCTCACTTCAGCTGTAACACTCACGTTATGGCTACAATGTGCGTTACAGCTGCAGTGAGAATGCTACTTAAGGTTGCATCCTCGTCCTCACGGATGGACGTGTGGAAAGGATGTGGACATGTCTGCGGCGCGACGCGTCCCCACATCTCTGGCATTCATTACTCCCTACAACTGTAACACAAGACAAAGGAAATGTACGTTAAAACCGCGATTAACGTGCGATTAACATAATTAATCGTGCGATTAACGTGATTAAAAAATTAATCGCTCAACAGCCCTAGTAACTTGGTTTGTTTCTTTTTCCTTGCAGTAAAAAGAATTCCATTTTACTACGCACCCAGTTGTCAGTTCGAGTGCACACTTGCATTGGTAAGTGTGTGTGTGTTTTGTAGATTGAAGTGATTGTCAAATGAAATGTTTATAGATTGTAACCGACTGATGTTGAGCATTGACAGTTGTAGTGATAACAGTTATTGACGTTGATCATGCACGTATCTAATTCTAATGTCTTTTGAATTAATTGAGGAGTTACAGAGCAGTAGTGCTGCAATGTACACTGATACAGTTACAGAGGCTGGTGAGTTATCAAGTGTTTACAGACAGTGTTGTTGTTGTTGTTGCTTGATGCTGACGTGACTACACTGCATGGTATCTTACAGAAAAATTACTGAACTCTAGTGGCAGAGAATTTCGCAGGTCTTTGTTCTCTTTGAAACAGATTTTCCAGGTATATTGTGTGTCACTCATATCTGAATAGTTAATTGTTATAATTTGCTTTAAGTTATCATACCATTTTTGGCACAAATAAGCCATCACTAATAACTACCGTTACTAGTTTATATTATTATTAATATTGTCATTGCTATTTAAATTTGTTTATTTTAGTGTAGTTTTGTTATCTTTTATAAAATGTGCTCGGACTAATTTTCAGTTACTTATTTTACTGATTGCCTCAGCTACAACCAGATTTGATAGTCATCACATGCCAGTTTCACTTGGTACAAAATGTTGAAGAAAATCTGATGAGAATGCCGGAGATGACTGTCGTATGTGCTCTGTAATGGTTTAATGCTAATTTATAGAAGGACGTTTACTTTGTTCTGTTAATACAGTGCTGTAATTCTATGGCTGTCGCTACCATACTCAACGTTACTATTGCTGTCATAGTGTTAAGTGTGGAGCTTATTATAATGCCAGTCAGAGTCTCACAGAAAACAGTGATGTGGTGTTGCATGCAACATTAACGTGGTGATTACAAGTACATATCAACTGTGCATTGCTACTTGCTTACTGCAGGACGACAAAGATCTCGTTCATGCATTTGTGAACAATGATGGTCTGGAGTGTCTGACAAAGATTGGCATAGAAGCAGATCAGAATTATCAGAATTATATTCTCCGAGGTGAGATAAATAACTAGTAATTTTCACATTTATTTTGAATTAGTTCCTGCTGCCCTTTGTGGGACATCTCACATGAGTAAGAATTAAATTGAAGTTTATAATTATTGTGTTGGCTCTAATTTATGTAACAAAAACCAAAATATCTTGCATTTTGTAGCAGATAAATTCACAGATTGATAAAAGTTTCTAATTAGGACCCTGTGTGATTTTCAGTGCATGTTGCATAGTGCACTGTTGGCCGTTAAGACTGGAGCTGTAGTGTAATGCAGTGGCATCGCCAGGATTTGTTGCCAGGGGGCAAAAAAGTTACTGGGTGTACACGAGGCGGCGACTGTTGACATATAGTCGCAGTCAGACTATGTATAGGTCAAAGTACACAGAAAAAAATTAATTGTTCTAAGTCGAAGGGGGGCTTATCCCTTCACTTCCCCCACTTTCTACTCTATCTTTTAATATCTTTTACTTTTCAGTTTTTCCTTTCTTACTCGTTTATTTTCTTGCTTTTCCATTCCTTCCCATTCTACCAGAATAGTCCAGGTCGGAAGTTGTAGGAGGCAACTAAACCTAGCTTTAGTTTTTTTGTTGATTTTGTGTTATATCTATTTTTTCGTTAAGGATGTTTGCTTGTTTTTGTTGTATTTAATTTAGTTTTGTCTTGCGGTGTGATAGTTGTCTCCCTCTGTTGTAGGCGCTAGCCTCTTGCTGTTTCCTTTTTTGGGGTGGCTGCTGAACAAAAAGGAGGCCAGGGTTGAGGTTAATATATCGCTGGCCTGCCTTCACTGGGCAGGGATAGCTGTCCACGCCTGTGCTTTGATCTCTGATATAGCCAGAGGGACTTTAAACTTGTTGTTAACGGTGTGTCTGTAGCGCTGGGACAAATCATGCTGTATGTTGATGGTATGGAAGGCATTGCTTCACACACTGACACAGTTCAATGGCTCTACACACTACTGTCATCTCAGGTCTCTGCTGCTAATGATTATCTCTCATCTTTTCTGAAAATAAGTATTGAAATTATGCAAAGAACTCGGTAATGGAACTGAATTGCATATTGATGTAAAAAGTATGACGATGCATGCCACACTGAAACAACAAAATTTAACATCTTAGTATTAATGAAAAACTTTCCGGATGATGCTGTGCTGTGCTAAAGTTATTCATGTATTCATCAGTCACTGTGGGTGAGGCTTCAGTCACGGGCGTCACAGAGTGTAGTAAGCTGCATGGAAAAGGTGTGGATATGATTTATAAACGAGCTAGGCCTTGGAATAAAAAATTAATTTCTGTGAGTGGCAGATGTCGTGTGGTGCTGACTGTTATGTGTGTTAGTTTCGTCTGATTGTGAAGATGGCCGTGAAGTTGCTTCTAGTCTTCGTTGAATACAACGAATCTAACACTCTGCTGCTGCTGCAGGCCATTGACAAGGTCGACTCCAAGCAAGGTATGACATTCCTGCTCCCCACCTGTATTACAGTTTCTCCCTCGTCCGTTCCTGTATGTGTCAGGAAGCTGTTCACAAAGGTGCAAGCCTCCCTTTTGTCAGTTCGTTCAGTTCCATTGTCAGGTGCTCAACAACGTCAGCTGGTCAGCCGTGGCTACAACTGTGATACAATTACAACGCATGCGCTTAGTTGTTTACTGGTCTTCTTATTTGAGTTATGTCAAGTTGGTCAGGTCTCCAGAAATAGCATGTCCTTTGATAATTAGAGAAGGTTTTTTTGGCTGTATGTGCATGCTGTCATCAAACCATCGGTGTGGAACGGAGCACCATGGATGAACACCAGACCTTGTCCTCAGAGTGTTCTGAAGCAAGAGATGTTGCTGCAGAGGTAGCCAGGTATGATACAGTCACAGAACTGGTATGAGACAAGTTCACTGTGTGGTCACTTAGTCGCTCACCTCGAAGGTAAAGGTAAACAAAGGTAAAGGTAAAGGTAGACAGGTGGTGCTAGGTACTGACAACGAACACACAGACAGGAATGAATGGAGCTGAGTGAGTGCTGGACGTTTGTTGATTGCAGGCAGAAAACGTGTGAAGCGCGTGATGGACATTTTGAGTGATTGTGACGAGACGGAACTTGTCACCTTCACAATGACACTCGTTAATAAAGTACGTGACACACATTCTGAGTGATTGTGATGAAACGGAACTTGTCACCTTCACAATGACACTCGTTAATAAAGTACGTGACACACATTCTGAGTGATTGTGACGAGACGGAACTTGTCACGTTCACAATGACACTCGTTAATAAAGTACGTGACACAAAGACAGCTTGTTTGACGGCTCTTAGCGGTGATGTGGGTGAGAGATCATAGTTGTAGAGGTTTGATGTGTTGAAACCACCATTCAGTCCTACTGAGTGGTGGACACTGCAACTAGACGTCGACAGAAACCAGTTTTTTCAGCTGGCTGTCAAGACTATGGTCAGTGGATGAGTCACGGGCCCGCCCGGGATCCCGCTGTAACATGAAACTGGCGTAAATGACTGTGCACTGTGGACGGACGGCAACAAATGCTCATCCCAAGAACTGAGAGTCGCTGCGTGAGCCCAGTTTTGATCAGTGCTGAAACCCACTGATACATTCGGCTGAAACCGAAACTTGCCGCAGCGCAATCTACCGAAAACGAAACGGAGCCAAAACTGAACTTTTTAACAGTTTCGGCGCCGAAACCGAAACCAGAACCGAAATTCAGTTGACGTCTAACTGCAACACAGAAAATTATCAGATGTATTGGTTTGGCGTTGTCAGTTGCAGGCCGTATGGAAAGAGTGTTAATTATCTATGCCAACTGAAATGCATGTCTCTCGTTCAGTCTGTCTCATTTTGTGTATCTAAAACATGGACTATGCTGTCATCTGACGTAATAATGCATTCTGTGTGAGCTGTCAGAGACAAATGCTTCAAATTAACTGCCGTCAGTGTAAACAGAATGAGGTGGTCACTGGACTGGCACCTACGTCAGAACTTGATATGTCGCCATGGCAACGCCACATTTGGACACACAGCCAGGCTACATTAAAGCCATTCTAGCCAACCAGCCATGTCATCTGCACGCTCAGTGGAATGACTTCCTGATATCTCCCAGAGTCGACCCTGCTGTTGTCCCACACAAGTTCATCGTATTTATGTTGTTATTGTAGCCTCTCCTTTATCACATTAGTCTTAGTGCAGCTACGGTATTACAGGTGCGACTGCTAACTGAATATAAGTCACCTACGTGTATCTGCTGCCACAGTCGTCTAATTGTATGCTTGTCTGATGTCTTATGTCTGATGCCTGATGTCTGAATAAAGATTACTTAAGAGTCATCACTCTAATACATCACGCCTTAGTAACACGTGCATTGACCAGATATGCTGGCACAATGACGTCCTCTGCTGAGACAATGACATCCTTCTGCAGATCTGTGGAGGTGCGCTGTCAGGCGTGGTCATCAACGTGCATGTAAAAATGGGCCGAAACGGTCCAAGGCCGAACCGGACCGGAAATGGCATAGAATATTTAATTTAGTTTTAATTTTTCTAATTCCGTCGTTTTAGATAGTATACCCAGTCACGTGACATTTCTACTTCCGGTCGGGAACGCTTCGTAATTACCTACTAACTGACCACTGCACTGCTGATGATGAGAACCAACTGACCACTGTGTGCTTGTGTGTGTGTGTCGAGGTATTGAATGCAATCCCAGACCAGGACACATTCTATGATGTGAGTGATGCGTTGGAAGAACAAGGTCTTGAGAAGGTGATTATACGCTATCGGAGTCGTAAAGGTGTGGAGCGTGACCTGCTGGACCAGTTTCACCTGTACGAGGTGATGCTGCGTCACGAGGATGGAGTGGCTGACAGCACAGCTGAACTGAGTGGCCGCATGGACAACCTCAGGTCATTGCTCAGTTGATGCACCTGTCTGTCAGTGTCCGGCACTACTATTATCACTATTACCAATATTAGTGATGGTCCAAGTAATCCAAGTACTTTTCTACACCATCACTACTATTATCATAGATAATAGTAGTCAGACGAGTTTGAGTCTTACTTGTGGAATGTTTGCCATGTGATGGACTGACTCACCGTGGTTGTCAGTGTCTGTGTGTGTGTCTGTGTGTCTGTGTGGGTGTGGTCAGCTATAGAGACATTGGCAGGCTTGGTGTTCCGTCATCTGTCCGTCACACCGAGGCAGGCTGTGGTTGGTTGTCATGTGATAAACGATTGGTCCTGCAGCTGCAGTAACGTTGAGTAGATTGTACCAATGACAGTTCAGTGATCGTTGAACTGTGGCCTACTTGCTGCTGCCAGATGCTATGATCATGGTCTTCTTTGAACAAAAAAGAAAACATGGTGTTGCCCTAATGTAACGTAACATTACTGGCCCGCCATTAAGTGTCACTGTGGAGCTATGATTAGACTGGAGGCCTGGCCTGCGTGGGTGAAGCCGCTTGCAGGCCGGCCATGGAGTGTAACAGACGATGACCACAGACGACAGATGCCAGAGAGCAAAGCAGTACTGGCTTCCCTTCACTATGTGTAGGCGGGCCAGTAATAAAAAGTGGATGCAGAAGTATTGAGATAACCAATGAGTGACATGACTCGGGGTATCCGCGCCGATACCAAAGTGAGTATTGATTGGTTAACACCGATATCAACTGATGCTGGCCGATAGCCGATACCAGCTCAGATCTAACCCACAACACGCAAACCTGTAATACAATGCGGTCTGCCGCGTGACAACGTGAGTAGGCAGTTGAACTCATACAGGTAGTGTTGTGTGTCTCGACAGAACAACTCCACGCATTCGTTCAGACGAGGAAGCTCGCAAGAGTCGGCGATACTCGATTGGATCAGTGCAGCCAATGGCAGCTAAGAACAGGAACAAGATGTCGGCTGGCTACAGCGACACACGAGAACAGAATGAGTAAGTAGCACACATAATTCGCTCTTGACCTAATTAATGTCCGTATATGAAAGCAAGGGCAGAGTCTAATTAACCAATCATACGTGCCTTGCTGTGATTGAGAATATATCTTATCTTGCTGATACAGTTCTGCTGAATTTGGCGTCAACTGAGTTGAAAACACGTTATCAATGTGACGTGGATGTTGTTGTGTTAGTAACAAGAGGAGTTCAACTCAACTCAATCTCTGCTGGAAGAAGTCTAACTCAGGTTTGTCACTAGCGTCGGCTGCCAGCAATAGAGTATCACACCACACTAATGAACACGTTTATTCGCCAAATGGCAGTAAAAAACCAGACAATATGAAAAGCAGACAGACAAACAGAGACAGACACAAGGAGTAATACAATATGCACACATATTAACACAAATAGACATAGTGTAAAACACGACCATTAAAAACACAAAAACCACAATTAGCCAATAACGTCACGTGCAACATAAATAATGTTATTAAAGCTGCTCAACAACTTTGTTCCTAGTGCCGCAGTTGCGCAACGGGTAGAGCGTTGGACTTGCAATCAACAGGTCGTGGGTTGAAATCCTACTCGGGGCAAAGCTGCATAACAACCTTGCGCAAGTTGTTCACACACGTGCCTCTGTCACCAAGCAGTATAACTTGGTACCGGCCAAGGGGCGGTGACGCTGTGCGGCTGGGAAGGTAACTGCAGGCCTGGCAGAAAGTAATGGCAGCCTACCGCAGGGGGTATGACTTATAGTCACCTGCAGGCTGACTGCCTATACACCGGGATCAGCTCCGGGCCCAACGCTCAGTAACGAGTATGGGAAGACTTTACCTTTACACTAATACGTGGAGGTTTCCTTTCAGCGACTGTATCTGACGTTCACTGTCACTACATTTAGCTGTAAAGTTAGTCATTACTTGCTAATAAATGTTTGATAACCACCACTATTATGGTCACGTGGTCCCTGATTGCTGACAGCTTCCTTTGCTTGTTTGGTTCTTCGATGAAGGCCAAAATTAGCTGAAATGTGGCATGTCAAATATTGCATGTCAAATACTGCATGGCAGTACGACTAGTCTGTCGACTGATGCATGGTTTAAACTAACATAGAACTGTTCTAATGCTAATAATGTTTACTCATTGTAGTCTTTCATTGTTTTCATCTCTGGTTACATGTCACACATTATGAACTTTGTATCATATTGTATCATAACATTATTATGATAATATAATATTCATTTTGTATAATGAGATTTGTTGCTAATGATAAGCATGTTTGTGTGTGTGTGTTAAAAAGCTGGTTTAGCAAGTAATACAATACAATACTAAATGAATTTATAACGCACCGATTATTCCAAGTGATATAACCGGAATCAAAGGCGTGAAAAAAGAAAAAAAGAATTATAAAAGAGAAATGTTTAAACATGAAAGTTTAACTGGTGGTATGGGGGAATTTACTGGTTTTATGTTGTGTCTCTCACATCTGTTCTGCATGTATTGCTCTCTGTCTGTCTGTCTGTCTGTCTGTCTGTCTGTCTGTTTGTCATGCCTGCTAGCAGCTGCTCATTGTGTTGATGTGTGATTATGTTTGTTCTACTAACACAAGACGCACTGACTGTGCCTTCTACCGCTGCTGCTGCTGCTGCTGCGATGTCACGTGATTCGACGACGTCCAGTGACGTCACGTGCCCTCTCATTACAGTCAGCTGTGACTGTGAATTGGCGGACGTTGGTGAAAGCTTTTTCACCGCTGAACTGCCACAGCAATCTGATTGGCAGCCAACGAATCACTCATCATTAACACCGGCCAATCACGGCTGTGATCTGCTGAGACTGCGCTCACTAGACGTGAATAACACTGCACGTGATCCGTCTGTGCCGCGGCAGACAGTCAAAGACTCGGATGAGCTGGATGGCTCCAATGATGATCTGTTGGATAATGTAATGAGTGGAGGTAGAGACAGTTGCTTGTCTGTCTGCCTCGTTGTCTTGTTCTCTGTCTGTCTGCACGTGTGGCTGCTTGTCTGTCTGCCTTGTTGTCTTGTTTTCTGTCTGTCTGCGTGTGTGGCTGCTTGTCTGTCTGCCTCGTTGTCTTGTTGTCTGTCTGTCTGCACGTGTGGCTGCTTGTCTGTCTGCCTCGTTGTCTTGTTCTCTGTCTGTCTGCGTGTGTGGCTGCTTGTCTGTCTGCCTCGTTGTCTTGTTGTCTGTCTGTATGCGTGTGTGGCTGCTTGTCTGTCTGCCTCGTTGTTTTGTTGTCTGTCTGTCTGCATGTGTGGCTGCTGTCAGCTCAGATCGTGACAGAAGGCGTCTGCATTGTAAACACTCTGCTGCATCATTCTTCAAAAGTTCCACTTTGGGAGACCAGAGCTGACCTGACTTGGGAGACAGGGCAGTGGAGCAAATACCAACAGCTTTATGCATATGCATGTCTGTCTGTGTGTCTGTCTGTGTGTGTGTGTGTGTGCGTGCGTGTGAGTTGCTTTCTAGTCTGTCTGTATATCACTGATGTTTTGTGAGTGTTTACTAATTCGCTGCACGTTTATTTGTGTTGATTTAGCATCTTCTTTGCGTAACTGATTATGGAAAGATTTTTCAGCAGAAAGAACACAGCACTAGTGTGAGATAATGTGGTTGCATTCTGCCCAGTAATGATAATTATCACTGATGAAGTCTTTGGCTTAGCTCATTCCAACTTATTAGATCATTTTAAATCAATTCTGTTGATCTTTCAGATTAATTTCTTAACAAAGTCTATTTACCATTGCTTTTGTCAAAAAAACTCTTCATATTCTTTCTTATTACATCTCTTTATGAAGAATCGGTCCAATTGCATTTTCTTTTGATAAAATAGTAGTGTTTTGAGAGTTATTGCAAAATATAATAATGTGACACTGTATTTATGACAATATCTGTGAATTGTATATCATTCTTTCTGGGTCTGTTATGTTCTTTAGCCATCCTTGATCCGAGTGTTGACCACACCATGGATGTACTTTCTGTATTTATCTCTGTCCTCTGTCATTCTGATTGACTCTACCACGGGGAGTCCTGTCCACGTATTGATGTTGTCCATCCAGGCCGTGCGTAATCTTCCTCGCCTGCGTGAACCTGGCATTGTTCCTTGCATTATCTCTTTCTCCAGTCAACTCCCTTGTTTTCTCATGGTGTGACCATTGTATGCTAGCTTCCTTGCTTTGACAGTGTCTAACAGTTCCCTCTTTACTCCAGCTTTGTTAAGAACCCACTCGTTTGTTTTCTTTGCTGTCCACAAAACCCACAGAATCTTTCTCAGCCCTTTCATCTCAAAGGCGTCAAGACGTGTTTCTTCATTCTTTCTCAGTGTCCAGCTTTCACAGCCGTACGTTGCTACAGGCC
>Ga0209780_1001829_pt1 | contig 14534 bp, 12 predicted proteins | sample WorMetexBAHAMAS2_FD_187384 | JGI IMG/M metagenome (GOLD analysis project Ga0209780, IMG submission 187384) | Marine gutless worms symbiont microbial communities from Max Planck institute for Marine Microbiology, Germany - Inanidrilus exumae... | ecosystem: Host-associated > Annelida > Digestive... | reverse complement strand
CCAAGTGATAATATGAATGTGTTTTCTGTGTCTGCTGGCAAAACAACTCTCAGAATTTAAGCAAAAAGATGAAATTTTCGACTTTCTGTTTCCCCAGGTAGTGCAGCAGCACTAGTTAGGTGAGGTGGGAAAATAAAGTACCATTTGGCTGCTTGCTTTCTTAGCAACATTTCTGCCAAAAATTATCAAAATCGGTTGATGTACGTGGAAGTTGTAGCAAGCCAAAGCAGTGTCGTTTTTTCTGAGACACACTGTATATAGCAATAAATTGCATCTATTTCTTTTTGCCAGGATTGTATTTTGCATTGTTACTAAACGGCTCCTTATATTTGTTTACAGAAAAACTGCTACATTTACATAATGGAATGCGGCAAATCGCAGGCTGCCCACTGAGTATTAACACTTCTTCCGTTCTCTATAGCAAGTTTATCAGGTATGTTTCTTTACTTGAGAGTTGATCTGCAGTCTTACAATATTCTTAGCTTTGTGATAAACTTACAGCTGTTCTGTGGGAGTTGTAAGTTGTAATTTGCAAAGAATCTTAAGAAACCTTTTCCTGTTCTGGCAAAGTAAAGCATTCTTTGATTTCTTATTTTCTCGGTAGTGTTTGTGCCAAAAATTTTCCAAATTGGTTCTTGTTTATCAAAGTTACAGTGAGCCAAAGGTGGGACTTTTGTAAGACACCATGTAGAATTTTATCCTTAATTTTGTAGTAAGTAAGGCATGCCGAGTAGCTCAGTTGGTAAAGTGCTTGGCCACCAGTGGCTATCCAGATGGCTCTAGGTCTGGAGGTCCCTCATTCGCTAGGCTAGATCGGAAAGTGTTTAATAAAAGACTCCCATCCTGCAGTTGTGTCCACTCCAGAGATAAACAGCTCTCAGAGATGGTGTCTCTGTAAAAGTACCCATGTGGTTTGGAGCCACACGTATTTGAGTGTTTAAGCTCAGAGTCCCAGGAACGTAGAAATTCCGGAGTTGTATCGAGCGGGGCCTTAGGCCACGGTGACCTGGGCGGCAGCAGGTCTTCTTTCTCAAGCTGGGCTGAGACTAGTCATGTGGCAACGGCTGGCTTCCCTTGAATCAACTGGCAGATGCCTTGGTCTTGTGGGTCAGTGCCTCGATCTCTGTCTGGGCTTGTGCACATCACTGCAGTGCACCACGATAAACAAACATTTTCCGTTAATCGTTCATGACCTCCTGTGACTGTGTCAAACTGTTTGGTAAACGCAGACCTGCAACATTGTGAAGTTTCTGTAGCGAAAAGTGCCATGTCCGCAACTAATTACAACAGTGTGTGAGACACCACATCCTAGCTAAAACTGTCATTACAGTGTAACAACCAGTTTGCCTGCAACGTTTTATGTGCTTGTGTACTAATTCGTGTGCAGTTCGCAATGTGCTCAGCCGTCTGAGTTGCCGCCGTCTCCACACGTCTGGGAGGCAAGCTAAACAACCGTCAGATTTCTGGTGCTTATGTCTTCTGATCCTTTTGACTGTATTGAGAGTTTTACCGAGTACATACAGCGTTGCGGTTGACAGTCAACAACAATGCAGATATTACCCATGAACTTCAATGGTGATTGGTGCCTGCGAAATGCACAGTGACTGTTGCGTATTATTGTAAACGTTGCGTTGTGCCGGCATCAGAATAGACTGTGCCGTGTCAGTGTTCTGTGCTGTTGCTTATTGTGTTAGATTTGTTGTGTCATGAATACGTGGTAGGTTTATTTCATTGCTATTTTTTCTTATGCTTTTCCGTGTAAATACTATGCAATTTAGTGGATTTTTTACTGTGTTACCTTCATTTGAATTTTATGTTACAACCCTCCAAAAAGTCCTCCGATAACAATTAGTCTTCACAAAGATCATCCAGTTTTGAATGTTATTATTACTGCAATGTCTGTTTAGTCATATTTCTTTCCATCAGTGCTGGAGTCTGTTGTGTTTGATGTCTGAAGTAATCTTAAATAATCACTTCACCCCTGATAGGGGTGTGAAGTATTGTGATCAGAATGTCTGTTCACATGCATATTTAAAAAACCTACGTCCAAATATTAAATTTTCTGTACATTGTACTTCCGGTTTCGTGTATGACTCCTTTTCACATAATGGTCCAGTTCGTTAAATAATTTTTTTCACAACAAATTATTACTTTGAAGGCATAATATGACCTAGATTGTGTTAACAGTGCCATTAAATTCCAGTCAACCAACAAGACGTCATGTTCTCACATAATGGGGCCAATAGACCAGAATCAAGGACAATGTACTGCTTTGTCGAGTTTCCCAGATGGTGGCACTGGGGGGAAGTTGCTGTCTCTGATTGCAGGCTTGTCCAAACAATCTCAAATTCTTAGTCGGGCATAGCTGGCCAGAGGGGTTCATGGGTCCGGAGCCCTCAGCCACCACAAGGGTGACTTGAGACTTTAAATCTGGTGACAAATTTTTTGACATAGGGGTAACCCCTCTGCCACTGATGTGGTTTCATGCTGACATTGTGGGTAAAATGCGTATTGTTGTTAAGAGCCAGTCTGTCCCACTTTTTCCCAAAAATGCCATATGTACTTCAGCTTCTGAGTGACTGTGATCCCCAAACCCTCTATCAGGGCTTTGCCCCTGGACCCCTAGCTAGCAAAACCCACCTATGCCCCTGTTCTTAGTGTCGTGGTAGTGATGTACTTTGTTACAGCTGGTCTGTTATGAATGGTATGTAATCTGCAACGGTTTTGTGAAAATTATGACATTAAATAAATGAAGTAACAGAAGTGCTATTATTTTTGTATAATGCAGTGTTGCACATTAGTCAGTATATAGTAATTAACAATATATTATCACTACTCTAGGCTGTCTATGCATAGTTGTGAATTAACGTGTTACTAAAGTATATTGACAATGTAGTGATATTTTGCAGAGAAGCCGAGGTTCGAGCACAGTTTTTGATGTCTTTGTCTCTTAGTCTGTTCATTGAGGCAAAACTGTTGAAGCAGACATCATTTCCACACAAGTATTTAAGGACTGTCGTGTGTATATTTATACGTCAAGAGCCCTTTACGTACATGTGATCATCAGACATCTATAGTGTTGGTATTTTGTGTTGTCTGCAAATGTGTTGCTCAGGCAATGTTTTGTGGTGTTAACTTGTGCGTACAAGTGAAGAGTTACTACCGGCAATAGTTTGCCTTATGTGAACTGGGTTGTACCGTGTGTTATGTAGAAGACAGACTGCTTACTGTTAGACTTACTTAAATCGCGAGATTAAAATGCAAAGCTGTGATTTGGTACAGCATTATGATAATTTTTTTCATAAAGTTAATCTGTGAACATAATATAGGTATGTATGTATGTTGATTGTGTGAATTAGTATTTAACGTGAAGCAATCGTATTTCTCATTCCTTTATGAAAATGTACTGCGCACTGTATTATAATTGGCCAGTATATGTTGTGGTGCTGTTTGAATATACATGGAGTGTGCTTCTCCTTTTAGCAGTTCTCTGTAAAAATTTGTAATACTGGACTTTAATCATGTGACAAGCGTAAGTCATTTGGATTTTAAATCGGGCTACAAAATGGCAAAAATTGGCAATGGTCTGGTATTATTAAGTCATCCATTCCAGGAGTTGCAGTTACAGATAACTTATGAAATAGTAATGCTCGGAGTAGTTCCGGATAAGCAATAATGCTTTCGACATAGTTAATGAAATGCTAATATACAGTGGTTAACGTGCATAGTGAATATATCGTAAGCCACAGATGCCATTCGATATAATGGATAATAATTCTAAAACTGCTCGCTGTAAAATTACCAGCATGTTCAGGCTCTGGCTCTCTCTGGTGCTGTACTGTAAGCTGTTTACAATTAATCTAGCTGTTTTAGAAACGGATAATTTAAGTCTTAATTTTTTTGGTACCATAACACTTTCTCTTGTACTCAGAGCACCTCACCATTTTCATGGCCACACAATGATTGTAACCAGTTTATTCCTGTAGACTAGCAATTCTGAAGACTGAGATTCTAAGAGCAAACGTTGACAGTGTAGCTGTAAATACTCGGTGCTAATGTATGTCTATTTGTTCATTTTGTCTTCAATCATGTTTATCATTTACGTTGTTTGCAGACTGCATCAGCTGAATGCCTGATGAATTCCAAGTAATTAAAACAATAACCTAATGTTCAACTTGGCCGAAGCTTGTCATAAAAAATGAATGTCGGCTACTAAAGTTGCAAAAATTGTGATCAAAACCTATCAAGTAACAGAAAAGTGCCAGACAGATGTCACTTGAATGTAACAGAATTTTTTGTTACAAGCGGCACATAGAATGAAAAGGAATGGACTTAATGCTGTTTTTGTATTATTGCACTGCTAAATGAAGACCAGTAGGATGGTCAGCTATACCACCGGAGTTAACTTTTGGTGTATTTTCCCATCTATACCAAATATGAGCTTGATAAGTAATAAGTATAACTATGGCCTCTGCAATATGAAATACTGCCAAAATATGACCGAATGCCACCTAGTGTTTCAGGGACTTAAGTCGAATATCAATGGGCAACTAATAAGCTTTCCCTTATCCAATGGTATCAAACGGCTAAATGACAATGTTGTGTTCACATACTTTGCCGTTCAAAAGCATAGACATCAAATTAGCCCCATACGGGACTGACGGGCAACTCCTACTTACTGCCAACTTCAAAGTCACGTGACACAAACTAGGACAAAAATCAAAAATCCGGCCCTGATAAGCTTTAGGTATTGTGCCCTAATTTAAGAATCCATGGTCATTTGCCAGCCCCCATTATAAATGGGGGACGAGATAGCCTTTGAAAATGGTCGAATTTACGACTTTATATATGACCTTGACCTTGGATTGGGTCATACTGCATACCCTCGTGCATCACTCGTCGACCTCTACCTACATACCGAATTTCATTGAAATCGAAGAAACATTCTGTGGACAGACGTATGGACGGACATTTGCGACCAGCTTTATTAGGTCGACTGTTAGAAAATCTTATTAGGATGTATTTATCATTTTCTGCCACTACATGTATAGATATATATTGTCAGCTCAGCTAATGCAGTTTTGTGATAACTAGTGCTTGTGTTATGTGAATTTGTTGTAAAAACAGTAGAATTGCGGCAAATTTGCCACTGGTTCGTATGTTTTCAATATTATACCTCATTTACTGTTACAGAGTATATATTTTCCCACTTTTGACTACCAATTTACAAATCCATGTATGGTAAATTTATGCGGCATACCACAAATTCCTGGGTGCACATGTGTAACGAGTAGTATTATGGAGTTAATAAAATTTATTAATGTGTTGTATGTTTTTGTGGCACTTGTTTATTAATGTATCATTACTTAACATAATAAATCAGTAGTCACCAGAAGAAATGCTGCAAGCAGAAACATCAAACTGAAGCTAACCTTTAATCCAACTTCACATGTCAAACAGAAATAACCATACAACAACACGATCTGTCATAATTTCCACCGAGTGCTAATGCTTATCTCTACGACCACGTGATTGGTTTTAGTGTCTTACGACACACACACACAATGCACGACTTACCCACGTTCATATACTTGAAGCTAATCACATTACCGCTGTTCAAACAACAGTCTACCACAAGTCACCACTTTACTACTGACCACACGCAGCAATGGACAAGCAATACCAACTCAACACTGTAGATATAGTGTCACGGGAAGGTCTCGCACGCGGCATTCAAAACGCATCGCGTGAAGCATTGTAAATTCACTCGGCCATGTACATTCTGACTCGGCATCATGCATAAAGTACTTGCCGGTACATTTAGGTGCACATAATTCCAAACCAAAACTCGCAACACATTTCACAGCTGTGAAAACACTTAACACCAGAAACACACACAAACTACAACACATATGATCATCAGTGACTGATACTTAATCTGGTAACTGCAGCAAACCTAGACAGTCTGTCATCTACACATGGTGTCGGAAAAAGGACCGCAGGATGTAGTGGAATTCATCTAAAGTGGGATAGGTATGACTGCTTGATGTTCATCTAGATGTTTGGTGGTGGGTTCTTCTCCACGAACTCTTCGCCTTTCTTGATGCTCTTCTGCAACTCCGGCAGTCCCTGCTTCACGGCGTTCACCTCCGACTCCAACATCTTACCGAGTCCCAGGACCTTCTCGACACCTTCTTTCTGCATGATCAAACAAATGGCACGTTATACAATTGTGATCATCACAACTCCAGCTCAATTAATGGGAAAGGGCAAACCTGCTACACAATCTGCATCCATCAACCGATTGTCAAAAAATCTGCCACAGGTGATTATGACATCAACCCAAATACCCGTTCGAAATTTGGTCCGATTCCTTGATGAACTGGGGTGATGGCTCAAATGACACAGAATCATGCTAGGTTTCCAATACTTAACCCTAGTAAGGCATTGGCATTGGTACATATAAAAGAAACGATGTCCCTTTCCCCTGTAGTTAAGACTGGTTAAGTAAACCCCTGATTGGACATTGGACATCTGACAATAATTCCTCGGGATCAATTGCAACTGGATGGTTCACCTGTAAATGGCAGAGGCATCATTATGTGTGCGGTACATTTCTGCTTGCCAAAGAGATGCATTACGTGCTTTGGAGCTGTTGGTTGCACGCCGTCGCCAGGGAGGGTATCTGGTATAAAGAAAAGCTCACTCCAAGAATCTATGAAAATTACACTAACACATTGCTTGTTGAACTAGAAAATGGACTATGAAGCCCCAGCAGTGACATGGATACCTTCGCCAACTCAATGGCCTGCTGTGACCTTGACTTCTGACCTCCAGAATCTAATTACGTCATTCATCAGTAGCGGCTAATGAATATTAGCTGTATATTTCATTGAGGTTGCTTAAGCCATTTACGATATCATGGTAACAAAACCCATCCGAACGAACGCGGCGGACGAACAGCCCAAAAACTTAATGCCTCCACTGACAGTGTCGTGTGGTTAAGGCCTAAATATATAGTTTGCCAAACCAGAGCTAAAAGTTGTGCTGATACTCTAAACACCTACCCCAAGAAGCAGCGGTGTGGAGAAATACTTGGCATCTGTCTCGTCTGAACGAACGAAACCACACTCCACAATACCGGTCTCACCACTCAGTGCCTGCAGCATGGAAGTGGTGAAGCGGTTCCCAGCAAACGCCATCGACAGTGTAGCGGAACCCTTAACAGCAACAAAAATTACAATCACAATAACTAGTGTCATTAATCAGATAATTCGGATTTACAGTATTTGAGCTGCAATTTGTATGGCAGAGCTGGAGTCGGAATCCACCCTGCTTGTTACTTGCATTGTGAGAATAAAAAAACTGTTGAGGGTTTGTTTTATTGCAGCTCGGCGCAATCTTTTGACTCGATGCCTGGTGTTGCAGTTGTTACCATCCAACTCTTCCTGCTGGCCATTCAGGAACAAGGGACCATGCACAGCATGCGGACAGTGGCGTGGGAATCTAACAAGGGCATGTGCACACGAGAAAGCGGGATTATTCCTGACTGCTGCCTAGTGGCATCTTTGTATTCTTGGCAGGTAGGGGCAAGCCAGGCGAGTGCAAAGGATAAGCAGCAACAAGTCAACTAAGTCAAACTGTTGGACACTTTGTTCATGTAGGTTACAATGTGTATGCAAATGACATCTGTGCATTATGTAACTGACAATCCTGATCGACTGTTACAGCATCATAGGCCAGTGTTTCTTTCTTCTTTGTGGGGAGATGTTGCTATCCGTACAGAGGCCTCCGACGGGCCCAATGCACAACTCCACATCCCCTAATGACGTAAAATCACTTATAATTCAGAAACAGGAAACCTAGAATACTTAAGCATTCAGCAGATAAAGCACTGCAGTCTCCTAGCAAGTGAAGGGGGATTGTTTTTTCATGCCCTTAACGCAAGCAGCAAACTGCATCCGTTCAGATCTGAATAAGAGCCAGATGTCAATGTAAATCCACATGGCCAGCATCATTCATAGTCAACGTCGCCTGGCAATCTCTGCTCATTCACTGCATCATCAGTTGACTGCAGCAGCGATGTCTATTGTTTAATTGCAGCTACTGACCACCAATAGATGGCATTGGAGAAGCTAAGATTAATAAACTTAGCTTCTCTAGACAGTTACATTAGTGACAAAGACGTATTCACACGTTCTCACATCAAATTGATTCACGTTGTGCAGCTGACACAAGTCAAAGAGAGGAAAAATTAGTCGGTGGTAAATAGCTGGAGTAATTAAAAGGTAATAAAAAGGAATTAGTGAGTTATTAGACAAAGCCAACAAAAAACAACGTTTCTTGCATCATATATTGCACAATGATAGACAGACAGAATTACACAGGTGAGAACAGGTTTGGTCTGACCCACAAGGATGCTCATGTTTACAAGATTATGCAGAAGGAAAACAGCAACAAACGGCTATGCAGGTTCACCCGGAAAACGACAGTGAAAATGCTGTCTGTATGTTTACTTATTTAAATAGCAGATCTTAAGAAAGGAAGACCTACAGCTCCAGCCTTGGCCTCGACCACTTCAGTCCCAGCATTCTGTATCCTTGTCACCAGTGCTGCTCGCTCCTCCTACAACAGCCACATTTAATGACCACAGTACACTTAACTGTAGAGCTCATCACTGGCAAAGGCAACAAGTTGAGTTAAATTGCTTACTTCTCATATGTCTAAGTTTAAATGCTACAACTTTTTAACCACTGAATGGCTGACATTCATTTCTTCAAAACTAATGTCACATATAGTAAACTGTTACATTCAGTGCTGTTGAATTGTTTGTTGGGCAACAGAAAGGGAACCTGACCCCATAAAACCTGCTGCAATTAGGTGTGACTAATTAATTTACGGCACTGGCCTCTCAGCGACTATCGGCCTATATGCCACTGTGGCGACTATCGACACTAAACCTAAACCCCCACTTTTGCACAAACAATCCACCATTATTATCATAATCCACAACCAGAAGTAAACATGCAGCTTATGATGCAAAATTTCAAGGAAGTAAGTGATTGTAGCCTGATGCATTAATTTGCCACACCACTGCAATTAACCCTAAAGGTTTTCTTGGAGGATCAAGATCATCATGGATTACCTCCAGGGGAAGACAGCAAAGAAATGAAACAATTCAGCAGATGATGGTACCTGTGGAAATGAGACTGGCGGAGTGCACTGGGAAATGAGTGGAACGATGGTGGTACCTGCATGACCTCCGACCACCGGACAGCTCACCTGGCTCACATCCAGACCCTGAAAACATCACATGACAAGCAATAACAATCGCCGTCTTGTCACCCCTCATGGTGGTAAATGGATTCATCTGACCTAGCCCCATCTAATACATGCTTCCTTGGGCCCACACAAGTCAACCCCCAAACGGCATCTCAATCGGCTCAGCCATTATCGCATACATGGCTGTAAAGCCTCCCAATGCTTTTCTATGGGGCATACAACCCGCAAAAATTGCCCCCTCCCTTCGGGGTATTGGATCCGCATCTACTACATGGTTCCTTGGCCCCACCCGAGTCAGTCCCCCAAATGGCATCTCGACTGGTTCAGCCATTTTTGCAGCTCTCACAAATGTGACCAACAGACACACAACACACAGACAGACCGCCATGCTACTCCGTGTGTAGCTATAGCATGCTATCGCTGGCTATCGCTGCAATGCGGCCTAACAGTAACAATAAAAGTATAGCACCCTTTGCAAAGGAATAGAGGCAATGAATGAAACTCGAGAACGAGATATCCTGGGGATTAACATCCGAAACACAACGACACCAATCAGTATCACTACCTTTGCCTGTGCAATGAAGGTATTGGCTCGCACAATGTCGAGGGTGGTGACACCAATGACACGTTTTGGGTCATAGACTCCCTGCAGCTTCAGCACTTCACTCGCAATCGCAACCGTCGAGTTCACCTGTACGCAAACAGTGCAGAAAAATGCAAATACTTCCGGGACATTGGGGACCAAGGACAGAATTTTATGTAAGTTACATCGTAACTATTCTTGCAACAACATAAAAGAATGCTAATGATGACCATTATCCAGGTACTCCTACCCACACTGTGTTCACCACGTCTTGCATACATTTTCGTTAGGGCTACCAACAATCTCCTAAACCAGTGTAGGTACAAATGTTAAGTTACATGTAGCATAAACAGTTTTTTTCTGATAAAATTACACCCCGACATTTCCCTGAGTTTTGGTCAATACCGTGGCTGATCTGCCATCCCAAGCCTCATTGCGGACAGCACTTAGTGGCGATCTGTATGTGCCACGAACATGTAGAAGGTTCGGAGACTGAGCGTTTGCCATTGCGGCCCCTCGCGTGTGAAATAGACTACCTACTGACATCAAACTTCACCGGTCGACGACAACATCTTTCAAACGCCGTCTTAAAACTGTTTTATTTAACAGGGGCTTTGCTGAATATATGTAAAAAAGGTCCAGTGAATATTCCATGAACGTTTCATCAAGATTGCTCAAGCTGTTTATGAGACATCATGATACAAGATCTGTCTGGACAAATGAACAAATGAACACAGTAGATGAAAATTCCCAAAAAACATAATGCCTTCGTCTTAACTTGGCTACTGCTATCAACATACCACAGAAACAGAACAGTTAATTAGCAACTTACTGGGTTGGTGATAATGAGAATAACAGCCTTTGGGCAGTACTTTCCACAAGCCTGGACCAGGTCTCGCACAATTGAAGCATTTGTATTAAACAGATCATCACGAGTCATTCCTGCCAACAGCAATCACACTGCCAGTTATCAACTTTAAATCCTTCATATCAGTTACGTACAAAATCTGATAATCTGATAAAGAAAATATCTACATATCTTTCCGTAAAATTCAACAGTTGTACAGCAGTTGAGAAGATCTCAACTGATATAGCATGTCGCAGTCCCTCAGCAATAGCTGTGCTTCTTGTTGTAATGTTACACATCAGAATAAAACATGGTGAAGCAACATCGAGGATCATTTGGCCTGCCAAAATATACCGTCCTATCAACCACCACATATTTTGACAGGAAGACCTTTGGCAACCTGTCCTGAAGTGTGGTGGGCATGGAAATGGACAGTTAAACAAAAGACATTACTGAAATGGCAAGAAATCCTTCAACAATGTGCATCCTCTATTCAGCGGCCCTGTTGTAGCCATATAAAGCGGGACCGATATGGAGCATTGAAGCAATTTTTGCAAGATGACCAGCTTTCCTTATACCACGGTCACCACCACTGACATATATGTTACAGCATCAACCAGCTTTCGTTAGCTCGGCCTACAACAAGGGCAATTTTCATGCACAAAAATGGATGTACTTATCATGATTAGCTGCTGTGACATCAGGATGTCAGCAACGAATCGCAGCACAAGGAAATGCACCCATGAGCATTCACGAAGAATGCTTGTATTGTAATCAACTAGACCCTGACTGATGACAAAAAGGAAGTACTGTGGATTAACATGGACCTGCTGAATGGGTCTGACTCCACCACCCTTAACCACTGTTCCATGGCTACTACAGCTGTACTTATCAGCAGTTGGCAGTTAATTAATGTCACTGACTGTGCTGTAAGCTCAATAGTACAAATGGCAGTTTATGTTCGCTAGTAACTCATTCGTATCAGTCACATCATAGTCAACAATAACTCATAACCTGGTTTCCGCGGAACTCCAGCAGGAATAACGGCCACCTGAGAGCCTTCCAGAGCATCTTTCAGCTGCTGCGGTCCGAGATGTCCGGACACCTGGGCCGGTGTTGAACAGTGGCTTACATCGGCTGCAACTCCGGGCGTGTGCACGATGTCATACAATGCCAGGTGTGAAATCAGCGGATTCAATTTCATCAGCAGGGCCATCGGCTGGCCAATGCCCCCTGCTGCCCCAAGCACAGCAACCTTCATCTGCCGCTATAATAGCATAACAGACATACATCACTGCTACGCTCCAATACATAGATAAAACTAATTCAAGCAGTGAGCGAGTATTGTTTTAATGCAGTACTGTAAAAATACCAAATCGATAAATGCATATTCACTGAATAGAGTGACAACAGATTTGTAAGCATCTGCCACGGTCTTGCATGCACAGAAATCAGTGAAACAAAACTTCTTCAGCTTGCATATCATGTACGAGTAGAACAAACTGCTACAAGTCATCATTGAAGCAACATTTGTCAACGCCTTCAAGAATATACTCGATCGACACTGGAAAGATAGTGTCTACAGAGCTCTTAGTTGCAGTGTGTTAACTAGTTTTGAATGAATATAAATGATAAAATAAATGATTTTCGACCTTCCTTTTAAGTCTTCATTTACGTTTATTTTGTGCGTATTACACTACTCGAGGTAGCACACCACAGGCAAGAACACATTTTCCCTGGCTTGCTATTTTCCCTGACCACTTTCAAATTCCCTGACTTTCCATATTTTCCAGGTTGATGGTCACCCAGCTACGTGTACAGACACTCACTGCCATCGAAAGCTGATTCTAACACCTTGTATTCAACTGCTAAGTTTTTACATTTATATTTGCTGTTTTTCCCCCGAAATTTAATGTTTCTATAAAATGCAAGTTTTATATGTCTTTTTGTTTTATTTGAATTTATCATGTAGACCATCTGATCTCCAATTTATACAGTGGCTCCAGGGGCTGTTAGTGCCTCTGGCTAGCGTCTGGGTGTCTGTGAGCTGTCCAGGCGCCGGACGACGGTCCCACTTAGTACAGCAATTAACTGCCCCGACGTCTGTCCCGGTGTCCCAGCATATTTTAGTCCGACCGTTCTCGGTCGTCGCCCGCCTCGCCTTCCTCACCTGCATAGTTAAGCATGGCCGCTGATTCAGGCCATTTTGCTTCAGGGCCTGAAATACTGACCTTGAACAACACAACAAAAAGCCGCAGGAACAATAAATAACACGCCGAATAAGCTACAGACCTCCGCAGTTGTACTGAAAGCCCTTGCGGCTGCAGAAGCCAGCCGCACTGGTTGAGATCTCATCAAATTAAACATTTTATTGCAATAACTTACACAAAAACACCTATCAACCACGAGCTACGTACTGCGCAGGCGCTAAAAACGGGTCCGCCTAAAACTCGAGAAATCCTGTAGGCATAGGCTAAGGCGTACGATATGCAAAGCGTAAGTTCGTGTAACGAACTATCGCTATAGTGAAATGGGTTTTTCGCGAGTATTTCTTTACGAACAATAATTTAATAGTTTTCGGGGAATTAATTAATTAACTAATATTTCGTAATTACGCTACAATTGTAGCTTCGGACTTTCAGCTACTCTCAGTGCTTCTGCGCAACATGTGCACTGTGCCATACTGTGCTGAAGGTGAATCTGGCCACGGGCGTGGCTTACGTAAACGGACGGGTCGGGCGCAGGCGGCGGGCGCAGATGTATGATGTGCCCACACCGGCTGCGGGCGAAGGGAGAGCTAGGGGCGGCACGGCGCGTGGCTTACGGCGGGCACCGCCTGGCAGCCAATTTAAAAAGCCACAATCGAGCCTCACGAGATTGTGGCTTTTTCCTAGAATTCTTATTGCCTTCTTTGCTGCTTCTGAAGCAGCAAAGAAAGCAATGAAAATTCCAGGAATGGTACGTCGACAGTTCAAAACCTGAGTCTAGAATTCGTTCAGTAGAGCGCATATACCCCCACCGACCTTGACCTTTGACCTTGACCTTCCACAATTTAATCACCTCGTCCCCTGTGGCCAAGGGTGTGACTGACGAAGTTTGGTGACAATCGAACTTGAATTGGCGGCAGGAAGTTGTTTACAAACATTAAGCGTAATCAAACATAATTATACTTTGATGAAACGAAGGAACAGAAAGACTTGGGAGTTGGGACTTGGGAGTAACAGTTACAAACCATCTTAATGTTTCTATGCAGTGTGCTGATGCAGCAAAGAAGGCAGACGAGAATCCTAAGATTGGTATGTCAACAGTTCGATCAAGAAGAGTTTCTTGCTGTCGTACATTAGGCCACACTTGATTGCAATCCAGATCTGGTCACCATACATAAAACGCCATATCGAATGCCTTGAGAAGTTGAGAATTAAGTTCAGCATCGAGCAACAAAACTGGTTTCACGACTGAAGAACGTAGCTACGAAAACAGACTATATTCCTTATCCGTTATTCCTTATATGTCGTAAAAGTGTTCAGGACGGAAAAATTCCACTGGATTAGAAACTCGCAGAGGTTACTGCAATATTTAAAAAGGGTTTAAAATCCGACAGAGCAAATTATAGACCGGTTAGCTTAACAAGTGTTTGTTGCAAACTGCTGGAGTTTCTTATTCGGGATCATATTGTGAATTATTTGTTGGAAAATGAACTTCTTAGTAATAAGCAGTATGGGTTTATCAAAGGCCGATCAACGATGTTGCAGTTACTACATATGTTTGATAGATGGACAGAATATTTAGAAGGGGGTGGTCAGATCGACGCTATATATAGTG
>Ga0209780_1001828_pt1 | contig 14537 bp, 8 predicted proteins | sample WorMetexBAHAMAS2_FD_187384 | JGI IMG/M metagenome (GOLD analysis project Ga0209780, IMG submission 187384) | Marine gutless worms symbiont microbial communities from Max Planck institute for Marine Microbiology, Germany - Inanidrilus exumae... | ecosystem: Host-associated > Annelida > Digestive... | reverse complement strand
AGCCCGACCACCCACGCGCCCGCCGGCAGCATTACAGACAACAGATGATGATGACAGACGACAACAAACCCCAACAACTGTCCCTACTGCCTCCCCCCTCCAAGTGTAGGCAAACCAGTAATAAATTCTGGAAAGATTTCAATGAGTTCAAGTCACAACAGCTGAACTACACAACTTTAAGTCAGCAACAGAAAACCCAGTTGAGTTTAGTGTTCCAAATGCATGTCGGCGACACCAAAAACCCCACATTAAGCCATGGCAAAGTACCACATCAATCACAGTCACAGAAATCCACAGACCGGCAGTATTTCTCAGTAAAATATAGACGTTAAGTATTTTTTACCTCAAAATTAACAAAAAAACCAGAAAAAAAGCCAATACAGCACTTGCCTGGAGAAATGATGGAAATCCAAGTCCATAGTAACCGACACGGAAATACTCCGGTTCTGGGCGGATTTTGGTCATGATCGAGTCATACAATCCCGCCTGTTTCTTCTGAAGTAAAACAATTACAACAAGCACTGGCCATAATACACCGAATACACTGCGGACAGTGGACATAGAGGCAAAGGACTAATCATCGGCAACTAACTCTGCTTGCTGTTTTACATTGAAACACAAATTTGATAAATAAGGGCTTCAAAGTTGCAGCAACGGACCAAAAATATTCAGATGGTATTCGCATTCTAGTAGTACTTTCTGTCATCTGCGTCAACACATTCTTTGAATTCGTTACCAGAGTCTACTCAATTCCATTAACAAGACTATTTTCACACGACTACTAAAGACTTTTTCTTTACTTCTCTTTAACACCTGTCATGCATTTTCATCTTTTTGTAACCAAAACACTAACATATTCTTTATTAGATTAATTTCTGAGCAGCACAACGAAGGCTGTTTTGGAGTACTGAGATGGGTAACGGTTTCGTTTCACAGGTATACCGTTTCCATATGTAATCAGCCACCCAGGCCAACTCAGCATCCTATCCCCCTCAGCTGTATGGGAAATAAATACCAGCCAAAGAGCTGTAAAGCCATACGGCTGGGAAGTAAAGGCACATGTAGGTGGCAGGTAAAACTAAGTGATCCCTGCCATACCTGAGAGTCCTGGAGATGAGCAGTTCACACTGATGCATTATACAAGTGACGTTCACCTTACTTTATTTTACCTAGAATGCTCTAAAAAATGCTAACACCAGGAAAAAATCACATTTTCAGGCTTCAGTGAAACCGGTTTGTCCCTATATCTGAGCCATGAATATTAATGTCAGGCCGTTGAGTACCAGACTGCTGCTTAAGTTGGTTTAAACTCCCAGAACAGTCCAGTATAGCGTAACTACAGACCTATATACTTGATATGTTTTTATTTAATTGGCCATAAATCTCTGACGGGCTCACAGATATTTAGCTAGAGCTGCAAAGATAAATCTAGCACAAATACGGTTGATAATTATTCTATCGCTATCAAACGAGAGTAATGCAGTCTGACTAGTATTGCTGACAGCTGTGGGTAGTCAAATGTCTCCGTTTCGTACTGCAGCGACAATTCCTTGCACAACTCTATTCCCATCTCCCACATCTGTCACACAACACAGCACCTGCAAGTAAGTAACAGGCTATTCGACACAGCTCGTGTAGTGTCGTGGCTCCGTGGTAGGGCGTTGGACTTGTGATTTACAGGTCGTGGGTTCAATTCCCAGCCGGTGGCTTTCACATAACATAGGTCAACTCAGCCTTGCATCCCTCCCGGGTCGCTAAATCGAGTACCTGCTTCGGCTGGGGGTAAAGGCAGGATTCTCACCTCTGTCAAGTGGCAGGTAACACTGTGTGATCCCATATGGCATGTTTACTTACTTTTTATTTACTTAGCTGATAACAAAGCATACAACAAACACAACCTCGAATTTGTTCACTAATGACTAAAAATACAAAAGTTCAAAATTTTACATATTTTTTACAAAAAAAGTTTTAAAGTCAAAACTGATACGGTGCACACTTCAGCCCACTTTCTCGCAAATCGCAAATCACATGCCTTGCCCTGGTCAAAGTACTGGATGACGTCGTAGTAGAGTTTCTCTTTGAGATCTCGGTGGATCTGTTGGTCAGCATACTTGACACTTGCCAGCATCTGTGGAATGACGTCACCTGTCCACTGCACACGCACAGACAACTCAACAAGTTCCCTGACGTACACGGGCACACCAATGCTCCTAGGACTCCGGACCAGTTTTCACACGGTAACAGGCTTTTATTTTTAAGTTCTTTTTCGTTAATTTTGTTAACCTTCCATCTGCTAGACGAAGCCGGCTATCAGTAAAGGTACAGACAGGGTGTCACCTAACGGGATGTAACATTACTAGCTCGCTGTGCAGTGTTACTGTGGAGCTATAATTAGACTGGAGGCGGCACGACGTCATCACCTGGCCTGCGCGGTGAAGCTGCCTGCAGGCCCGCTGTTGAGTGTTACAGACAACAACAGACACCAGAGAGCAAAACAATACTGGCCCCTACACTACAGTAGTAGAATTATACATTTGCGGGAGTTCAACATATACAGCCAGTTAACGATGCATTTTATTTACCAATGGGCACGGTAAATGTGAGTTAGTTAGTCAGCTGGCGTTTAACATCCCCTTTCAGCACAAATATGGCTATATCAGAGACAAACGGTCAGGAGTGGATAGCTATCCTACCCAGTGAAAGAAGGCCAGCGATATATTAACCTCAACCCTGGCTGCATTTTTGTTCAGCAGCCATCCAAAAGGGGAAAGGGATCGAGAGGCTCATTTAAACTATTATGCTAGCGCCTACAACAGGGAAGACAGCTATCACACCAATATTCTGGTAGAAAGGAAAGGGATTGACAAAAGAAGAAAATAAGTAAAGTGACTGTAAACGTGAGAAAAGTGTACATACGCGGAGAAGTTTTGCGTAGAGCATCAACGTGTAGGCAGCCTCAGTGAAGTTGTCACATTCCAGATGAAGATGACACAGTTTGTTCAAGTACCTGATGTACAGCTCGTGACGCTGAATGTCGTGATAGAAGTTCTGAACGATCACAGACACAACACACAGCCATTTTACAGCCACATAACGTCAACCTGTCTTAGCCAGCATAGCCAGAAAGAACTAGATGATTTTGTTGCAGCAAAGATTCATTTTCTATTTGCCCTTGCAGACGTCAACTAGTACGTTAGGATTATGAAGAAGATGGCAATGCAAAGACAGTGCAGATGTAAGACCAATAAATTAGCCGCATGTGGGACTGACAGTCGACTCATCACAACTGACGTTTCTGCCAATTCAAAGTCATGTGACATAAAAACTAATACAAATATTAAAAATTTGGCCCCATCAAATTTATGTAGTGTGTCCTAGTTTAAGAATCAGTGGTCAGATGCCAGCTCCCAGTGGAAGGATTTCCAACTTTAAAGGGCTTGGGACCTTGACCTTGGATCGGGTCATACTGCATACCGTCGTGCATCAATCATCGACCTCTACCTACACGCCAAATTTCAGTGAAATCAAAGCAACTTTTTGTAGACAGACAAACGTATGGACGTACATTTGAGACCCACTTTATTAGGTCAACTCAAAAGTTTTGACCTAAAAATAAAACAAGGATCCAAGTGAGATAAATACTCGTAAGCTACATGTGTGGTTACACACAACACAGAAGGAGACAGGAACACAGATATATATAGTTAAATATTCTAGATTCACGACATTCAATCGTAACTGCAGACGAAAGTGTTGCCATCGATCGCCAACAAAATCGGGACCAACAGATATGGCCGCAGATCGCATCTATTTTTAACAACAATCAACAAAGCGTTATGGGATATGTTTCGGTTGACTCAAACCAATCACTGATCGCGAAGTGTGTTTACATAATATGCATCTTTGCATATTCGCATAATATTACGGAAATTAACATACGGGCACCTGGTTTGTTTACATTGCATAGCAACAATATAGTCAACAATGGGCATAAGTTCCCGTAACTTTAATCGACTTAACATTTTAATTTTCATCCAAAACAATTTACATGACCAGTTATTAGTTGTATACATGTCAAAAATTTACAATAACGATAAGATTACACGACATCGTATTCAGTGGCGTAAACTAGCTAGAGTTTAAAACGAAAGACCTTCGCCCATTATTAGTAGCTTGCATTATAACTATCTATACATTTAGTGGCGGCCATATTTGTTGGTCCCCCTATACGGTGGCTACACGTTAGTTGGCGAGTGCTGGCCCTGTGGACAGGAAAGAATGCATTGGACCAAGTCGGCTTCAATCTCCCCAGAACAGGATTCCCAACCAGGAGAAATTCACCCAAGGGGGAGTTTCGGGGTTTCATGGGGAAAATGGAACACCAGCAAACATAAACTGTTGGAATATTGATTTTCTACCATATTTAGCTTAAGTAATTCCAGTCACTGTCTAGCCAATCCGAAATGTCAGCACTGTACTGTATAGCACATAAGTGAGACAATCCACATGGCAGACAAAAAACACACACCATGTCCCGTATTATTTAGAATGCATCTAAACAATCTTGGACAGTGGGATGACATTCTGACATAAGAATGCATAGGACAAAGAACTTGGGAATTGCTGCTGTAGAAAAAGCCCTTACTAATTCGTGAGAGAGTAGTTTTATGGGCAGGATTCCCTCCTGATAAACTGCTACAACTAGTCTACTAATTTTGACTCGTTTTACAGATCTACTTTTCCCGAGTTACTCGTACTCCTTTCATGTCTGATCTCTGACAAGCGAACTGTTTGGACTTGGGAAGCAGGCCATACACAAACCAGATATCCTTCATGTTGCTCCACAAAATGGTACTGAAACATCAGAAGACCAGATGAAGTATGAAACAACGGCGGAGAAGAACTTGCCAGCAAGTTGACGGTGCAGCACATCATACAGTCACGGATGTCGCTGTCATGAACGACTGCTCGATACTCCAGCAGCAGCTGCATCAGTTCTTTGATGGTCGTCACAAATGCAGTTCCCTGGTTGTACAGAGTCTGATGTCCCTCACAGTATGTCATCAGTCTGTTCACACCAACCACATCGGATACTTCAGCACGACTGGCAGCAAGCTAATATGCACTGCACCTCGAGTTTACTGTCGTCATGTGACCATCATAGTGTAAACAGTATGGCACTTTTTACCTTTTACTCAAACATCTGATGGCTATCATATGCAGCAAAAAAGTGACTTTAAACAGACGTCAACATGCCAAAGGATTCATGCGTGTCATAGTCAGGTGTTTGCTTGATTAAGTTAAGGTCTTATGTGTCATTTGACACAAAACAGAGACGTTCTGCCCTGCCAATCACTTAGCATGGTACTGAAGAACCTAAACCTAGCACAACAAATGCAGACATGCATCAATAAAACCAAAAAATTTTATAACACAATATGAACATAAATTAATTATAGCCAGGTTAGGTTGCCATGATACAACGATTGGCCTGAAAATGGATTGATCTTATGTTTGCTCCAAAGATCTGGAATGACCTGCCTCTTAACTGCCGTTCTGCTACTTGTGTGAATAGTTTTAGACGCAACCTTAAACATGAACTTCAGCGCGTATAACTCCCAGTAACAGTCGCCTCTCGTGCCTCTGATTCCATTTCTTACTTGGACTAATCGGTGCGTTATAAATTTGTTTTGTATTGTATTGTATTGTACAGCTTCGAGGTTAGTTATTGTGCACTTTGCAAGTCAACTGCCTTAGCCGATTAGTTTTATGTCGAGTGAAAAAAAATGAAAAGAGAATTAGAGACACACATTTCAGCAAACAGTTCTTGATATTGCTTGTCTCCGTGACCAGCCGCAACCAGCTCATCCAACGTCACGATCATTGCTTTCTCAAACTGCACCGCAAACACACGAGACATTTTCCACATACTTGTATCAATACCACAGCATCATCGTCATCATCATCATCATCATCATCACCATCATCACCACTATTGCTATTATTAGATTAGACAAACACACACAGAGAAAGACACTCATAAATAAATAAACACGGTTTTGAAAATCAGCTGTGTATTAGAAGAAACATCTCACAGTAACATGCATAATTCCCAAAGATTTTCTGAGGGGATAACGATATGGACCAAGATAACTGGCAGTAAACAAAACCAAGAGTTAGTAGTAGTAGTAGTATAGTCGTAGTCATAACAAAATAAAACAAATCACGACCTTGTCAAAGTTGCGTTTCTTCTGCTGCAAGGAGCCAGGAAGCACGCTCATAAACTCACACTGCATCATGTCAAAGAATATCGGAATTGTCTTCCGCCGCAGTTCTGACAAAGGCACAATACACTTACTTACTTAATGTTTACTGTATAACAATTATGTTTGAGCTGTGTGTCTTATGTAGCATTTGCTGACCACAGATATCTTAATTCACTATAATTTTGCACATTTTGTACATTATAGTCAACATAAATACACAACTTGATCAAAATTAACGACTCTGTAAAAATTCAAAGCACGTGGAAATATCATAATCATAAACATATTTATATAGCGCCATTACGCAGAGGCTTGTTTTATGATGTTTACACATAAACAAAACAAATAATAAACAAAACTGCAAGAAACAGTCAGAAAATCCACCAGTACAGTGCAGATACGAAACTGTAACTAAGGGCCAATAAAAATCGCATTTATTTCTATAACAGATGGTTGATTGGGAGATTAACGTCCCCTTTCAGCACAAAAATAGGCTATATCGGGGACAAGGTCGATAACAGATATCAGTCTAACATTATCAGAAGCGAGAGGTGATTATGAACCAAATATATGAAAGTTACAGAAAGTGGGCAAATGCCAATAAATATTACAATATCGAAAATATCAAATATTAAAATTAAATGCTGAAACTAAATTAAAATTTAAATATTGAAAACAATTTATGCCAATCTTTACCATTTTCTGGTATGAGTGTCATCTGCAGAATGGGTCCTACAATGTCTGGAATGAATTCTATTTTGTGCACACCTTTGACATAAAACACACAATCTTACCAGTCAACGGCTTGCAAACGTGGCCAATTTATTATTACAAAAGAGCACAACACTGTAAACAACTAGAATATAAATAATAAAAATAAAATCCAATAAATTAGCCCCGTACGGGAGTGGCGGTCAACTTCTACTTACTGCCAACTTGAAAGTCACGTGACACAAAAAACTAGGACAAAAATAAAAAATCCGGCCCCAGTAAGATTTAGGTATTGCACCCTAATTTAAGAATCTGTGGTCATTTGCCAGCCCCCATTATAAATGAGGGAGTAGATAGCGTTTGAAAATGGCCGAATTTCCGACTTTCATGAGCTCATGACCTTGACCATGACCGTGGATCGAGTCATACTGCATACCATCATGCATCACTCATCGACCTTTACCTACATACCAAATTTCATTGAAATCGATGGACGGACGCATGGACAGACGTACGGACAGACATTTGAGACCCACTTTATTAGATCAACTCGGAGTCGACCTAATAAATAAGTAAAGTGAAAAGATATATGTGAACTACTGCTAATGCTGCTACCTCCATTGTAATATCGTGTATACAGGTAAACATGAGTCTGCTGCAGAGCAAAATGTTTTGGCTAGAGGCTTTTTAATGTGAATAATGGCAACAAAACCAATGAAAAATCGACTGTTTTACGGTCACCATTATCCATGTAGCTACTGAGTATTAATCTCACTGCATTCAAACAAGTCACACACAACATGGAACTCACCGAGGTTGTACCACATTGACTTGATCTCATGACTCGTCTCACGCCGCATGTCACGATACCTACACCGAACCATTCCAGACACATCCAGCAACCAGAAAAACAACTGGCGGACACCGCTTCGGAGACAAAGTCTGCACTTATGCATTAGCAATAAACCATACAAAGTAAGTGCGCAGTTTACTGGTTAAGTTATCAAATTATCTGTATTAAGATAATCAGTGTGGCTCATGCACAGATTAATTTCTTAGGAGTGCAGGACTGTTCATTATCCATACATGCCGATATGCAAGGTGTGGATATATTGTTTATTGTTTGTTTATGTCTTTTGTATGTGTTTGTATGGACGGTTACAAATTTCTCCGCCAAGGATAAAGCTAGCGGCGTCACATTTTGCACGGCGGTTCACCGTTGTTCAAGGCAGGGCATCACACATTTTTGTGAACTTTGCTCCCTCCGAAGCCCACAATCTGACAAATCGGCCAGCATGCGGGCCACGGCCACCCGCATGTAAACATTACTGTAGAGATGCGCAGACGTAAACGTCACAGTAAAGATGTGCCGTTTGAATATATCGCACGATGTGTGGACGTAGGATCGACATGTGTGGATATATGTCAGTCCCACTGACGTTAGTTCATGTTCAATTTGTCAGTCACCAAAAGAAATTTATATGGTGCCATAATTCACAAGTATTTGCCCACGTTTTACTGGTTCAGATACAACACCTTCATTCTCAGCAATCTGCATTCACTGCTGACAGGTCAACCACTGATGTCATTCTTGCTCCATGACTGTTGTCAGAGCTTCACCGCAAATCCATCAAATGTCGCCTACCTTGATATTAAGTCTGCTTTCAACTATGCTGATCATACTGCACTCTGGAAGGACCTTTACTGTAATGTTGTAACGGACATTCTTATTCATCTAATCGCCATCCTCCACAAAAAAACAGTCACATATATTGGAGTTAGTCGGAAATTATTGCTGAGAATTTCGACTACCACTGATTTCAGATAGAATGCATCCTAGCTTCCACTTTATTTTGCATCACCACTAACTGGACTATATGTCCTTTAATTCAGGTATCACCGTGGGCTACTCAACATTCATAGACCAGGTAAATATTCTGTTTGTAACTGGTGGCAAGTAAGTGGCTGGCTTTATACAGAAATTGACAGCCATTCAGACTAGCAACAGTGGCGGCACCTGGAGAAGATTTTGTGTCGTTTGCTTGCAGAGAATTGCTCGAGTTGCAGCGACGGTTGTGTTGTGAAAGCAATGGCGCTGCGGAAAAGCCGCATCCACAGCTACACATCAATAGCTGCAGGTCACAACCAAATCAACACTTCGACCAGCAGTAAAATGAAAGACGGGCATCAGTGGCTTTCACCACGATTAAAACCGTGCTGGTATAAACAAGTTGGGGTAGTTAGGGAAAACCAAAGGTCATTGAAAATAGTGCAATTTGACAAAATGCACATAGTTCCCATTAACGTTCCATAGTAACTATATCCCTATCTTGCACCGTTTCTGGGATATAGCAAAACATTGTCGATTGTCACCTACCCCCATTGGGGGTGATCCAATTCGAATTTCGCTAAGATCTTTGTCAACAATAAACTAGAGTCCCTGCGCTATCGTATGGCATTGTTTGCGTGTTCCTAGGTTTAACCGTCTTCATAGAACTCCGACTTGTGATGGTCAGATGGACACATAATTACAGCATATACCACGCTAGCATAGATAGCATCATGCGGTAAAAACCGAGGGGAACTTGCTAAGCTGGGGTTTAACCAAAAACGGCCATTAAAACAGAAGTACAAACACTTCCTGATTGAGTGACATTTGCTTGTAAGGACATCTGACTTACCACTGTATCTACTGTGCAAACTCAACTTGCAAAATTCAGAAAAAAACAAACACCATACTTAACAAATAATGATACTAATATTAACTAGAAAACATAGGCAGTCGTATTGACATGCAAACCCACTCGGTAAACGGCCGCAGGTAGCACAGCGGTGTGTACAGATGCGGAATACCGGCCATGGTCACTAGAAACCGTGCGACCGTGACAGTTTTCATAACCGTGTAACCTTGACCTTTTGACCTCTGAGTCAACGCATGCCAAATGACTGCTATAGAGTACATGTGTACTACGTTTGGTGATGATAACTCAAGCCGTTTTTCTTTTAGAGCGCGGACAAACAGACAGACAGACAGACACGTCTGAACGCCGTAACCACGCCGGTGGCTATGCCAGTGTGGGTAACAATGTTTATTAACAAATAATTATAGTAGCAGCACAGCATTTACTCTTGATGATAATAACAACAACAGCAACGGTAGGTCACCTCGAAACGAAAATAGCTCGTGAATTTGTCTCTGATCGTCTTAGCAAAGTACTTCAGAGCCTTGAGAAACACACTGACATGCACAAAAAAACAGCAAATATTTTAATAAGATAAGGTACATATAATGGAACAAACAGTATGCCAGCAATACGAACTTTCACTTCATCAAAGACCAGCCGTGTCCACGGCCCAAGTGAATTGTCTCTCACCACTCAGCAGTCTTCACAGTACTTGGCAGTCCAGCTTTAGCTGGCACCTTCATAGCACCAAATTAGCACCTTTATAGCATCAAATAAATGTTCTTTGGTTTCACTTTGCTTACTGATCAGATGCTAACGGCACAGCTCAAAACACTGCTCTTAGATTTATCATGTCAAAAATACTGATAATAAATCAGCCCCGTATGGGACTGACGGTCGACTCTTCGCAACTGACGTTTCTGCCAAGTTCAAAGTCAAGTGATACAAAAACTAGGACAAATATCAAAAATTCGGCCTGATAAAATTTAGATATTTTGCCCTAGCTTAAGTATCCATGGTCAGTTGCCAGCTTTGTTTGTAAATGGCGAAGGAGATAGCTGTTAAAAATGGCCAGATTTCGCGACCTTGACCTTGGATCGGGTCATACTGCATACCTTCGTGTATCACTCATCAACCTCTACCTACATACCAAATTTCAGTGAAATCAAAGAAACTTTTTGTGGACGAACGGACGCACTGATGGATATTTGAGATCGGCTTTCTTAGGTCGACTTTGTCAAAGAGTCGACCTAAAAATTTGTACGACAGTTCGTTTCATGTTAATGTGAATACCGGCAACAAAGCTGAAGTGAAGGCAGCAGCAGCCTTTCCCTAGTGAGTGAGTTAGTCAATAATAATAATAATCGGACATTAATGATGTAAAATGAAAATCAAAAGCACGAGCTAATATATTCACTAGTGATGAATCTACTTTCAGGCTGCACTGACTGCCTTTTTGACTGTGCTATTCGCAGCTGGCGCCTCTCAAAAGACCCTGTATAAATTATAGAGATTTCATTAAAATGATTAATTATGTCTACCGGTATGCAGGATTCCATTCTTGTGACAGCGCTAATGCGGTTCTGGGGGCCAATTTACAAAACATCTTATGACAAACTTAGGATAAAGTGTGACTTAGGAAAATCTTAAGATAAACTTAGGATGAACTTATGCAAAACTTAAGATCAACTTAATAATAAACATGCAATTTATCAACAATAACTTAACATTTTTTCACAGAATTGTCTGCATATAAAGGAAGAACTTAGTAAGTTATATGATTGCATTAGTAAATTACATGTAAAAATCTATGAAAATCTTAACTTTATAACTTAGGATAAACTTTAAGATAAACTTAGGAAAAAATTATGATAAACTTAGGACTTTTCCTAAGATTTTTTTGTGAATCGGGCTGCTGGCTCGTAAAGCTGTGTGCCAGTTTTCATGGAAGATTCTCTCTCTAAACAAGGCAGAGGAAAAAAACTAAGGCAAAACTTGCTAGTCAAGGTTCAGCTGCAAAACTGCTGTTAAAATGAAGGCAACAACTACAGAGCTTATTGACATCCTCACCAGTTCTGCAAAAGGATCATTTCATTCCAGTCCGGTGGATACACACTAGACGTTACCAGCTCCTCAATGGCAGTCAGGATTTCCATCAAGAAGTCCGAGAGGTCTATTGGTGTCTCAAAGTTGTCGATGTAATGCTGGTAGTGAAAGTCGGTCATCTGCCGGAGTACGGCCGTCATCACTGCTACACAGTTGTCCTACGTAACACAAGACACAGACAAATGCACTTCAATCAACTCATCAGTTGAACAGAAACACAACAGTTAGTGATTAATACAAGAAACACGGTGGATCAGAGAGGCTGTCAAAATCCGGCAAGAAGCCCAAGACATCATGAACAGAAACGAGGGGGTCTTCCTACTCTCCCATGTTTATGACAACCAACTACTCTTCGCGGCTACAACAATAGCGACTCCTAGTGGAGAGTTCTCAGTTCAAAAAAGGTGACAGTCGTTGCCAAAAAGTCACTAATTTTTAGGTAAATATTACGGTTGTTTCTAGTATTAATCGCTAACTGTTAGAGACAAATGTAAATTAAGTGGCACTTGCGATCAACAAGTCGCGGGTTCAAATCCTACTTGGGACACAGCTGCGTAGCCACTTTGGGCAAGTTGTTCACACCTATGTGCCTCTGTCACCAAGCAGTATAACTTGTTACCGGCCAAGGGGCAGTGATGCTCTGCAGCTGGGAAGATAACCACAGGCCTGGCAGAAAGTAATGTCAGCCTACCACTAGTGAATGACTTATAGTCACCTGCGGGCTGACTGCCTGTACACTGGGATCAGCTCCGGGCCCAACGCTTGGAAACGAGTATGGAAAGTTAACTTTACCACCTTTGAACTTATGACCTAATAGCGGCATAAAATGGATGTATTATTATTATTATTATTATTAACAGAAATGCAGTGACGCAATATCTTACGGTGATGGTTGACTGTTTCACTGTAGCAAATGTCTGTATGACGGTGCGCAAGGATGTCAGACATAGAGTTTTGAGGTCGTCTGTCATTGGACCCTGCCAAACGACAACAGTTTCTAAATGCAATTCCAGATCACCGACTAACTGTAGATCCATGTAATACCGCACCGTTCATTACAACGTAGCACTTACTACAAGTGTTCAAAGCATTCATTTCAAGTTTGCGAATTGCAAAGTTTATTACTGGCCTACCTAATGGGCCAGTATTGTTTCGCTCACTGGCGTCTGTCGTCGTCTGTAACACTCCACGGCGGGCCTGCAGGCTACTTCAGCCGCGCAGGTCAGGCAGTGACATCATGCCTCCTCCAGTCTAATTATATCTCCATGGTAACAATGCGCGGCGGGCCAGTACGATTACGTCCCGTTAGGGCGACACCTTGTTTAATAAGTAAATGTGTGTGAGAGATAATGTCAACATCAAACACTCATAGCAAGAGTCATGTACATCTGCCATCTCCTAACAGCAACCAATTTAACCATTTTATGACCATTATGCACGCCAAACTGTGTTAGCCAAAGCCCACAGTTAAGAAATGTAAGACTTTGTTGGAACAATGTTTTACTAACAGCATGCATTTGCTGATAGCAACTAGTGCACTGGATCAGAGGAAGATGCCAAACAGTGTTACCTATACCGTCTCCGTACCACATCTGCCATCTCCTAACAGTGATTGATAACATTTCATTGTAGTTAGACTTCAATGACAACCAAGTTTTTAAACGTTTCAGTTAGAAAAAATTTAAAGGATGCTGTTGAACATTTTTGAGTTAAGCAACTACAAAACATTAACTGCTAGCTGACATTTTTTAGTTCAAATTACAAAGAGTACACAATAAATCGAATCAAAACAATCAATTATCAGACATAAAAATATTACGACTTCCAGTTCCAATCGGTTTCTTCTTCAACTCGGCCTGGAAAAGAACCACTGAGGTTAAGTGGCACGGGATTTTTATCGGCCCGATGTCCGAGCCAAGTGTCAAAACGCTGACCGTGACCCTTAACATGGCCCTATCCCTTCTTCATCCATCATCACTGGACTCCCAACACAAGGGGCACGTGTTTCCTTTACCCTGACGCCAGTTTTCTCCTACCTGCACAGGCTGATAGATACGCTAGAGCTCAAAACACCCGAGAACACGTAACATACCAGTCTATTTGTCTCAAACAGAAGATCGACGATGTCACTGATGATCTTGATGCACAGTTCAAGTTCAAGGCGACACATCATGAGATCGTCGACATGTGTCAACATCACCGGCAGCATTGCGTGACGGCAGTCTACAGCAACGGACTGATCAGCATCATGTAAGATCACCACACCACTGACCGTGCTGACCACTCTCCAGACACCGTGAAATTCCCCGACACTTCCCCAACTTTTGCCAAAAACTCAGGTAGGTGCTAACCAATATGGTTTGAATGGGGTTGCGCAATGGGTCCGGTTTGTGGCCTCAGCGCTGGGAGCTATTATACTCCCACCCCATAGGTATAAAGGTATGAAGGTCCCCAACTTTTGTAGAACGTTAGTTAGTTGGAGTTTAACGTCCCCTTTCAGCACAAATATGGTTATATCAGAGACAAAAGGTCTGGGGTGGACAGATATCCCTACCCAGTGAAAGAAGGCCAGCGATATATTAACCTCAACCCTGGCCGTCTTTTTGTTCAGCAGCCACCCAAAAATGGACGGGATCGAGAGGCTCATTTAAATTATTATGCTAGCGCCTACAACAGGAACCTGCTTTCGTGGCCGAGTGGTTAACGCACTCGGCCGCCATGTGCAGTAGAGCGTGACGCGCTCAGTGGCCGGGGTTCGACTCGGCCCGGG
>Ga0209780_1001827_pt1 | contig 14537 bp, 9 predicted proteins | sample WorMetexBAHAMAS2_FD_187384 | JGI IMG/M metagenome (GOLD analysis project Ga0209780, IMG submission 187384) | Marine gutless worms symbiont microbial communities from Max Planck institute for Marine Microbiology, Germany - Inanidrilus exumae... | ecosystem: Host-associated > Annelida > Digestive... | reverse complement strand
GGGGAAGGGATAGGACCCCCCAGCACAAATTTGACAAATCCTGCACCGTGTGTACGTCATCCGTGTCGGTTTCAATTTGAAATTTGGAATTATGCCCATCATAAAAACACTGCAGTTTCGGGCACTTATCGAAGTCGGCAAATTATCAGCTTATATTTTTGAAAGCTATCTGCGAAAGTATTTTGAATTAAATAAAAACCAATAATGATGGCTATTGCTGGAGCGAGTGACCGTAAAAATCAGCTAGCTAAACGGACGATAAATAGACAAAAATCTATCCTGTCCATCGCCGAAATCAGCAGCGTATTATATGTCTCGTTAATCATTAGTGGAAGCATAAATCAACTCTGCGACGGACCATTAACTGTTACGGTGGCCTTAATTGATGGATGGATTGCTACACTTGATGCAGCATCCGATCCCCTACCATCGTTACCGAGGAGGTCCGTCCCACGTTTGCACCACGCAGAATTCGGATTCCATTTGCAATTTTCCCCCGCAGAGGCTCCAGATATTCGGAGAAACGCCTCCGCTGAGGTAAATAATTGCTTCATAATTTATTCCCAGTTGAGCGAAAGCGATCAAGTTATACAGTAATAAATATAGGGCCTACTGAGGAGGCCTACATAGGCCCTAACCGGCGACAGTCAAGCCGTCGACCTGTTAGCAGTCGAGCTGCTGTCCGACCACTCGTTCGCAGTTGCCGACGTTAACTGCCTGCCACAGTCCGACGCACAAGAACTTGGCATCCGTCAATAAATTCAAAACTGGCGCGACATTGATGTCGACGCGTTCGCTGACGATCTGTGCCGTTGCGAGTTTGTCGTTTCGCCGCCCGACGACGTCGCCGACGCGTTCGCTTGTTAGACCGATGTCACACTTGCGATTTTGTCGCGCGATTTTGTCGCGCAACCTTATCGCGCAACAAAGTTGCAGTATGCAACTGTGCATGTTGCACACTGTCGAAAAGCATACCGGCCTGAGGGTCGTCAGCGACGTCGACATGAATGCTGAAGTCGCCAACAATTATTAGCGGAGACGAGTAAGTGGCTAATCGTTCTAGTAAACCATTGAAGTCGTTAAAATGTCTGGTGACGTGGACAGAACCGGGTCGATAGATGGCGACGAAAACGGCGTTGAAACCGACACGGATGACGTACACAGCGACGACCTCGAATGTCGTGAAGATGGGCGGCTAGACGAAACGGGCGTGTAGCCAAGTCTTACATCATAATAGATACCACCGTGGTGCGTAGTGAAGTACGGGGCGTTTATATTCCGAAATTACATAAAATTTACAGCTTTTGGGGCTTCATGCCCCCACTTCTGCACCGATTAAGTGATATTTGGCGGCGTGAATGAGTCGACATTCGCCAAATTTCACCCCATGTGTGCAACATGTCGCCATTGGGGGGGGGGGCGAAAAAATCAAAATCCCCGAGTAACCGAAATACCGGCGCATGCTGCTGGTCATAAATGTATCTTAAACATGTGTTCCAATTACCTGTATAGCATTTGCAACGCTTCCGTAATCCCCGCTGCTTTGATGAGGGTGAATTGAAGTGTATACTTGACTGCAAGCGTGCTTGTCTTGCGTAGAAAATGCCGGAACTACGACTGTCGCGACGTCGACCCAGTGCACCTGGCTGGATGTCGGCAACTCGGACGATGCCGATCTGCCGCAAGCGAAGAAGGGAGCCGCCCGTTGTCGCTCGTGCCATCGCCCGTCGACGGCCATCTTCTGATCAAGGCCTGCGTGAAAGCCCGCTGTACTTCAGACGTCGGCGGGACGACGACAGTGGATCGCAAATGCGCACGCGCTCAATGTTACAGACGCTACCTGTCCGTCGACCGCCCGGGGGAGACGTCGGCCGACGAAGCGCAGCAAACGGTCGGCCAGCAGCAGATGTCGCCGGAATCGGCGGCGGCTGCGCCAAAACGAGCAGGTTTCGTGGATACGGTCAGCACCTGTTTGTCGTACTACTGCAGCGGAAAAAATCCGGGAACGATGGAGTATTTTCTCTGCGGCAGTCGCAACCACTGCGGAGGGTGACTGATCGACTGCCGCAGTATCGACCCGTTATTGTTGCTACAGTCGTAGACGTGATCGATTGCGTTATTGCAGTTAAGTTTTTTAATGAATCACAGAATCATGTGTGCCGCTGTAAAAGATCAAAAGTGCATTAGAAGTGCCAAAATAGGACGTACTAAAGGCACAACTAGAGGGAAGAATCTTCATTACCAACTTTACAAAGACCGCCCACTGCAGGGTATTGCGCTAACGCACGTATCTCCTTCCGTTTCACCACCTACAGTTTTCCGTTTAGATGCACTCATACTCTGGACCGGCGCTAGCTAACTGCAACCTATGCCGTCGGCACGAATAGCCTACGCCGCCGCTACTGCGGCAAGTCTGCAATAAATCACGTGACCATGCAGACTTACTATTAGGGTAACGAATTAATGGTATAGATGTACGTTGGATTTTGGGTTTTTATCCTATCGTAAAGCTACACTGTGTACGATTGGCTACTGTCACATCGAACTCGCATACTTATTTATTAGTCACCTAACAAAAAGTGTTAAAAAGTAAATGGGACAAAAAGTGGGCATATCAGTTAGCCTAGCATCAGTTCAATATACCTGGAATGAACTCCTGTAGCAGGTTGAGCCTACGATTAAATTTCCCAGGTCGACAGGTTCCCGGGCTATACGACCGGATAAGACGTGATACGTAAATTATGGAACCATGACGCCAGGAATGCTTTAGTCGTTCCAGAGATGATTGGGACAAAAAATTAAACAGGTCTCGTGACCTGATCACGCCCCCTTCAGGGGTAGTTTGTGGTCTTTTTACGATAAAATTAACTACCAAATTTGAAATTCTCTACCTTTATCCATTAAGAAGATATGAAAGGCAATACAAAATGTTAAAAATGCGATGGCTTGGGTATATAGTTATGGGTTACTTAATGTCACTGAAAATAGCGCCATTCGATAGAGCGCATGCGACTTCCTGTTAGCCTTCCATTATAACTACACAGTGTTTAAAAAACATCCACTCATATTATTGGTTATAAGTTGAGGAATAGTTGTCTGATTTTAATAATTTTTGACAACAAAATTCCTCACATAATTTGACATCACACGACAGCTTAGTTGTCCACTTCACCTAACAAATCTGTTTACACTACCTTGTAAAACTTATCGCACGAGTTTTGTTGCCGTACATTACAAAAATGCCTTTTTTGTGACAAAAAGTTACATTCCAATGATTCCACAATTCATTAAATGTGAAAATGTTCACTAACACATCAGGACATGTTGATTTGCTTATGTTATTTTGTTTGGTGTCACTATTTGCAGTAAGTTTAAGTTTTAAACAAAATGCACATCACAACGGCTACATGTGACTGAAAGAGTCAAAGAACACTGAAAACAGTCACGGCAAATGTTACAAGCATCACTGGCAAAGAATATATAATGCATATCAGTAAACATGATGGAAACAGTTGTTGACTGTTGAAAACTGTTGTTTCAACAATTAGTGAAAATTTGATGCCAAAAGTCCACAACCTGTAGGCCTATGGAAAAGTATCTAATGTACGGCGACAAAACTCGTGCGATAAGTTTTACAAGGTAGTGTAGACACATTAGTTAGGCGAGGTGGACAACTAAGCCGTCATACGATGTCAAATTATGTGAGGAATTTTGGTGCCAAAAATTATTAAAATCAGACAACTATTCCTCAACTTATAGCCAATAATATGAGTGGATGTTTTTTTGAAACACGGTGTATGTTCTTATCTTGTATCGTTTCGGAGATATACCGGTAGTGAGATATTAGTCGAAAACTGCTGATTTTAACTATACCCCGCCTCTATTTGGCGCCCCGTTGGGGTGACTCCACACGACTTTTGTCGAGATCTTTGGCTTCGTAAAACTAGTGTCCCTATAGGCTATCGATGACGTTGACTGCGTGATCCTACATTTAGCCGTAGGCAGAACTTCGACGGACGGACAGACAAACATACAGTGACAGCATACACCGCTCTAGCATAGCGTCGCGCAGTAAAAACGGGTCACGTTACACTGGTCACTTCCTCTTTGGGGCATTTGTTACCCTTAGGCTATAGTACTTGGTATATATGAGTTTGAAGATTCTAGCTTCAAACGTTAGAGGTAGGAAGGATTACCCAAAATTTAGAAATACGGGTGGTTGTTTGGGGTGGCTAGAGTCCCTCAAGATCAATGTCACGTTTTATAGGGCACATGACTTGCTATTTACCGGCCGAATTCTCTATGTCGTTGCGATTCCGAGATACGTGTACATCGATTTACTGGTCAAAAAGTGCAATTTTTTCCCATTCAACGACCAGGAATAACGTGTATTTGGATTTTTATCAAAATCTTTATCAACAGAAACCACAGTCTCCAGGCTAACATGCTGCTGCGATTGCATGATGATGCTTTCTGCCGTTTGGATAGGGTCTACAATACTTGCTCGTAACAGACAACTGGATGGATGCACAGACGGACAGACAGACACCGGGCTATAGCATATAACTACGCTAAATTAGCGTCGGGCGGTAAAAACTGAGCAGAATATACAAGTCGATCAGTGACGCATCCTATTTTCTTGTAACACATGTGGCAGCTACCAGTGCAGCTAATCACAGTGGACACAACCTAATGCGACGCGGTCTAATTAGTATAGGCCCTATTAAAGCTGCAAACGTGGATCAATCTCAATACGCCAATACTTTCACACACATCCTGAGACATCCCGACGTTCACTCACACCTGTTAATGGCCATTTCACGGGTGAACATGGTTCTGATTACAGCGTACGTATCTATAATAGTGATGGTGTCCGAGATAGTATCCAGGGGCTAATATCCCGTGCCTGGACGTGCTTAGCGATCATAAATCTGTGCCTAAAAATTCCGAAATCCGTGCTTGAAATTTTTGACAATATTTCATCACTGCTGTGAGTCAAAGCCTCTATTAACATAGAATCGATGCTGGTAACAGACAACAGACAAGTTATGACACAACAGACACATCAGTAGTAATAACTGGCAAACGGCTGGACATACTTTAGACCACATTGCTGCCACCAGATGGCATATTTTAAAGCTAAAATGCACCAAGTTCGATTTCGGCTGGCGGGGTTCCGTCCCAGACCTGTTGGGAAGCTTACAGCGCTCCCCCAGACCTCCTACCTGGATTTAAGGGGCCAACATCGAAGAGAAGGAAGGGGAGGGGAAGCTAAGGGGACAGGAGGGAAAAGGGAAAGGGGGCGTGCCTGGAAGTTTTTCCACAAATATTAACCCCGATAGTATCGATCTTCAAGATACAATATAGCGTCTTATTATTCGCCCAAAAGCGAATATTGCAAATACTCTGTGGGCCAAAAGCACGGCCTCTACGCGTTCGGCTATAAGTCCGCCGAAAGTAAACTGATTTGGATGAAATTTGGAACATTATGAACCAAATGTTGGGGGCTGGCCCTGGCAGATTTTGGGCATGATCCGAGCAGTAGCGACAGTTTGAGAGAGAGCGGATTTTTTGTTCTATGAGGTAAATAACGCACGATTTCACCGTTTCCTGTCGGAAAAATTTTACGACATTTGAACACAACAACGTCAATCGGTGTCGCCATTTGAACAGAATTTTGAAAATTTTACCATAACGGGTCAGCACTGTGGCGTACTACTGGTTTTGATACGCAATATCGGACATCGGACGTTGCCGAAAAATTGGGTAAGTACCTTTCTTGTACGGAACGTACATAACGGTACAACCTAGCGAAAAGACTGAATTGATGCTAACGGTAAAAATGGAAACTAGACAACCTGTAGAGGGTCAGTTTGGTAGTGAATTTCCGGCGATCTGTAATCATTGCGAAGTTATGACGGCCTGAACTCGCCAGACCTGGAATTTTTGAGCAATTTTTGCGTTTTTTAGACACTGACCCATCACGGTAAAATTTGCAAAATTTTGTTCCGAAAGTTTACATGGCGACACCGATTGACGTCTTTGTGTTGACATTTCGTGAAATTTATCCGACGGGAAATCGTGCGTTATTTATCTGACAAAAATCGCACCCCAACAATGTGCTCACAGTGCTCCAGATTTCATCCAAATCCGTTAACTTTCAGCGGAGTTATAGCCGAACGCGTACCGCTGTTTGCCCCGTAATTCGCCCGAGGCTATATGCATCCCTTCGGGCGAATAATTATAGGCCTAATACTACTGCGTAAAGTGTATAAACATACACATGAGCAGGTAAATGTAAAAGCATCTTGAAGGCACTATCTTGCATTTTCAGGATACTTTACAAATACTTGTAAAAAGTAGCCTATCTTGCACAACACTGCTCCAGTTACATTCACTAGGGCCTACCTGCATGGTAGAAAGACTTCAGACAGCCAAGTCAATTCTGTAATTGACAAAGCTGCATTTGTATGGTAGGTTGGTTGGGAGATTAACGTCCCCTTTCAGCACAAAAATAGGCTATAGCAGGGACAAGGTCTTGGTTGGAGCTTTAGTTCCGCCAGGTTAAGGGTGGCCAACGATACATAGGCCTAACCTCACGACCTCGTTGCCTCTTGGTGCAGCGACGACCCAAAATGGGAACGTCAGGGGTCATTTAAATTATTATAATTATGCTAGCATCTACAACAGGGAGGAAACTAACCAATCACCACAAGACCTATAAATTATCAGTTCAATGTGATATCTTGCGTAATTGCTGTTCATCAGTTCCTATAACATATCAGTGCCCAACGACTATCGTTGTATATCTTTTCTGTGTTGCTCTGGCTTTGGAATGCTTCTCTTAGATAAAACCCAAAAGAAGCATCTGGGCACCTCCCGTCCATGGCACCAGACCTGCTCCCTCCACCCCCTGCATTTGTCCAAAAATATCTTCAGCTTCCAGTGGAAGGTAATCACTGTTGGGGTAGATCGTACGGAAACTGGCAAATTGTTCCACTCCCTCAAATGTAGACGCCTAACGATATTTTCATCAAGGTAGGACAGCGCAGTGCCATTAAGAGAAGGGTATATCAGAATGCAGAGGCCGAAGTGGATCTCGCAACTGATAAAGATGCAGACAGGTGGGATCAAAACATCTCTCTGAGAATAAGAGTTTGGTAGCGGTAATAAGGACTGACTGTAGTCTGTCCCGGAGGAGATTAGAAATGCCGACCAATACTAGTCTACCATGCTGACAACAAGGAGAGAAGAACATGTTAGCAGACAAGGGTCTGCAAGCTGTTGCGCAATACAACTGATCTCAAGATTCAAACTTAACGGGCTGCTGTGTATCTAAAGGCAAACTGCAATATAGGCTCGAAAAGAGCGTTTACCAACATTCGAGGATACCTAGTGTCACGTTCCTGCGACTGAGTGATGCCAGCGTTGTCTGTGTTACTTACTATCAGTTTCCAATTCAGTCTGCTTTTGTTCAATATATCACTCACTAGTCCGCACCAGAGCCACATTTATGGCTCTGGGCCACACCAGCACTGCAGCATACTATTGGACAATATCGGACAACGGGCGTTGCCGAAAATTTGGGTATGTCCCTTTCTGGTGCATAGCGTACAACTCAGGGGATAGACTTTGAAGTGATTCTAACGGTAAAAATAGAAACTAGACATCCCGCAGAGGGACCATTTAGCCGCGAGTTTTTGGCATTTGTAATCATTGCGGAGTTATGATGGATTTTAAGTCGACAGACCTGAAAATTTTGTGAACAATTTTTTATTTTTTGGGGAAAAACGATCCCTCTCAAACTGTAACTACTGTGCAGATCACACCCAAAATCTGCCAGGCCAGCCCCCAAACTTGGCTCACATTGTTCCAGAGTTCATCAAAATCGGTTCACTTTCGGCAGAGTTATTGCCGAAAGCGTGAAGACCGTTTTTGCCCCATAGAGTATTTATAATATAGGCTCTTTGAGCCTATAAACATTAATAAGAAACAAACACTCAGCTTGCGTGATTGTTATGTATTTAATCACTGCCACACTGTCAAGTGTCAGTAGTTATCTTGTAGTACACAATTTCACTGCAAACAAACTAGTGATACGTTTGTAAAATGGGGTGCACTGTGGGGATTCTCCCTAAATGACTTTTTCACAGATATTCGTGTAGTGCAACAGGAAAGTGGTACCAGTACAGATGAAAATTTAGGCAATGTCCTACAAAGAAGTAATTCAACAGTTAAAGCATATAGCAAATACGGATGAAATGAGTAGTTTTCTAGACCTCTGGTCTTAATCTTACCAAAATGCAACTTTACTGAAAATAAGCATATTTAATATTTATATTTAATAATGCATCTCCTACGCAATAGACCTATAGCAGACAACTGCTGAACATTTACAAATAAATACATATATACATAAAAACAACAGAGGCTGAATTGAAAGAATGACAGAAATTACTGAGCTAAAGCACGAATCACAGCAAAACTCATTTTAAAGCATGCAGACCAGAAACTTTCTTGCATTATTATTAACATGAACCTGTCACTATCATCAGGAGAAAGTGGAAATTGTTCTGTCACAAGTAACAGCAGACATTGTTTAACCGTGACTGGCATGCCCCGTAGTGCTCCGGGGTTGTAATGCACCTTGATTCATTAGCTAATTCCGGTGCTATAAAATGGTCTACTTATTTATTTACTTACTTACTTCCTTAACAACAGGCCTGTTCCGGTTCCAGGTCGGAGGTCATAAGAGGTGACTAAACTTGGCTATAGTTGTGTTTATTTATTCTGTGCTGTAGTACCGTTTGTTACAGATGCATGTTTGCTTTACTGTGTTGTGTTCGATTTAGTTTTTCAGTACTGAACCAAGCGAATGACTGGAAAGAACGTCTCCGAAATGACCTATTTTGTGTCCGGTGGGGACGTAAACCCTTAACTCAATCAATCAATGAACCTACCAGTATTGTCATTGCACAGTGGATAGGTTATGTATTTAATAAGATTCAGTGACTGCGATGCAAACAACGTTCATCGACGCGAGCAAGTAATTCACCAGTGGAAGCCGTCGGACTCGGACTAGGAAGAACTGGAGACGGCAAGTTTCTTGAGATGTTCCATGAACACTTGCAGACTAACATCATCAGTCAGCACCATCCCACCACCTTCCTGTCAGCGACACACGCATCGCCGGCAATCAGTTTATGTAACAGCTACAGGTAAGTAAGTAAGATGCAAATTACCAAACACAATCGTTAGTACAATACGACATAAAGTCGCCCACCCCCACTAATGATCTGATGCTGACATTTGACTTGTACCGTGCAGTAAGAATCAATGGACCAGAAATCGAGGTTGGTTGGGAGATTAACGTCCCCTTTCAGCACAAGAATAGGTTATAAAGTAAGAAAAGTAAAGTAAGTGTATATCAGTTCGCAGAAACTCTGCCACACCGCTACAGGAAACTCACATGCCATATGGGATCACACAGTGTTACCTGCCACCTGACAGAGATCAGAATCCCGCCTTTATCCCTAGCCAAAGCATGTATGTGCAATCTCTTATAATGTCGGCCTAAAACAGCTGCAACAAACATTTATTTTATTGCATCGCATCCGCTCCGTACATCTGCAATAAAATAGAATAAACGCTACAAGAAACATTTATTGCAGCATGTATTTTATTTCATTGTACATGTGTGGACGGCATTAGGTAAAACCCAAAAGAAGCAACTGGGGGACCTCCCAGCCACGGTACCAGACTTGCCACCTCCACCCCCACCAGAAATCAAAACATAAAACTTAGAAAACGGTGGATACTAATCCTCTAAAGATGCAACAAAATCCAAGTCAATGCTACTTTCAGTTCACTGCACATAAAAGAAAATGACGAATTAACATCTAGTATGACATTTGTAAAACATTTAAAACCATATTCTGGATATCTAAGGCATCAACTAAATGTATTCAGCAATTCTTCCTTTGAAAACGCGTAAAAATAAGTGCTTCAAATGTGAACTTGCAACAAACAAAAACACACTGCATATAAATTAGCCCCATACGGGACTGACGGTCGACTCCTACTTACTGCCAACTTCAAAGTCACCTGACACAGAAACTGTGACAAAATTCAAAATTCTGGCCCCGACAAGCTTTAGGTACTGTCCCCTAATTTAAGAATCCGTGGTCATTTGCCAGACCCCATCATAGTTGGGGGAGGAGATAGCCTTTGAAAATGGCCGATTTTCCGACTTTCAAGGGCTCATGACCTTGACGTAGGGATCGGGTCATACTGCATACCGTCATGCATCACTCATCGGCCTGCACCTACATACCAAATTTCATTGAAATTTCGCCGAGATCTTTGGCATCAGGAAACTAGTCCCTGTACGGTGTTGTTTGCGTGATTTTGCATTTAGCCCTTTTGGTACAGTGCCGGCTTGTGACAGACAGAAGAATGGAAACATGACGACAGCATATACCACGCAAGCATAGCATCGCAAGGTAAAAAGCAACTAAGCTACACAGCTACCACCAGCATACTGAATGTTAAGTAGCACATTCACTAAGGAAACCACACCAACAAATACTGGAGATGGTAAATGAGGACCAAAAACGCGAGGCCAAAGATGAAGACCCGGACATTCTAAACCTTTATTATGCATTGTTCAGACAGCATTTTAAACCGCAAACTGTACGTTTTGTATGGCTATCAGTTCACAAAAAAAAACCACGTAAAGTCAGACGAATCTCAGTCTGAATTTTGAAGACCTCACGAAATTCCGGCCAGTTCAACATTTAAATGTTATAACTGTGTTTCAAGAAAAACGAGAGATGCAAGGCATTAGACATATGCTTGATGTGATGTCACGATAAGTCCAGTGTGACACAAAACTCTCGACTGGAGATGAAATCGTACGTAAGGAAGAACAAACACTGAAGTAAAAGTTGCAGCAATGAGAAGTCGCAATAGTTTGAGTGGTTGTTTGGATAAACGGTATGGTATTGTAGGGTTTAACGTCCCAATCAACATATTATAGGTCATTTCGGAGACGATTTTACAGGACAGATGACCCAACCAACAGTGTAATAGCACTGAAGGATGATAGTCTTCCAGGTCAAGGGCCAATCCCACAGGCTCAGCAGACTAAAAGGTAAAGAAAAGGATGTAATCAAAAATTTTTTCTATATACAGCACCAAGTACACCGAAGACACAGAGGCGCTCGGAAGACAGCTAAACCAAGCAAAGTCAAAGCCTGATCCAGTCGACCGTGTACGAACTTCTCATTATATACCATAGGTGTGCATATGATGTGCACAATTACGATGCACAACAGCACAGAGCTGGTCAAATAATCTCCGTTCTTACCCTCCAGACAATCACCATAGCTCAGATGTTGCCTGTTGGAGGGAAGGGGGGTTGTTTGGCTGAAATTGCCATGGTTGCTGTGAGCTGTTCTGATGGTTTGTCTGAGCATTTCGGATTCTGGGATCCTGCATGGCATAAAGTGTTGTGCGTCTCCACTTCAGGGATGGCTCAAAGTAGCCTCAGAGTTGCTGGTTCATTGGCAAGGATGCAGTAAAAGAATACTTCGTCCTTGACTACAGAACAACCTACGTAGATAAAGAAACCCAAGTTTCGTTATTAACACTCGAACCGCCGACATGGGTAAATTTACCCTTTTTGACATTTGACTTGTCATATGTAGAACTAATATTCACTGACTTTTCCTACGTTGGCTATACCTGTAATCTGGTGAAATAAAAAAAAATTAAGAAACCACGTGACCCAGCCATACAAAATCCACCTAAAACCGCCAAAATGGGTAAATTTACCATCAAATTGTATGCTACATTTTACGTGACCATCACAAACCGTAATATTGTCTAAAAATTACGAATGTTGTACAAACATAGAAATGTAGTATTTTCACAACTCCAAGACTGCTAAAATGGCAAATCAAAGAAGTTTAAAGGACACTGAATTTGAATCGCTAAGGCTGAAGCCACAGTGCCCTGACGCCAAGGCCAACGTTTATGAGGCTGAGGCCAAAATGTTGGCCACAAGACCCGTCACGTCAGTATTGTATCACGAATCTTGTTTGCTGTTTTGCACAATAACAGGCACTACTTGTACATATAAAAATAATAAGCCCAAAATGCGAACACATACCTAAAAGCAAACGTTAATTAAACATCATTTAACAGTCAATTCCCCCTTTATTTTCTTCTTCCACGTATTCCAAAACTAGGGCTGTACCAAATATTCTATATGTATTCTACTCAGACCGAATAATGTATTCGTATTTGGCCAAATAATACTGTCAATTCAAATAGACCAAATATGAATAATTGGAGCTCCACTGAAAGAATGGCAGTTTGCAGTGACAGCAGGGGTCACCCAATGTCACTGGAAATATCGTCATTCAATAAAACACATACGAGTTCCTATTAACGTTCCATAGTAACTATGTCCTTATCTTGCACCGTTTGTGAGATATGGCAAAATACTGGTCGAAAATCGCCAACTGTAATGTACCCCACCTTTATTCCCCCCCCCATCTAATGGGGGCGACCCAGAAGGAATTTCGCACAGCCAGTAGTAAACTAGAGTCCCTTGGCTATCATATGGTATTGTTTGCATAATCAAAACAATAATACGATGAGGAAAATTTCCAAATGTCCTCATTCTTTCTCAATCCACCAACTAATTGCTACATGAAGGGATGCTGTTCTCCAACATCAGCAACCAACAGCATATGTTGAATTACAGACACAAGTCCGTTCTGCAAGCTTATAGTGCTAACTCCACAAGCAAGCAACAATCACTAGAAGAAGCCAGCACTCACAAGAGTGTAATAACCTATGCCGGCGGTGGTTTTTATGCCTTGTGACTTGATCTTTTAGCCCCAAAGTAAATGGGTTTCCAGGACTCATGGTGGAACATTTCCACGTCACGTTTAGTGATCGTATCTGCAGTGGTGTTTGGGATATCGTGCAGATAAAGACGGACAGAGAGACAGACAGACAGACAAATAAATACGGTGAAAACCCTACCACGTGACTGCCGTCGACATGGGTAACCATACCACTGGCCAGACACAATGCTATACTTAATATTTTAACGACATACAGTGACGCAAAATCGAAGCATCAATGACAATGTATGCAAAAATGGCACACTGATCCGACACCAGTAGCTAATTAGCTAACGGTAACTCAACAAACCGACTGCGATGAAGGCAGCAGAGGATCAAGGCTTAGTGACTGCTAACAGCAAGTACAACCAACAACACACGTTAGCCAACACATCACAAATGTGAACACGGGACTGACTGACTAAGGTTTTACGCCCCACCCGACACAAAACAGGTCATTTCGGAGACGTTCGTCCCAGCCAGTCTCTTGGCTTAGTACTGAAAAACTAATACAAACACAACAAAGCAAGCATGCATCCGTTAACAAAATATACTACAACATAAAATTAACCAAAAAAACTAAAGCCAGGATTGGTCGCCTCCTACGACCTCCGGCCTGGAAATGGAGAGGGCCTATACTTGTTTCGGCACTTGATAAATTTGTCACTTACTTACTTACTTACCTACCTACTTACTTACAGCCCCGGGACCCACACGAAGCGGACTCTAGACTAAACACCGATAAAATGATTTGAAGCCTGCCGAATTGCAGTTCAACACAGAGAGCGAAAAGAGATAATGGAAGAAAGAACGTAAACTGACGAAGTCAACTAGAACTGACCTGCTGTCCCCAAGCAGAGGCATACATGTTGTTGTGTGTCTGAGACGGGTTCACCTTCGACAACAGGAAACGTGCCTGCAACAGCAGACGAAGCAGAAAATTAGTCACTTTACATGCGACCAGCAAACGGCACATAATAACGACGATAATGACCACAACAAGTGATCAGAGAATTTTGACGGGAGGCCGCATTGAAGGAGGCTATTCTTCATGGGGGAACAGTTAATATGACACCGGCCAGTCGGGAGCAATGCAGTCGGCTGCAGCAGTCGTACTGATTTTTCACTTCGTACGTACATTACAGCAGTGACTCAAAATGCTTTTCAATGAGCTGGACAATCCCCAAAAATTCCTCTCGGGGGATCTGAACCCTTATCTAATACATGGTTCCTTGGGCCCACCCGAGTCTACACTCCTATCGGCATCTTGATTGCTTCAACCTTTTAGTTGACTTGCACTGCGAGTCTGCCAGTAAGCTGCTACCATCCGCATCCACATCCACGATCGCAATTTATTATTATTACTCAGCCCAAAAGCTGATACTCATTTTAGTGCCGCACAGACAGCGGAAGGCTGAGTCGACCTAGGCACTGCCGTAGGGGTGTGCAGCCTATGCCTAAGGCTGTATATCACAGAGGCTGTCATGGTCAACACAACTGCCTGTGGTGAGATTCAATCCCACCTGCTTTCGTGGCCGAGTGGTTAACGCACTCGGCCGCCATGTGCAGTAGAGCATGACGCGCTCAGTGGCCGGGGTTCGACTCGGCCCGGGCGCGTCC
>Ga0209780_1001826_pt1 | contig 14537 bp, 9 predicted proteins | sample WorMetexBAHAMAS2_FD_187384 | JGI IMG/M metagenome (GOLD analysis project Ga0209780, IMG submission 187384) | Marine gutless worms symbiont microbial communities from Max Planck institute for Marine Microbiology, Germany - Inanidrilus exumae... | ecosystem: Host-associated > Annelida > Digestive... | reverse complement strand
ACCCCTTGCTGGAGAGGGGTACTCCCTCCCCACACCTATCCTCGCCCGCAAAACAAGCCTTCTGGATCCGCCCCTGCGTCCTCCCAGAATTCCAGCCAGATCTAAGTCACTGGTGACTTCAAAAGAAACGACCCCACTTACTTCTGTCACCTGATGTCTTTCGTCCAGTGAAGCCTGTCCACCTGTTAGATGGAACAGAATCTGCAGCCGCAGCGGCGGTATGTGATGTAGTTTTCATCTTGATAAAAATGAAACTAAAGTGCGGCGAATATCATCCGCATTTTCACGCTGTCACGACCACTAATAATCCGAGCCCAACATGTCTGGGTCATGCGATTTCTTTAGCAGTCGTGATATTATCCAGCAGCCTTCGGACGCATCGACGACAACTCTACGACATCATATAAACGTTTACAATCGCTTAGCGTCGCATTCAGTCTTTCGCTCTCAATAGTGACGCTTGAGAATTAATCCGACTGAAGTTGAATCGAGGTTTGAGCCGAATCCGAATCGTACGTTTCAGAAACTACACGGCGGACGCAATACTTGACGCCAGAATGCGGCAGATGATACGGATGACGTCATCGTTGCAGCTTCCTGCTTCTACTGCGCATGTCCGTAGACCATTAACATCCGCCGGCAGTTGTTCGTCTGGCCTTGTCGGCTCATAACCGGCTGCCCCGCTCCGCGTCAGTATAAACACTGACTGAATGGCGCGCATAGTCGAGTGTCCGTTTCTCGTTGTTGGCTGAAAGCAAAGTCGCCATATCTATCTACAGGGTGGGTCAAAACTGCACGCCTAGTGTTTCTCAACTGTGCTACAATGTGTGCCAATAACGCTTATTTTGGCATCAGATCAGATTCCAGGAGAGGCGGGACGTAGTTTTCGAGTCCGCACAATGGAACACCGGAAGGAAGTGGAATTACAGGAAGGTAAGAAATACACCAGAAGTACCAGGAAACAGTCACAGTCAGTGCAGAACAAATCTGTGTTCACAGACCATTGTCAACACAGAAAATCACATCGTTGACTGGGAGGAGGCGACAATTATCGACCGAGAATCTGATCGGACAACACGGTGGATCAGAGAGGCTGTCAAAATCCGACAGGAAGCTCAAGACGTCATGAACAGAGACGAGGCGGTCTTCCTGCTCTCCCATGTCTACGACGACTTACTACTCTCCGCTGCGACAACTGCAGCGACTCCTAGCGGAGAGTTCTCAGTTCGGAAAAGGCGACAGTTGTTGCCGAAACGTCACTAATTTTAAGGTAAATATTACGGTCGTTTCTAGTATTAATCGTTAACAGTTTTGGCATAGACATGTTCCACCATGAGTTCGACAAATCCATTTATTTTGGGGTCAAAAGGTCAAAGATGAACGTCACGAGGCACAAAAAGTAGCTGTGTCGGTCTTCAGACGGAACGCAACATGGACGCTTGCTGCGTACGTCAGCTATGCTGGGTTTTCCCGCGACCGATGCTGCTGCGACCGCCGGTTTTTCCGTGCGTGGAGTTTTAGCCAAGGTCAAAACATATTGCCGGTGTGGGTCATGACACTCTTGTGAGTGCTGGCTTCTTTTTCTGTGATGATGCCGCAAAATCCCCGGAGAATTCACGTACGCTCTGTGGTCCAGTAGCGTAGTGGAAATTTTTAGAACGGTAATGTTATACCACAGCATATGTACCTAGTAGGCCTACAAGTATTTCGATTGTCTATTCATCACGTTAGGGAAAGCTGTGATCGGTGCACCATATAGGCACACACCACACTTTAGCCCCGTTCCTGGCTAAAGCCATGTCCACACCAGCAACAACGTCGAAGCAACGTTCGACTTTGTCGAAGTAACAGTCGATTTTTTTGGTCAAAATCGGCAACTATGTCGAACGAGTTTATCGTAAAATTTCGTCCTTTCGACAAAGTCGAAACAAATTGAACAATGTTGAAGCAACGTTCAACTTTGTCAACAGAATCCTTCGAATTCTAGCATTCAACAATGTTGCTTCTACATCGTCGCTGGTGTGGACAGGGCTTAAATCTAAAAATAGCGCCGATCTTGTTACAAAGCACTGTGACATTTGAAAATCGTTCACACTTTTTGGGCGAAGTCCTCATAGTTGTTCTATTTCTAGTTATTACAATGCAACGATTGAACGTCACTTCTAAATTCAAACATTGTAAATCACTCTTGTCTGTCACCGAACATGCCGTTTGAACGCGAATTTGTCAGTTTTCCAGCAAGCACGGGCAAGCGAAACGCTCCCTCCCCAAAATATGTCGCTGGCCAGATCCATATAGAACCGGTGAGAAGGTATAGGCGGATGTTTTCGATCGCCTTCATCGGCGCGTAAGTTGAGTGCGGCGAAGTCTCCGCCCACTGTCTGCGGCTGGTGTTTGTGAACTGTGATTTATAGTACGCCAGCAATTTTTCTAGTGATGTGCGAAACAAAGATATTCACCACACTGTTATTACCGACAACTTTAGTGGCCAGGATAGAGCATTCGGAAGCAGGTGTGCGTCTGTGTGTCCGGACAAAAAAACGTTTAAACGAAATGACCTTTAAGATTTATCCTGGACTTATTTAAATGAAGTTCGAAAGTCAAGGTCAAAAGGTTTACGGTCATGCGATGAAAAATGGTCCTTTTTCGACTATGACGCATTCGACTGATCGAAAGGTGAAAATGACGTTAGTAGGAAACCGGCACCGTGACTAACAAGCAGACCTGAATCGGAAACTGTAAATAAGTAACATCCAGCGGAAAATTCGCGGTTGGCAATCTCGAGTGAGGGCTTTCGATATGGAAAACGTTCGCAATTATTAGTCATGTAAGGAAATTTGTTGCTAACATTGTAATATAATGACACCAGAGCCTCTAATGCAGTGGTTAATGTGAGGTTTTTACCCCGCCCCCACCACCTCAGAGCCTAAAGCCTCCACATCACAGCTAGTTGACCGCATAAACAGTATAAAAAGTGCACTACAGTGCTATTCCCATTAGCCGCTCCCCATGCCCCACCTACACTCGAGAGGGGACGCCACCTCCTTTGCAGCCTAAGTCAATCACCCATCACTGTTTCGTCTCCCACCTCTGCCTCAACATTTTAGGCACCGTAAAGTACAGTGCGTGCACTCGATAAGCTGGTACTCGGCATTCGACATTATCGTCGACAGCGTTTTTGCTGTTTTGAACGTATTAAAAAGCTTTGACCCCGCGGTTAATTTTCGACTCAACACGAATGCTATCGTAAACGTAAAGCGCAGCACACTCTCGCCAGAAGTGACTAATTATATGTGTACGGTTTTTACTGGCCCACCTACACATAGTGTAGGGGGCCAGTATTGTTTTGCTTTCTGCGTCTGTCGTCGTCGGTCGTCTGTCGTCGTCTGTAACACTCTACGGCGCTATAATTTAACTGGGGGCGGCTTCATCCGCGCTGGCCAGGCGATGACGTCATGCCGCTTCCAGTCTAATTACAGCTCCATGGTAATACTCCACGGCGGGCCAGTTGAATTTCGTCCCATTAGGGCGACACCTTGTTTGTTTACTTTTAATTATATTCCTGTCATTACCAGTGGCCACCGTGAAGTTTCAATTGGCAAACAAAATAATTCAATACAGGCCTACAGGTACAGGTAGAAATTACCATGGTCCAAAATTAGTCGAAAACTGCGCATTTTGGCAGATAAGTGACTAGTCAAAAGGAAGAGGATGGAAGTCATTCGGAAGGAACATATGAAATGTAAGTATATCGGTCCTTGTTATTGTTGGGCTACGCTGGCCGCATCGCATGCTGCCTTTAGTGAGTTACGGTACGACGAGTATGCTGACGGGACAGACAGACAATCAGACAGACGGACGGACGGACGCCAGACTGTTAAATTACGCTTTCCGTTATACGCGGCCATGGGGGAACACTTGCTGCGCGAATTCATGAAATCGTAGACCTACTAGACACTTTCAAAGTCGCACTGCGAATTATGTGTCCGAAAACCCCTAATTTTAAGGCCTATGGAAGTTGTTGCAGTTTTCGTGATGTGAGTACCGAACGAAAACGATCGCAGTAGTCTTAACGAATTCGCTATACCGAGATGAATCCAACCTGGAGATGGCGATTGCTTCTCATCTCGCATAGGCGTACGATTTACCTGAGCGCTTACCATGTTTACTGCTATTGATGAGAGCCAATATTATGTGATAAAACATCAATGGAGCTGATGGAGATATCTAGGCCACTGTTTACTGCCTTAGCCTACTTCTGTGTGATATATGCAGTTAGGTGGCTCGGTATAGTCTAGTGGTTAGGGCGTTCGACTTGCGGCTCAATGGTCGTGAGTTCGATCCCCGTGCGCCGCACTATTGGGTGGTTAGTACTGGGACGGGTGAAGGCGGGTATACCACCTCGATATGTAACCAGTCACTCAGGCTGACTCAGCCTCCTACTTTCTGTGGGACGGGAAATGAGTACCGGCCAAACTGCGGTGATGCTCTGCGGCTTGGGAGTAAAGGCAGGATGGTTCATTCCATTCACGGATAAGCGTGTGGGTGGCAGGTAAATCTGTGTGATCCTTCGTTAACACGTGCCATTCTGAGTGCTTTTCAGGTGAGTATACTCACGAACGCTTTAGAGATGAGTATACTGATGACAAGGCGCTATACAAATGTCCTGTTTTAGTCTTAGTCTTAGACAGTCTGGCACACAAGACATGCAATATTTAGTACGATTTGACCCTGTATACAGCTGCAAAAGTCCCTCAATCTGGTATGAGCGACGGGAGACAGGAGGCGATGCAGAACATGGTCTGGGTTATGTAAAACTTTATTAAATAAATTTTCATCGGCTTGGATGCAAAGTCGTCAAAACTGGCTAAATCAGACGAATAAAAACCAACCCGGGCGCTTCGTTGAAGAAAACTATAAATATTTTGTCTGTCTTGGGCTCCAGCAAAGCCCCACCATGGTGGTAAGGCGTATAAAAGCCTGGCTAAAATTACAGAACGGAAAACCGCTTGTATTGCCATCCTGCATAGGCCGTGTGCATGCGGAATTTTTAGGGTATACAAGATCTGGGCATTGGAGGTGGCCAAATGTTGAACACAAACATTGCAAATTAAGTGATAATCATTGCAACGAACGGAGAGTAACAGAGGAATCGTGTATTTTACCTTGTACAATATTTACTGCTCGTACAACTATAATCAGCAAATACATGAGTTAATGTACAAGTTTGCACAGGAATGAGTTTTGTCGATAAAGACGCACGAAAAAATCACATATAGCGACTGATTTTAATTCTGCTTGCAGCAGATCAAAATAACAACGCGCGGAAGCAAAAACATTCTTGCATCGCATTTCATTCAGGAAGCAAAAGTCCGTAAAAAGTATACAAGAAGTCAATTTTAGCGTAGTTAACAGCATATTGGCAGTGCAACCGATAAAGTGAACAGCTAAGAAGTTGCTTTTATCTGTACAGTGGGTCTACAGAGCCGAAATATAAAATATGCTAACATGTGTTCCAAAATTGAACTCTGAATATTTCGTCGAGAATGCCCAACAGTGAGACGTTCAGCGGCTAACACAATGATACATTAGGTATTCTATGGATTGGTAGCAATCCCATGATTCATGGCATTTGTGCCCGCCTATGGTCACGTGACGACAGTAAAGTTGTTTGCATTATCGTCGGATAACATAATAATACCCCAGAATGAATGAATGAATGAATGAAAATGCGAGGATTTTAAGTGCGTTTGAAAACCGACTGAGAGCCGGCTTTGTCTAACACACTATGTAAACAAATCAAGCCGTTGAGCGAAATCCTAGATTACTGCCAATCGATGGTTAAGATATCATATTTTGGAATTTGTTCAATTTTCCGTCGTTAAATTAGACATTATACTGTGTCGTTTATAACATTCGGCTTAGCGCCACGTGTTCCAGCATAGAATATCTAATACGTCACTGGGCAAACCGTACTAAACAAACAAAACAATATCACAAATATACAGTATGTTAAGCGCTAACAAACACGGCAGCTATATGGTGGTCCAGTATCAGATGTGGCTCCAATTTTCTTTACTTGACCCAGATCACAAATGGCCTTACTTGTCGACCCGACCCGACCTAAAATCAAAATGACACCCTGGACTAGATCCGATCTAACCCATTTTGCATTGTCGCACAAATCTGCTAATGAGCCTATTGTTTCGTAACGAACGAGAAATTAATTGATAAGCACATATTGGATTCAGCATCCTTAAACGGACAACATGAATCTCCATCTATTAGCCTACGTAATTATTAATCGTAACCAAAATCAAAAAAAACGCTCTAGGCGATTAAACTGTTTCTTGAAACTACGTATCAGCAGCGCAATTGAATTGTCCAAAAGTAGCTGGGGGGTTGACATTATTGTAGGCCTGCAGTACAATACTGTTGTGTACAATGACCAGGAAGAATAAAAATGTTTTATGCTCCCTGACAATGACTGACATCAGACACAATTACACAAACGACTCCGTAATAACTGTTACACAGCTATGTCATCCCGTTTGCAACTCGGCACGCAATAGGTCATCTCCGACGAGTCTTTACAGACAATCAGTTGCATTGGTATTTGCAAGTTGTAACCAAAATCACAACAACCGTAATTTACGTAACGGTGATCTTTTAATGATATCAAAGAAGCGCAAAATACGGAAGTAAAAGATACAACAAGACATTTGTAATGCTCAAAACACATTTCGGGGGTTGAAAGCGACCCCCAGAGTTGTCGTAAGATATTTGACCGTGGGGCTGGGCACTGAGCTGTGGATTATATATATAGTTTATTTCCAGGTAGAAAAATTGGCCATGTGTGTGTGTGTGCGTGTGCGTCGAGACAATAACTTTGAGCGAAATGAAATTCTCTTTGGCCTATATATTTGGCCGGCTAGTTCGCCTTGACGATATCTAGGTCAAGTACGAATGTCAAGGCCACTGGTCGCAGTTTATCGTCACGAGAGGAAAATGTCGCTAAATAATATGCGACCTCGGGTGAGGGTTTTCTGGTTGACAATGGACCCGACCCGACCCAACCCATCCCAGTCGAAAGACTTTATGACTCGAATCCAGAGCGGTGCCCAACTCAGAGATGGCCCATACGACTGAACTCGTGAAGGTTGACACTTTGAGGCCACCGTGTAGCCAGCTAGACTGCTATACACTTAGCACTACGACACGTCCCGCCGAGTACTTTCCGTCCTTCCATTCGTTATCGGCAACGTATAGGCGCCACGTCTGAGCATCTAAACATAAGCGCCGCGGACGCCACTTAAGTTCATCGGGCGATACAACTTGACGTACGTACTCCAACGTCGGTGACAACAACGTCACTCGCCGGTTGTTGACGTCAGCAACGAACACAAACTCGTTATCGTCAACCGCCAAATGTCGAGGCACGCTATACTGACCGGCGTCTGGACCCGGATGTCCGCCATGCGAGTGGACAATATGACGGCCGTCTGCGCTCAGCATGCTCACGCCGTGGACTGGATCGTCCGCTTCGCCGTGGCACACAACAAACTGACCACTGGTCAGTTGTATCGCGTGCCACGGACTGACCACGGCATCGGGTAGCGTCATTTCCCGCAGAAAATCGCCGCGCGAACTGTACTCTTCGATCTTCCGAACGGCCGGACACGCGACCAACACGTTCAGAGCTCCGTTCACCGATATTCCGTACGGTTTGTCTTTAACGGGCCACCGTGTGGCGTGCCCGTGCAAACTAAGGTTATGTATGCACACGGCGATTGGATCGACAATGTACAGACACCGACAGCGCCTACAGACCGTCATGTCGGCAAATCCGTGAGCGTCTGGTACAGTTAGACAGCGCTGTAGCCGGTAGGTGATGACGTCGTACACTTCGATGTCATCGAAGCCTTTCGGTCGCAGTACGTAGACTTCATCGGCGAGAACCGCTACTCCCCAGATCAGTTCACCTTCGGGCAGAGTCTGGACCACATGTTCCGCTGTACATACACGGACAACACGCCCGACGAAACTTTACCGCCGCGTTCGAAATTTACAGGGTGGGCCAAAAAACTGCAAACAGACTGTTTCTCAACAAACTGTTCTTGCTAAAATGTTTGCCAATAAAGCTTGTTTTGTAGTATCGTACAAGCACATAATATTTATTAAATATTCTATCGGTTAAATATTTTATACACGGCGTCATGTTGGTGCCTAGCTGAGATACAGGTACAATCAGTAAAATACATAAAATTCTAAATTAAAACTTGAAAAAGACGAAGATGACTATCTGTTTCTTGCAGCTATATTGCAGTTTTCATATTGTTTGCAGTCCGTGTCGAAGGCAGGCTATTTTTTCAGGATTTCGAACATGGGAATGTGTGAACCAACCCTTGGGAGTCGTCAGCTATATATGGGGCACTGGGGAACGTTCCCCCTCGACTTACAACAATTTATTTTTAGTGTACTTTGACATATACAAAGTCTGACAATGTCTACATGTTGACAGTCGCTTCGTATAAACAACTAAACACTCATGTTTGTGCCCCTCCTGGCACCAAATCCTGGCGACGCCACTGTGGGGGTCCCTCCCTTTCCTCCTCCCTCCGGATATCTTCGACCAGTGATATTTTTACACCCCTCTAAAACCCCCTAACACCTCCTCCAGTTTTGAAACCACACCCCCAGTTAGGGGTGTGGTCTCAAAACTCCTCCTCCAGTTTTGAGACCACACCCCCAGTTAGGGGTGTGGTCTCAAAGCTGGAGGAGGTGTTAGGGGGTTTTAGAGGGGTGTAAAATATCACTGGTCGAAGATATCTCCATTCTCCGCCCAGGGCCGTCGTGTAGCATTGGAGCTCCCAGAAAAAGCGGGCCTGTATTCTAAGAGAGTTTATAGGCCCCAAACGTATACTTTAACCACTGGTCATGGCTAAGACGATATGGACAGGCGACGAGGAGCTGGCGAAGGCACCAAATGGTGCGGCTTCCCTTCGCTAGAGGTCAGTTGATGCACCAAAAAAGATGAGGACCTGTGGTGATTTCCTCTGATTGTTGACAGTGTTTTCGTGGCGGTTTGGCGTAGCGGTAACGGCGTTAGTCGTATCAACGAAGTTACTCTACGTTGAGTCCGGTTAGTACTGGGATGGGTGACCGTCTCCGGGCGGGAATACACTGTATCACCTCGATATGTAACCAGCCATCCGGTATGGAGATGGGTGACCATCTTCATGCGGGCATACCACCTGGATGTGTAACCAGCTATCCAGGCCAACTCAGCCTGGCCATCCCTCCGTGGGAAGGCGCCATGAGTACTGGCGATGGTTTAGGCCACCGCTGGGGAAGAAACAGCGAGTTCTGCGTCACACCTACGTGGTGCAGCAAAATCCGGACCACTGGCAACTAGTGAGTGAAAAAGTTTCCAGTGTATTATTGCCGATAACTTCGCCGAATGCTGACCGATTTTCAAAATTATTCTATCACGGGACTCAGCAGTAAATTTATTTAGCAGTAAATTTACAAACAAACTCATCGCTAAAGGTCCAGTCACATTTTGAAACACGTCGCTACACTACCTTGTGAAATATTTAGCACCTTTTCGACTCACAGAAGCTGGTGGCCCGGTGGTTTTTGCGACATCTTGTATGTGACTTTAAAGGCAGACGTGTTTATACCTATATTTTACTATTATTTACGATTTATTACCAGTGATGTGTCCTCGAGGACAAGTCCTTTGCCTCAAGGACATGCACTATGGCCTTGGCCTTGGCCTCGAGGACTTGGCGCGCTGGCCTTGGCCTTGTCCTTGGCCTTGACAGTAAAGGTCTTGGCTTTGGCCTTGGCCTTGGTTTTGGCCAATTTTTGTCATTATTTATGATAATATGGCTAATCTGGTTCTGGCCAAGTGTAACAATCGTGGCATAAACATACAAAAGCGGCAATTTTACGCTGGCCGAGTGACGGACGATAATGCTAGCTAAATTTAAGTTATAACTTTTTAATTTGTATGCGTAAAGTGATTTGAAAGAATACATTAATAACATGGTCGATAAACTGTTTTTTTTCGCCGTGAAACCGTGGTCGTAGCCTCGGCCTCGGCGTTTTTAATAAGTCCTTGTTCTTGGACTTGAACTTGAACATTTTAGCCTTGGCCTTGGCCTTGTTTACTTTAAAAGTCCTTGACCTTGGCCTTGGACGCCTTGGCCTTGATAATCAAGTACTTGATAACAACACGGTTTATATACTATCGTTTACTGTAATACCTGCGGGCTTTCTCGTACACAGCTGCTGCGTAGTCACCGACTGGTCGGAAAATGTGTCGATGTCTTCAACCAGCCACTGGAGATGTGTCTCCTGCTTAATGGCGAGGTACAGCTGGATGAACGCCTGTCGGTGGCCGGACGTGTGAAGCAGCGCTAACAGTTCGCCGCACTGCTGTTGTGGATCGTCCCTGATCCTCAGCAGCGATCGCATGTCGTCGGCGCCGATGATGTCCTCCTGGAAGAGGAAGTTGATGACGCTGGCAGGGTTGACGTTATTGACGACTGTCGAGTGCAGCTTCCGGAACTTGAACTTCAACAGCTCGTTCGACTCTAGACAATCACACAAACGGATTGGCTTTAAGTAAGTAACTATCCGTTACCCCGAGATAGCTAAGGAGCGCACCGGGCTCTCGGCACTTATGGATCTAACCCTACTGTTTTGTCAAGTAGCCAAGCTCTTCAGCGCCAGATCTGCGTCTCTCTTGGACGTCTTCCTGATCGCACTTAGAGTCTTGGAAACGTCCCCCAGGTCGCCCAGGAAGCAAGTGGCTGGATCAGATTCTCTCTGACAACAACCTTCCACCTGCTGATCTATGGAGATGTGCTATCTGTCGAGGTCATTCTGGGGTGACGCAACTGTCCCAGCCGACTACGCCATTACGATGACGAGGACGATGACGTAAGTAAGCAAGTAAGTTTATGTATATTTATAGAGCGCAATTGTCGCCAAGAACCCGTGCGCTGGATACATTGGTATCGAGCGAACAGATACGTTTATCTACAACGGTGGCGGTGTCAGGGAAGGGCAGACCAGTGGCGTAGCCGGAATTTTTTTCTAGGGGTCAAAAACATAGTACATAATTTTTCACCGCAACTGAAACACGAAAGCACAGTAATCGGGCTGGGATACCCACTACATCAGAACTTTCATATCGGATTTGTGAACATCTTACCGAACACTCTGGTTATGGCTGGGGGTCAGAACCCCTATATCCTGGCCAGCTACGCCCCTGCAGCGAACCGGGTTGCTGCCGTCTTTGTCGGGGGAGATGGCCGGCGCCAGGGCAAGTTGTTTAACATCGAAAGCCATGATGGTTCAGACTAGCAAGACTGTTCAACTTTCAGAAGTCTCCGTCCCAGCCCCCTTTTTCCGGAGGGCATCGTCCCACTAACCTCCACCAGACGCCAAACTCTTGGACATCGCTGGGTTCAAGAAAAGCTTCGAGCTAGCGCCAGATCGGCGCTTAAACCGTGAGTGCTGTAAAATGTTTACAGTTTCTTGCCCTAGGCCTACATCGTGGCGGCCAGAATAGCTGGCATAGATAGGAATGAAGAAATTACGTCAGCGTCAACCTAAACGTATAAACTGGTTCTCTCTTGGAGACCCGGCCCACGTGGACTCTGGTTAAGAAAGCCGGTGGAAGAATTAAGGGAACCGGATCTGGCTGGCAGGTTGAACTGTGTGATCCCTCGTTAACACGTGTCAGAGCTAAGAACTTTAGATGTGAGTGTCGTGTATAAAGCGCTTTTTCAAATCTACTGACTTTATACTTTGTTTACAATTCTACAAACCTGTCGTTTGGCTGTAGGAGGCGCTCGGCTCATTCATCCTCGTGACTCTGGTATGTCCAGAAAGTCAGTAACGAAGTCGAACACTTTCATCAGAGTCGGGACATTGTAACAAAATGAGCCGCATCAACTTTTACAGAGCTTCTCAAAGGTCAAACAAATCGACAGAAGTCTGTTTCTTGCATAAAAAGAATCCGCCGTTCAGTTCTGTTTACATGCGCCCAGTCATTGGGAGTTTACGTTGATACATAATGTGTCATAGGCCTCATAGCAGGCGTAGGCAATAAAGCCATAATGACGTTCAGACGGCCGAGCCCTGAGCGCCGTGTTTTTCGCCGAACCGGAACTTGTCTGAATGCGACATAGGCCTAGCGACTAATAATAAGCCATAGGCTGTCAGTGGGGTAGGCCACTTAGGCTACATAGTGTTCGGTAGAGCGTCGGCCTATGCAGCGATAGGCCTATAGCCTATTAAAGGACACTTTGAGCAGTTTTCTTTTTTTTCTTTGGTACGGACTAAATGCAGTCGTCGAGGTGACGCTGGATTGAATTGAGGATTGATTGAATTTTATTAATTATGCTTATTTTAACTTTATTAATTATGTTAATTACACATTCTACACACTAAACTTTGTGTTACAATTTACAAATCTGCTGTTTATCTGTCTCTCGACCTCGACTTACTTATGTTCGTGATTCTAGTATGTGCAGAAAACCAGAAGCACAATTCAACACTTTAAGAATCGGGACATTATAACAAACCGAGCCACGTCAGCTGTTAATATAATAATTTTATTTAGCGCTATATCATACAACATAGATAGGGTGAAGTGACGTCACAGTAATCTATGGTCACGATACGATCTCCATGTTATAGGTCATGATGTCGTACTGTGCGAAGTTAACTGGCGAAGATTTGTCACGTTATTACTGGCCCGCCTGATGGGTCAGTATTGTTTTGCTCGCAGGCGTCTGTTGTCTGTCGGCGTCGTCTGTCGTCGTCTGTAACTTTGCCGGCGGGCGGGCCGGCCGCCGGGCGCGCGTGGGCGTCGGGCGACCGACACTGCAAGGCGGGCCAGTATGGTAACGTCCCGTTAGGGCGACACCTTGTTTAAATGAAGTTGAAAAAATCGGGTTAAGAAACGTTTAATGATAGCGACAGATCGTTAATATTTACCTGCCCTACATTATGGCGCCAGAACAGCTGGCATTGATAGGAATGAAGAAATGACGTCAATGTCACCCTATGTGTTATACTACCGACCACTTCAGTTGTCCGGGTAATACTTGGTCTGGTGTGTGTGTGTTTGTCTGTGTGTCCAAACAATAACTTTTGAACTGAATGGCATTCAAACTGGACATTTGGCACGCTGGTTCGAAGTTCGAAGATGAAGTTCATAGGGCATGGACACGTGATGAAAACTACAGATCAGCAATTGCTGGAATGGTCGACCGTAGCTGAAAAGCAGACCCGAATTTAAAACTGTAAATAAGTAAGAGCAAGCTAGTTGGTTTTGGAGTTCTTTGTGCGAAAGTGGTCGGAGCGAATTCGAGTGAGGACTTTCTGGTTTCATTGTATGTCCCAGTAACACAAAAATGTAGCACGCAAATACAACGCACAACGATACAGCAATTAACAAGAACTTACATCAGTGGGACTGACACATATCCACATATATCGATCCTACGTCCACACTCTGCGCGATTTCACGAACGGCGCATCTCTAGCATGACGTTTACGTCGGCGCATCTCTACGGTAATGTTTACATGCGGGTCGGCGTGGCCCGAGCGCTCGCAGATTTGTCGAATTTTGGGCATCCGAAGGAGCAAAGTTCACAAAAATGTTAGACTTCCTGCTTTGGACGCCGATGAACCGTCGAGAAAAATTTGACGGCGCTAGCTTTATCTTCGGCGGAGAAATCCATAACGTACAAACACACACACATACAAACAGTGATCGATATATCCACACCTTGTCTATCGGCATGTGTGGATAACAAGTGTCAGCTAACGCAGACAGACCCGCGCGACGTGCTGTCTCACGTCCATCGTGTTGTACACAAAGGTGGACGCTCAGTGTGACAAACTGATAACCGACGACAGATCGTCCACCTGAGTTGACAACACGTGCAATGGTCGACGTCCAAAGTCTGGGTCAAAGTTCCGGGGGGAAGTAACCTTATTTATGTAGATACCAGAATTAGCTTGCGACATTCGCAGTGTAGGATAAGTCGCGGGTAGACTGTGTGCCAAAAACGAGCTCAATTCGATCAACCGTTTTGATAGAACTCCCGCCACTTGTGACGGATAGACACAGGGCGATAATATACCGCTCTAGCACGGCGTCGGTAAAAGTCACAAAAATACGTGAGTGACAATCAGTACAAAATACATCATCACGGACTCACAGCAGTCACGGTAATACGCTGTCCTCACGCGACTTGATTTTAGCCGGATATGTCACACGGTTAGCATTATGACTAGAGCCGCCGTGACAAGCGCTGTCGCCCCGATGAACGACGGCGAAACGATAATCCTCGTCTATGGCCATTTCGATTTTTTCCGGTGATCAGGCGATATTGATGATCACGGAAAATGTAGGCAGTATGTGACTTCCTATTCGCGCAGAGGCGGCGAAAACCTGTTCGAGGCGGGTCAGCATATTTGTACTTTCACTCCCTCCCCTTCCCTTCCTC
>Ga0209780_1001825_pt1 | contig 14538 bp, 5 predicted proteins | sample WorMetexBAHAMAS2_FD_187384 | JGI IMG/M metagenome (GOLD analysis project Ga0209780, IMG submission 187384) | Marine gutless worms symbiont microbial communities from Max Planck institute for Marine Microbiology, Germany - Inanidrilus exumae... | ecosystem: Host-associated > Annelida > Digestive... | reverse complement strand
AGTTTACCTAACTAACTATGAAAAATACCAATTATAACAAAATAGCAAAAGAAAAAGAGCAACTTTTAAAGTAATAAATTTCAAAACAACTACTACAAAGAATATCTACCAAGCACTTATAGAACATGTAAGTAAACAATGAATCTCAACCGTTAACATGATTACTTGAGATAACTGCTGTTTGTATGAAAACTGGTATGCTACTCTGGATATGAAGACTGAGTGCAATAGATTTTACCACATTCTTGTCAGGCATCCAACCTGATTGGTCTCGAGTCTTAACTTTTAGTCCTGCCAAAATTTGACTGCTGGTGTTCATGAAAAAACCCGAGTATATTTTTCTGGTTATGGGAAATGCTTGTAGCTTGTTGTTTTTCTGGCAATTAATAAATTTCCTGTCTTGCAGGGGCGTAACCAGGAATTTTAATTTTAACTAGTCATTGCAATATAAAAACGTGTTAATGTCCCACTGTTTCAAAATCACAGCATAACTCTAGTACAAATCTGAAATGTGCATCAGATAACTAGACTGAAAAGTCGACAGCTTAACAGAGTGACTTGTGCTGTAGTTTTTGCTACATAATTAACTGATACAATCAGTTGTCTTGCTAAGTTTCATGAGGGCGCTCTTCTGTAGAAGAATGGTAATGGTAGTCCTATCATCAGCACAACATGATGAACAATGTTATTTAATTTCTGCTTTAGCACATAAAACTTTTTTCCTTAAATAACTTCAGTTAAACATTTGCCAAATAAAAGTAGGCCTAGTCTGTTCAGATCTCTTCGACGGGGCAGTCTTTTGGTGAGTACGGTAGGCCTATGCCTTAAAATTATCAATCGCCTACGCTGCCAACTAATAGCGATAGTGTATTTGCGTTAATTTGGCTTCATTTTGACTTGACTTTGAATTACCAATCCATAGTATTTCCATTTACAGGGTATTCAACCGCTATTTTGGCTTGCGAAGAATTGCTTATAATGCTATCGTACTTGGTCCTACAGCAGTGGGTGTGGCACTTCGTAGCCGATTCCTGCGCGCTAGGTTGTGACGTCATAGAGTTGGATATCTTGCCGCTGCGTGGCTTACATAGATCTTTAGTTGAGTCGCTTTGTGTCAAATGGCTATATATCGGCCTATGCCTATCATTATGTCCGGTCACATGTCACGGCTCGCCGAGTGACAGGCCTTGCACGACCACCGAAAAGAAAACCTGCGTGCTCACCGTTGTCGACAATGATTCAACTGAATAGCACCAAAAATCGACGTTACCCTGTCTCATAAAAACGATGCAAACAGATGATCACAGTCGAGGCAACTAAGGGCCTACGTGTAAACTACTGCAGGTGTTACGCACTGCACACCCATGGATAGTGGCACTGTGGCAATTTCAAATGGCGCTATGCGATAGGTCAAAAAGTTCTTATTCGTGGTCTGGATGTAAAAAAGCAACTATACCAATCGCGAAACTAATAATTAATTTCAGTATTGCGATTGGCTATGCCAACGAGACATAAAAATGGAGCATATCTATTGCACGCCCTGTTATACCCCGTGCATGAACGTCAGTGCATGTCTGTAGGCTATTGTATTTGTGAAAAATTATACACTCTGTATCTGACCGCCCGACTATAGCGACAGCATGAGGTAATTATATTCCTGACAAGTTTTTCTTCTTTATTATTTTTTCCAAAGGCACTTTTTCCGATGTCGTTTGTTCGACGTTCTCCAAACTTTACCATATAAAATGGTTTAATCTTCAATAGAAGCCCTGCCACGCCGATTTCCTTAAAGTGCCTCTAAAAATACGTGCAGCAAAAAGGGGTGACATAAGTTTTATTCTGTCATCTATCTGCTGTCACTGCTGTAATGAATATCTTTATTCACCAGGAAAGTCTGGTTGCAAAAATATAAAAAAGAGAAACGTAACAAACTTAATTAAGTAGAATGCATACACAAATGAAAAACAAAGTACAGTATCTCATTGCAATGTGAGCAAAAAGTATACGTTAAGTACGAGTACACGTTTGCAGCGCATTCAAAATTCAGTTGCAAAGATTGCATTACAGCAGCTATCACTATATCCTCACGGGACACGCTTCAGCTACTTCACTGGCTTCCTGTGAATCCTGTGAAATGGCGGATACAGTTTAAGTTGGCTTCCCTTACCTACAATCTTACACACCGGTACTCCGTCATATCTGTCTGAACGCCTCCATCCTTACGTTCCTGCTCGCACCTTGCGATCATCATCCTCTGCTAACTTGTACGTCCCTCGCACTAACCGGCCAAAGTATACAAGCGACAGAAATTATTCGCTGGGGTGCCGGGGTTCAATTATCACATACAGTACAGCTGAACACTTTGATGGCTGTTAGATCCTGAACATTTTGATGTCAAATAACTGCATATTTTAGTGCGTAATATGATTAAAGTTGATTTACGAGTACAACGATGGGTTGAGTTGGGTGAGGTGTTGTAAATTGGACCCATGAAAATGTCTGTTATACACGTTCGTGAATTGAACATTTTGCCATTGGACAGCAATGAGCAAAAATTAACATATTTTGGAAGAACATTACCAATCATCATTGCAGTTACTCTGAAAGAATTGCAAAGTTGGTCTGATCGTTTATTATTAACATTCGACATCTGCGGGTCTCTCAACCTGCCTTCTCGAAACTTTGCCCAATACAAGTTTTAGCAACGCCGATTTTCTTGAAATGCCCCTAAAATAAACAAGGGTCAAAAACCCATATCACCACTTTTCATACTGAGCTCAATACAATGTGCAGCGCTATTTCACAACTCAAAGACATACAGCATATCCGAAATAATCAGAGCGGGGCAAAGCCCGCCTGGTATGCGAAAACGCGACTGCGCATTTCTTACTTACTTACAGACTGGCTATGCTACTGCCATTTAGCGAATGAGCTTTAAAAACCAGTGCACAGCGTATTTAGCCTACGTGCACTCACCACCATGTAAATGAGCCACAAGATCTCAGGGATTACTGGACCAAAGTTTACCAAATTTATAGCCATAGTATTTTTTTCATCGACAGTGTTAACGCAACAATCCCCGTTGCGATCCGTCAACCCGTTGTCGAATGACGAAGCGCTACAGAATGGAACGTGTTAACGGGATCACACAGTTTTACCTGCCACTCACACGATCATCCTGACTTTACTCCGTAAGCATTCACCAGATGGCACCACCCGAACGAGGCGGCACAATATGGTATACCTTACTACTAAATTTATCGACCTCTGAAGGATGAAAGGCTGAGTTAGCCTAGTTGGCTGACCTATAGCGGACGGCTTACCCACATAAGTGGTCACCCGTCAGCTGCAGGTCGAGCGTGGGACAGGAAAGTTCGCCAGTCAAAGACCAACTTTTTAACCACTGTGCCACGCAACCAACCAACAATGCTTTACATGCACTAACATAATCCTTTCGAATTTTTTTAGCACTTTGGCTATAGTGGACCCAACCCAACGCAACCCATAGACAACTCTGACGTAGATTGACAGTGACGTAATTTCTTTATTTTTATCTATGTCAGCTGTTCTGGTCCCACGATGTAGGGCAAGGAAATGTAAACCATTGCAGCACTTAGTCAGATCTCCACGATGGCGCTAACACTAAGCTTTTCTTAAAACTAATGATTCTGTTTTATTTACATAATGTGACAAATCTTTACCAGTTAACTTTTCAAAGAAAGACAACTTGCTGTACAACCTGCAGATCGTAGATTACTGTGACGTCTCTATGTCCTATCTATACTTGGGCCCGGCCAGTTGCCCATCAGGCCCGGCCCGACCCTGCCAGCAATTCCGTCACCATTATTATTAGGGGCCTATATGCTATGTATGCATCAAAGGACATGTCAAAAGTAGCGTAGGGCGTTACTGACATTGTCCGCGTTGTTATCAGTAATTTGTTTTCATTTTATTGTCAGATTATGTTGTGCTGACTGTTGATAACTGTTGATTGCTTAACACAGTTTTTTTGTGAAATCGACAAAGTCTGTTAGATGGTCATTATGAAAATATGCACTGATCGAACGATAGGCATAAATTAGTACATCGACTGTTTTAGGCGAGCCGAAACTTCCGGCCCGTCAAACATTGGACCCGTCAGATCTCTAGTGCCGAGATGACCTCGCGTAGGCCCGGGGGTGAACAGCGACAAGATTGCGAGTATGATGGAGCGAACAATTGCTCCAAATTAGCTGTCAACTCAATGCATTATTGTTGAATTACACAAATTAATAACGATACACTAAGCAGCGGGTGACGGTAATTCACGCTGTTGTCACAATGGTATGGTATGGCGGAATCTAATCGAACTGTCAAGTTAAGCGTGACGCCGTCACAGTAACAGCACAGGAGGCAGAGCGAAGGCGACGTCGTGGCTCGATATTCTCGACCGGACAGATGACCTCTTGTAGGTATCTCGGCGCGGTCCCATGTAAGCAGTTGAAAACCAGTACACAGAGTTTGTACTGGATGCGTTGAGGGATCCGCAACCATTGCTGATATCGCTGACATTGCTGATATCGAATGACGAATTGGACTTTCTCAGCTGTCTGAGTGTTGGATCCCCGTCAAAATCTACTTTTTTTAGAGATCTGTAGTAGAATTCCGAATTCCGAATTTCGACTCTTTTTCCGACGACGTTGGTGTTTTGCCGTCACTGCGACTCACTCTTTGGCGACTGTCTTAGGCAACAAAATCGATCTTCGTTTTTTGCTTGCGGTTTCGTTGAAGTCTGAAGATGGTCAATAGCTTTGCTTATTTATATAATTCAATAATGATCTACAATATTTTGCATTAGGGGGCCTATATAACAAGGTTCGGAAATTCTCCTCAGTCTGTCGGATACTTTTTGTTGGTGTTGAATTACAAATAGGCCTGTTGGGTGAATCGTTCCATCAACGTAAACAAAGCCACACATTTGTGCGATAGTGGAAACCATCGATAGATTGCGAACTGTAACTTCCTCCGTCACTTGCTGTGACTACCTGAAAATGACCGTTGTCTGCATTACTCACAGAACTTCGTGATTATTCTCATCATTCGTTCTACATTGTTCAACGCAAAGAAATTCCGACTGTTCAGCACGCGTGTAACGCAGAACAGTAGGAATGAGTTGGATGTACGGCTGGCGTCGTCTGGCGCTTCTTTCATCTCCGAGCGACCACTTGAGGACGGCGAATGTTGTTCAACAGAGGTCGTCGCGTCACATCTTATCGGCGGCGCGGCTCACACTTGTAGTCTGTACTCCATATTACGACTCAGCAATACACTAGGCTACTTCAGAGCTGAATCAGAGTGCATGTTTTACTGATTCCCACTGCCACGGCAGATGCTCTTATCGGCAACGGGTATCGTATCATAAGCCTTCTAAGTCCGTGAGGTATATGCTCTGCAGTCTGTAGACTTTGTTTTTGGCTTTAACATTAAGCTTGCTCATAAGAAGCGTAGCGACTGTAACTTTTTGCATGTGTTTTCCATATCGAATGTTAACTATGCTAAATCCAGTGTTTATGCTCCGTCCAAAAAGGAGCTTATCTTCGCATTTTTGCCACAGCAGAAGTGCCTACAGTTTGTAATATTTCGTTTATCTTGTCATTCTATTATATTCACTTAACATATGATGTGGTAAACTGATAACTTTTAAAAGTGACGGAAGCGTACTCGTGACTTTTCGTGTATACTCTCCGAACGCACGACAATGTTGTTGGTTTGAAGTATTGGGACTTTTGTTGCTTCCATGTAAGTAAGTAAGTAAGTAAGTTGCTTTTATTAAATGTACGTCAGTCGCAAGCATGCACGCATAATATAAGCAGACAAACACGTGTACACATTTAAACACATGAAAGCGAGAGTTAAATATGAAAAACACGCATACAATATAAGACAACATGAAATACTGACTAAATGTATGAAAAGAAACGTCTGTTTAGAAAACTGTTTTTGAAGAGGTTGGATTCAATGTGTGGTAATACACAGTTACGTCCGCGCTTCCTGGCTATTTGTATGTTTAGGGAGGAGAAGATGTAGAAAATGTAAGTCTGCAAGCGCTTTCGAAACCCGCTTAGGAAAAGCTCTTAGCTGTCACTTAATGGTTTTAGTTTTTTTAACCTTTTAACCCCCGGGATCTTTACTACCGCGGGTAATAATAATAATAATAATAATAGTAACAATAATAACTAGAAAGCGGGGCAAAGCTTAGCAAACGTGCGTATTTTGACATACGTGCATCTACCCACCGAAACAGAAATAGCAGACGAAGTTGACAAACAGGCGGGATTCCGACAAGGAAGGGGACAAGAGACCAAATCACGATTCTCAGAATACTGTACAAGCACGCGAGCGCCACCAACCACTCTATGTGCTTTGTAGACTTCAAGAAAGCATTCGACTCTATCTCCCATGATAAGTTCTTGGCTACTATGATGGACATGTGATATTCTCTGCACTTGATTGACTTGCTGGCCAAACTGTACAGGAAACAGCTTGCTAAGGTCAAAGTAGCGGGAACACTATTGTAATAATGATGTGTTAAGAAAGAAGTCCGACAAGGTTGTGTCCTTTTTCCGTACTTGTTCAACATCCTAGCAGAGATGGTGACGAGGAAGACCCTCGACGGATTTTAAGGTGGACTACAAATTGGAGGGTGAATAGTCACAAACCTCCGTTGGGGAGGGGGTAAACGCAAGATGGATAGCCAAATATAGCGATTTTGGAGCTCTCGGATGCTACATGTCGGAAACGATGCAAAATAGGAGTTAAGTTAGTATTAATCACTAATAGGAAGTCGTATATGAGGTTGGTTTCCATTTCTACCAAAATCGGTGATATTGAATGATTGAACGGCGAAATGGCCCTTATATTGCATTATTTCACCGATTTAACGCGACTTAGATTACATACTTATTGTATCGACAACGCAGTCACGTGACACCATGTCTAATTTCGCTACGGAGCAGCGATACCCTTTAAAATTACCCATTTACCGTAAAGTCGGACATACTTCAATTTCAGTTGTAACAAACTATATCGACATTAGTCGCAAAATGAAGTACAACAGAACAGTTGATCGGAACTATAATAGGATATATGTACAGCATAATACCAATGGCAAGATGGCCGTATACGTTACGGCGTGCGACCGCTTGCTTTAATAGCGTACCGCAAGCGTCTCGGGTACGAATCCCACAGGGGCCGCTGAATTTTTAGTTTATATTTGTTATTTTTAATAAATAATTTAGTTTAAGCATATGTACATTAAAAATAAAATAACACAAACTGTCACCTGTCGAGTACGCCGGTGGGAAACGCTTTCATTGAGGCTATATTGTAGTGTCTCCACATACATTGCAACCTGTCCAGGCTTACAGCTGAATATAGCTGCTGATTGCTGAACTTGATCCGATCTGTCGAGTCGACTGCTCCAATAAATACTTGTTGTAGCCGTAGACAATAACAGAATTTGGCTTCTCCACTATGCGCTCCGCCTATTGTTACCGACCAAGTAGCGTGGTCTGTCAGTTTGTCAGTCGGTCTGTCACCTAGTGAGTCCGGCAAAAACGGCTGAAACGGTGTACGACAGAAAGTAAGTTAGCATAATCTCTATAATAGGAAGTCGTATATGAGCTTTCGATTAGTACCAAAATCGGTAACTTTGAATGACATTGAATGGCGTAATGGCCCTTATTTTGCTTGTTTCACAGTATTCGTGTAGGCCTACGATGTCGTCGCAAAGCAATTATTAGGCTTCCTCGGTTTCAAAATCTACTTTTGATAGTCTATGACCATATTAATACGATCTGCGCAATCATTCAACGATTATTCAGGCAAAACAAACTCTGATAACTCGGTTTGATGGACGTAGGTGCATATATGATTGGGTACATAGATTAGCATAGACGCTTAGTTATAGTAGAAATTAGGAACTCAGTTCAATAGGCGTAGGCGCTGACCTCTACATGTACGATGTCGTCGTAAAAAGTTCACGTTCGCTCTCGCATCTTCTGATGAGTTTTTGTTCATCGATGGTGTCAACGCAATAATCAGCATTGCGCTCCATGGACCCGTTGTCTAATGAGAGGGGCGACCGTTAAAAAAGAAAGAAAATCGTCGGTAAAACATAAGCCCGCCGGCGGATTCGCAATGCCTGCCGGGCGGGCTAATGATAACGCTGTGCCACCGATAGTACGCCAAGTATGTACCAAGTACAGACCCGTAGATATATAATTTTATACGTACTACAACAACGAGAAGGTTAAGAACGCCGTTCACGGCGATTTGGCGCACCCCGGCGTACCGCGACAGTACATCACGTTCATTTATTTTTCGCCAGGTGTCGCGTTGAGAAATTGTCGGTAGCGCTGCGTGCTGAACGACAGAAGCAGTACTATCTATCGTGCAACGGTGCAATTACCGGTCCAAACAGCCACGAGGTGCAGGCAGTCGAGTGTTTGATGTGCATATTCGCCTTCGCCGTTATGTATCTCGCTGGGAGCGACCGTTCGACCACTCGCCGTATTTGACTGTCCGTCGTTCTGCGCTTTATGGCATCGTAACAGCACTTACAGCAGCTTCACTCAGCCTCGCCCGAATTGCGCGTTCGTCGAAAACCTCACAAGTTGTCGAGTTATTGGTCCGGAAATAACGAGTTTGAGCTGATATAAGACGGCGCTGAACAATGATTGTGGATTAGAATGCGACTGAGACGTTTGCGACATCGTGTTTGCTCTGATGTGAGGCCTATAGCTCGACGACGGTAAGCCCTCGTATTGGCGACATCCGTCGAAGTCAGCGAGTTGGAGATTGCAGATGGGATTTATTCAAGACATTGCTACAGAACGTTTCTCTGATAGTGTTGTTACACAACATCCAAGTGTAATCTGATCATCTGTTTCTAGCCGTCACTGAGGTAACTACAGTTATAAATACACAGCACTCGCTAGAGCGCATATTTCCGACACGCCACACCGAAATCGGCACAGTGTCGTTACCGGCGAGCACTCGGTGTGTAAAACCAGTTCCACACCAGCAACAATGTCGAAGCAACAGGCAACAACGTTGCCAGTTGCATCGACAATGTTGCTTCGACATTGTTGCTGGTGTGGAACGGGCTTTAGCTTAAGTGTAAGTGGAGTGGGTTAATAAAATTAAAGTAAAGTAAAGTAAGTGTATAGCAGTTCGCAGAAACTCTGCCACACGGCTACGGGAAACTCACACGTCATTTGGGATCACACAGTGTTACATATGCCACCCGACAGAGGCGAGCATCCCGTCTCTACCCAAAGCCGAAGCAGGTACTCGATTTAGCGAACCTGGAGGGATGCAGGGCTGAGTTCAGAGTTTAGCTGGTTTGATACAATACCGGCGTGTGACAGACAAGCAGACACACAGACACGAATTTTATCAGCATGCCATGAACATGGATTCATTTCAAGCAACAACTAGCGCAAGTTTTTGTTACACTTCACAAAAACTAGCTTCGCCAATGTACTGGGAGACATACGTGACCTCGTGAGCCTCATGATCAAGCCTGACTGGCTGAACTCTTGCTATAGCGGCCGAGCTGCATGGTGCACAAAACAGCTTTATTGCAATCGGTCGCAGACTAGTGGCAAATGAAGGATCATTGAATACATGTAGTCCGACTGCACTGCAATTCATCAAACGCTGAAAAGTCTCTTGAAAAATCAGGTTGTTCGTTTTTCAATGCTTCATTACGTTGTGGCTGTGTTGACATAAAATCAAACAGTTTCAGTTTCTTTGAGTTTGAAGGCACGGCAGGAGCAGTCGGTCCACCACTGGCTGTGTTGGATGACAGCAGATCATGATCAGCTGGAGATGGTGGTCGTTGAGCCTGTGACTGCGTGCACACGGTTGTAGCAGGAATGATGTCGAGGTCACTCATGCAGTTGTATTGCAATAAATAAGTAAACTGGTGAATCCGTAAAATCATTCAAAACGATATAGATGCCATTTTGCAATGAAGGAAAAAGCTGTGCATATTGGCTTGTAAACGAGACCCTATGGTACGAGACCGAGAAGAGACCGAGACATTTGATTTTCAGTCCGAGACGAGACCGAGACGTTTGGAAACTAGGTCTCGAGACCGTCTCGAGACCAAGACGTCGAGACCGTGACTACATCCCTGGGTGGTATCGTTGCCAAAATATCTACTGTGCTTTTTATAGACGTCTTCTTTTCGTCGATCCAGTCTATACCACGATGGATATCCTATTTAGCAGTGGCAAACGAGTTTTCGACGAATAATACTAGTAGAAAAACCTGCCTATTACGTTGATGTTTGCACTAACATAATTTAATTTCTATAGATTTTTGCACTATACATAGTTGTCTTTATTGCTGTATCTGTTTTATTGTAGTGTAATTTGTGTTTATTTTTGTGACGATGTCAGTGGTTGTTTTCACCCTTTCGTCAATAAAATTGATTGATTGATTGATTGATTGACTGCACGACACGACGTGAATGCTCAGTGAGAAGCAACTGTGTTCAGCCGAAAACATAGCATCTATACGCTGTAGACCGACTGTATTACGGTATAGTTTTTTTGGACAAATATTGTGTTCTGTATGGATACCGCAGACGATGAGGTGGATGTCAACGCTGTGTCGGAGTACATATCTGACGCTGACGTTCTGTCTACTGTGTAGCGTGGCTTCCTATCGTCACTCGTCTGCGACACTCAGCGACGCCGTCAGAATCCAGCTGAACGCACTCCAATGTGAGTACTCCGCAATGCAAACATTGTCTATTACACTCACAATTTACTGTGTTCGCTGGGAAAAAGAAGAGCGGCACCAGATGGTTGGAAAAGGACAGATCAGTTAAATAGTTCATGTTGAAATTAAAACATGCATTTGAAAGTTCCTATAACGGTCTGTCATAATTATGAAGTTCTGTAACGCAATTTATACCATGATTGAAAGGTAGCCGTAGCCTACTTGTATAGGATTTTATGGGCCGCATCGCGTCCACGCAGTGCATAAGATTCAGCCTACTGCTACAGATGTCGCACGTGGCGTAGTCTGTCTGTCTGTGTGCTTGTGTGCTGGTCACAAGGGTGTGCTATGCGAAAACGGCTGAACCAATCGTGTTGCCGTTTGTGGGGCTGATTCATTTAGGCTAAAGGAACCACGTATTAGATGGGATGAAGATCAGACGAATTCATTTGCCGCCGAGAGGGTAACAAGACAGTTATGCGGCCTTTTGCCAAATTACTTTGGACATTTGTTTCGATTATTTGCGCCGTGGTCTACTTTGATCTTCCGACGCTTTGGAGATAGATAACGTACAACATTAATATGCAAAAATGGTCGAGATAGGCGGAGTTCATTTGCATTACGTTATGCGCAAAAATGTTTGCGTTCGTTGTTTGTCGATAGCGATTATTTTCGAGAACGAGAATAACAATTGGCCAAAGAATGTTGGCGAAAGGCCGCGTCGGGAATGAGCAACTTTTGGGGGTTGTCCGGCCCACTGAAAAGCACTTGGAGTCTCTGCTGGGGTGTACGCAGCAAAAGGCCTCAGAAAGGGATCATTCAATGCTCAATAACAGCACGACGTGCGATGCGGCCTTTCATCAAAATTCTTTGACCAATTGTTGTATTGTTGTTGTTGTTGTTGTTGTTGCTATTTATTATGTTGGAATCAAAGTGTGAAGTTGTAACGCGTTATAAAACCGTAGTTAGTCTGAACGTTCACTGACGCAATAGAAAACGCTAAAAGCGTATTTTTCTGAAAATAACAAACGTTCAAAAGCGTTAAAAATCTGTCGTAAAGTCAACAAATAATATTTGTAGGTCTGTAGGTCCCAAAATGCGTATTTATCGCAATGTCTAACATGGAGTTTTTTTTATTCTGTCTACTTACATAATTCCTATATTCATAAGAACCCATCAAATGCAATGACAGCTATAGTAGTATATGGCAGTTGGCTATACGCAGTTACTTTCATGGACTTGCGATTTACAGGTCGCGGGCTCAGTTCCCAGCCGGTCCGCTTTCACGTAACATAAGTCAACTCAGCCTTGCATCCATCCGGGGTCACTAAATCAAGTACCTGCTTCGGCTGGGGGTAAAGGCGGGATTCACACCTCTGCCGGGTGGCAGGTAACACTGTGTGATCCCATATGGCATGTGGGTTTCCCGTAGCGGTGAAGAGCTAAGTTGATGCTAACTGCTTTACACTGTGTACTTTACTTTTAGTTACTGTCTCGTACATTCCTGGTGTTGTTGTCGCCTTGTACGCATGAAATACTATAACACTTGGCTTCTATTTGTTGCAGAAATGAAAAGTCCAAAAATGGTAAAACGAAAAACGTTCAGATAATAAAAAACGTTTAAAACGCCTTCTTTCCTCGAACGTTCAGAACATTTCGAATGTGTTGTTTATGGTAAGTTACATTTAAGTTTACACATGCGAAGTAAAATGAACTGACATTATTCACACCCGATAACATTTTGAGATAGTCACTCTGCTAACAAATAAACAAAATCGGGTAAACATTATCTGCGCCAAATTGTGGAGAAGGTAAATTAAAATGTCTGCAAGTTCCACGAAGGCGTCCGATAAATATCAGAAGTCTGCTGTGGACAGTGGCGTCGCCAGGATTTGGTGCCAGGAGGGGCACATGCAAAAGTTACTGGGTTTTTACAGGAGGCAACTGTCGACATATAGTCGCTGTCAGACTTTGATAGGTCAAAGTGCACTGAAAAAAATAAATTGTTATAAGTCGAAGGGGGCACGTGCCCAAATGCCCCATAGCTGGCGACGCCAATGGCGGTGGAAATAAAATGACGAAATGAAAGCGAGCAAGTGTGACTATGACGACGACGACGCTGTTGGTGACGATTGCTGATGATTGACGATCGCGTGACGCGAGGTGATGTGACGGGCGGTTCCATGTCGGCACTGTGTTCGTAGCTTGCACGCAGTCACAGCCGCTGGGCATGACATCAGGCGCGATTCACGACTGCCAGGTGACGTCGTCGTCCGTCTACCCGGCCGAATGGGACCGCGGCTGCGCTGAGCGACACGCCCGCGTCTACCTGCCGAACCGCCTCGCCTGGTGCGCCAGGTACAAGTCGGCTTCCGAATGGCTTCAGATCGACCTCGGCGTCCTCACCAAGGTCTTTTTTTCTCGTATGACTCTAGTGATGCTGTTGTTTAACGTCAGATCTCAATATTGCTTTACTTTGACTGGAACGCCTGCTGCAAGGGCGCCGCGCTGACGAGCTGGTCTTCCATCTATGCTGACGAAATTTTAAAAAAAGAAATTACAGCGGTAATATATAATGGCTGCCTACGGCGCTCGTTCAGCCGATTAAAGATTTGGGTCTGGTAGCACCAACCATACTTGAATTTAAATAGTGCTTGAACCACTACGTAAGTGCTCATTTGCGTAAATCGCGTTGCACGATCGCCAGTTAACTGCTAAACGCCGGTGCAACGAACGACTCTGATTTAGGTGGAGATTTAATCACTACTTATGCGGCGCTTACATGCGAAATAAAACTGAAATAAAACTGAAATAAAAGTTTTATTTCAGACGCGCGTACATGTGAAACGAAACAGAAATAAAACACTGAAACAGTTTCAGAGTTGTTTCAGAGTTGCATCAGGCTAATTATGTTTATTCTCAATTTCTCATGATGAAAAATGTTGAAAAATATTCATGAGGCAAGGTTGTTTCAGCCAATCACGTTGCGTCGCCAGGACGCGTGATCTCTAGCAATGACTGCGACAACAGCTGCTGCTATCGTGACTTCTTGCAGTTCATCGTCCTCCGCGTTTTTGTCTGACATGTTTTATGTTGAGTGATCGAACGTCTGTTGTCTATTGCAACGAATAATAATTTGTTGCGTTTCATTGTAAGTGAATGTGTGCGTTTGTCACTATTCCAAATAAATACCACCGGACCTTGGTTACTCTTAAAACACGGCTACTGTGTGTTAACTTTTGACTGACAGACAAACCCCGCCTACTTTTAATTTGTTTTAGCGTTTTGTTTTTTTTTACATGTACGAAACGCTGAAACAAAACTGAAATAAAAACGTGCGCGAGATTTGTTTCAATTTTATTTCTGTTTTATTTCACATGTAAGCGCCACATCAAAAAGTTAAGTGGAGATTAGTTAAGTGAAAATTTAAAGTATGGTTGGTGCAATCGGATCTTAAACTTAAAAATATAAAATAGTCAGTAATCAGTATATCAATAATCGAAGTCATCTCGGACAGTTAAGGCTATCGTGCACGTTCTTGCCTGTTTAACTTATTCTGACTGGATTCAGATAATGATAATCATAACTAGACGGGTTGCAGTGCATCTAGAGACACATTGCAATATAGGCTCGAAGAGAGCGTTTACCACCGGCGTACTAGACAGGTGACGCAACTGTTTACTTCTTTACTGACGCACAAGCTGTTTAATTCCTGCATTCGACGATACGTGTCACGTGCCTGCGTTGTCGATACAATAAGTATGT
>Ga0209780_1001824_pt1 | contig 14538 bp, 11 predicted proteins | sample WorMetexBAHAMAS2_FD_187384 | JGI IMG/M metagenome (GOLD analysis project Ga0209780, IMG submission 187384) | Marine gutless worms symbiont microbial communities from Max Planck institute for Marine Microbiology, Germany - Inanidrilus exumae... | ecosystem: Host-associated > Annelida > Digestive... | reverse complement strand
CCCCTCCACACAAGCCTTCTGTATCCGCCCCTGCTTCCCCAGAATTCCAGCCAGATCTACGCCGCTGGAGGTTCAGGCAGGAAGCTCCCGAAACAAAATAGCCTGTGAACGGACGTGCAATCTATAACGCTGTTGGGGTATTGATCATGCACATTTTTACTACAGAACACCCAGCACTAGGGCATTTACATAAAATTCATACTTGTCATCGTTTTTCATCAAGTAATCTTTGATGAATCGTAGTATAAGCATCGAATTTACGGGGTTTATGTGCTCTGTCGATGATTAATCCGCATGCATTCAGACGTCTGGTAAGATTGGCCAATGCAAATGTTTTCACCGAAAATTAGCAGAGAATACTCTGCTAATTTTCGGTGAAACTGAAAGTGAAAGATGTAGTTCGATTTTTGCCGAACAAGGGCGACAAGTTCTATGAAGAGCGTGCTGTGAGGACGTGTAACAGAGATAAGGTTATGAAGATACAGAGGCTGGGTGGTTGTGAGGACTTTGTACGTACGGTAAGTGAAAGGAGCTTGTATTCAATTCGTTCAATAATTTTGAGCCAGTGCTGAGAGCGTGGATGGCAGGCATTGAATGTTAACCACACTAACATAGCATGAATATCAATGTTAGTGTGGTTAATATTGCCCTTTTTTATAATTTTTGCGGTTTTTGATCTGTCGCCGTTAACAGTGTGTATAAAGAATCTTTAAAGCTTCTGGACGGCTATTTAATTTTCTCACTGAGTTAACTTCAGTTATAATGCCGTTGTGCTGATTTTGGTCGATGAATAAATGTTGCCCAGATCCGTGTGAGACGGTATTTTGTCCGTACTGGGCTCAATGCGTCATCCGTCGGTCGACCGTCGACGTCGAATGTCGCTGCCGCAGCAACTGTTCATCGACGTTCGCACCTGTCTGCGGAACAGACAATGTCACCTATACGAACGACTGCCAAATGCAGGTAAGCCTACTATAATAAAACTACTTCCTTATTCCACCGCCATATTAATACGTTTATTAAGAAGGGCGATCGCCCGCTATTAAGAAGCGCCGCTATTCCGAAGGCCCACTATTCCGACGGTCGCAACGGGTTAGGGTTAGTAGGGATTATATAGTAGGGTTAGGGTTTGGGGGTTAGGGTTAGCGTTAGGGTTAGGGATATGGCTATGGACTGGATCATAGGAATAGCGGGCACGAATCGTTTAGAAGTATGTCGTATGTCACTCCTTATTGTCGGGCTGAAATGTACGCTGGCCGCGTCGCATGCTGCCTCCCGGTGAGTCACGGTGAGTATGCCGACGGGACAGACAGACTTACGGACAGACATACGGACGAACGCTACAGGCCGTTACATTACGCTTTTCGCTAGATGCGGCTAGCGTAATAAAAAATAGCTTAATTGTCGCAGAGAAACCGCGCGACGCTCCGTAACATCTTGAACCGTTTAATATGTCCGTCCTAAGCGTGACGGGAAATGAGTACCGGGCAAGGAGCAGTGGCAGTGCTGTGCGATCGGGAAGGCAACCGTAGGTTTGACATCGCACTGATCATGCGTCATACACTCTATTGCATATCCACTTACAGGCTGAGTGGCCTAAGGAAGGGAGATGATCACGATGCCTACGTTCCTCTAAGGAGTACGGCACTTACCTTTACCTTTACCTTTAAGTAAGTAATGTAAAGTGAATGTCGATTTGTATAGCGCATCGTCGTGATCACCTCTAATGCGCTCATCGCTTTTGAGTGCATGTAAATATATATCGTATCGTATCGTATCGTAAGCAATGGCAGTGGCACGTGGTAGAGGAGAGATCACACATTTTTTCTGCCACCCACACGTTTATCCACGAATGGGATGAACCATCCTGCCTTTACTCCGTAAGCATTCACATGTTCACAACCAGCTTTCTGACTTGCAACACCAGTTACCAATGTCGTTAGCTGATCCTCAATCGGATGTGTATTTGTTAATAACTGCATTATTTATTGTTAACAGCTTTCATCATAGCAAATGGGTGGGTCCTAAAATCTGCCTACGGAAGCAGGGTACGGTCCAGATTTTTTCTTACGGAACCAGAACATCCCTCTCACAGAAACAGTACAGTAGGCCTAGAGACATGGCCGTTAGCGAAATGGCGTGGCGCAGTGGTAGAACGTCGGTCTTTGGCCGGCGAACTTTCCCTGTCCTACGCTCGACCTGTAGCTGACGGGTGACCACGTATACGATACGATACGGTAGATTAACGTGCGCTCAAAAGCTGACGAGATGGCCAGCTTAATCTAGCGCACGGCCCAGAAACGAAAAAATAAGGAAAAACTGAAAACCAAAAACCGAGTAGCTCAGAAGAAACGGTCCAGGCAAACGTTCGTGGAGGCAGTTCGGGAGGAAGTAGTGAAACTACGGGGGGGTAGGATTTGTTAAAGAGGTAGGTTTTAAGCCGGGAGTGAAAGAGATATGGAGTTATAGATGTACAAAGTGGTGAATCAGAAAAGGAAGAAGTGATGGGTGAAGGAATAGGTGAGTAGGAAATGGAGAACTGGTGCCAGAATGAGGTTTACGAAGAGACAAAGGGAGCTGATTCCAGAGACAAGGTGAAGCATAACGGAAGGAGCGATCAGTTGTTTTTAGAGAGGATGGTGAAGGTGGCCGAGCAAGAGTAACGACGGATGAAGAGCGAGTACTGCGAGGACGTTGAGTGGAGATGAGGTTATGAAGGTACGGAGGTTGGGTAGTTGTGAGAACTTTGTAGGTAAGTATGTGGGTAAACCATCCGCTGCAGGTCAGCCAAATACGCCAACTCAGCATTTCGTCCTTTAGTAAGGTGTAATCAGATGTCTGCTTCCTCGAACGGGTGGCGCCATCTGGTGAACGCTTACGGGGTGAAGGCCTGGTGTGGTTGATTGGCAGTCACGAGGTTAGGCGTTTATGTGATATCTCATGATGTTTCAAAAACCGATGTAGCTGGCATTACTAAACTTGACGTAGATTATTCCTGGAAACACGCTTATTTCGGAGTCACAAGGTCAAAGGTCAAGGTCACGAGGCAAAAACGAGCGTATACCGTTCTTCAGACGGAATGCAAAAATTGCCGCTGGCTGCGTACGATTATTGGATGATAAGGCAAATGAAGTCATGGTAATTGCTAGTAGTGTGATTAGTAAAGCTAATATCATCATAATTTTCAGTTTAATCATCTTTTTCACTCATAGTTAATATCTATGAGTGAAAATAAGAAATATGTTTATGAAAATGGTTAAACTACGCTGGGTTTTCCCCGCTGCCATACTCCGCCGCAATAGCCGTACCAGCAGCACCGTGTTTTCTCTGCGTCACTTCCCCACGGTCGATGCTGCTGCAGACCGCCGGTTTTTCCGTGCATAGAGTTATCGCAGTCGGCTATCGGCAAAAACATTCATGATTGCCGGCGTGTGTCATGGCACTCTTGTGAGTGCTGGCTTCTTTTGGTTGTTACGTGCAAAGCCTCGTATGTGGAGTTGCCACAGTCGAACGTGCACAACGTCGGGCGACCGTCAGCCGGGGGATAGACACGTTAATTTCAATAATATTCTATAAAATATATACTTGTTGAGTTGCACAGTTTGCTTTGAAAAAAATTGAGCGCGTTATTGGTTTTGTCTGATGTGAAATTTGCAGGTTGCAAGTTGTACACAACAGAAACGCATAGCGGCTGCTTTCCCTGGCTTGTGCGGTAAGACAGCACCTTGTCTAGTATCAGCGTTTTTTTATTTCAAAATAAGTAGCTAAGTGCCCAACAGGCCACTAACATGCTACTAAAACAAATACATAATAAGCTTACAATACAGTACAAAAAAACGTTAAAAATATTTCGTTTTACTGTTTTGAAATATTTTGATAATTTTGCTGACAACTTTAGTGGTCCGTGTTGAGTAGTGGTTTGTGTATGTGTGTGTCTGTGCGTTGTGTGTCTGTGTGGCTGTCTGTGTGTGGACGATAACTGTTAATCTGCATGACATTTGACCTAGATATTTGGTTCATCTTGGCACTTCTAGGTCAAATTTGAAGGTCAAGGTCATAGGTTAGAATTCAAGATAACAAGAGGAAAATGTTGCAAAAATGGTCAAAGGTCAAATTATATGACAAAACTATCACATTATATACTACTGTGGTCGATACGATTTCGAATGAGGGCTTTCTAATACTGTTACGCCACATCACAGCAACAGCTAGATGCGGCCTGTTGCTACAGATGGAGTAGCGTGGTATGTGTGTTTGTCTGTTGGTCACGTTCGTGAGCCCTGCAAAAACGGAACCGATCGAAATGCTGATTGAACGATAGACGCGGGTGGGCCAAGAGAACCATGTATTAGATGGAGTCCACATCCCCAAAGGGTGAGAGGCAATTATTCGGGGTTGTCTGGACCATTGAAAACATTGTGAGTCACTGCTGTTGTGAACGCAGCCAAAAACTAGATGGAAAGTACGTTGAATACAACTCCCCGCGAAAGCGAAATTTGGAGGTTTTTGTCGCCAACACTTGACAACACTTGCCACACCTACAATTGGAAGTATAAAATGTAAACAATCGCCGGTTTACGGAGTTTTTTTACCGTTACTGCCGCATCCCTCTACCGATCGTAACGAAACACGAACTTGGTCTTGCCTTTCCCCTAGGAACCTTCCCATAAAATTTGGCACAAATCCGTCCACAATTTTTTTAGTTATCGTGGTCACAGACGGACACACACATAGACAGACACACAAACCAACGCCGGTAAAAACATACTCCCGCGCTTTCGTGGGGAGAATCAACAAGGACATCAGCACGACTGCTGCAGCCGACTGCATTGCTCCCGACTGGCAGGTGTCACATTACCCTTTTCCCCATGAAAACTCCGCCCCCCTCATGCGATGCAGCCTCTCTTCAAAATTCTTTGGCCACTTGTTATCGTTTGTTACTGGCCTGCCTAATGGGCCAGTATTGTTTTGCACTCTGTCGTCCCTCGGCGTCGTCTATCGTCGTCTGTAACGCGCGTGGGCACTGAGCGGTCGCAATGTTGTTAGCAACTGTTCATTGTAGTGGTCCAGAGAGAGCATTCGTTCGAGTGTGTGTATGCCGATAAAACGTTCGATCTAAATGACCTTTTACCTAGATATTTCGCATATGGTTCGCCATTACTCGGTCAAAAAATTCAAGTTCGAAGGTCAAAGGTGAAAGGTAAAGTTCTCAATCACAGGATGAGCAAGAAGCTCGGCTATCGCAGAGGGACCGCGCGACGCGCTACGGCAGTTGAAACCTTGTCAACTGCTGCACAACTGTACGGAAAAAAACCACTTGAAAAGAATTGCAATAGGTGAATGACTTTGAAGTACACTCAAAGTCATCAGAATTGCCGCTATTCGATAGGCCTTCCTGTTAGTGTTCTGCAGTAACAACGTCTCTCTCTCTTGCACCGTTTTTAAAATATTCTCACAAGTACAATATACGTGATAGCATGTAACCTTGAGAATTCCTTCACATTTAATAAGGAAGTTGAAATTGCAAGCCACGTGCGCTTGCTGTTTCATGTGTAAACATATCGAAGATAACACACGGTAGGCCCCTGTATTTCCTTAAGTATTGGAGTTAGAAGCCTTTTGACAGCAAAATTGTCCTTCACGGTCACTCAAGGTCGCTGGCATTCGTGCCATGCAGTAGGCCACATAGGATTTTCTGTTAGTCTTCCGCTGAAACAATGTCTCTATCTTGTACCGTTTCCGAAATATTATCAGTTACTGTATTTCTCAAAATTTATGAGGACACGTGACCCTGTACAAATCTCCTTTGGGGGTAATCTGTTACGCACCCATTCCAAAGATATGATTAGGGCCCAAAAAACTGATAAATGGTCACGTGACTCGGTGCAAGCTAAAACTTGTCTTATTCCCATGATGACGTAGTTTGTCGTAGGACTCCAGCAGACTGTCCTTACAGACGACGCAAAACGGGTTTTTATTGCAGACGTAAGAATGTTACAACATTGTGCCAGAATGCACCAGAACACGCCATTTCGCCATCGTGTGGCGTTGTTGCGTGAAAATAACTTTTTATGGAGCTCCGGCTTGTGACAGGCGGACGGACAGATACGTGGCCATGGCGTCTAGTAGGCCTACGCCGTCTACTGTGCTAGCACGGTGTCGCGCGGATAATAACTGTAAATAGCATGCAGCTGCATGGCTGGTTTTTGTGGAGTTATTTATGCTGAAGCGGTCGGTGCGACCGCAAGTACGTGAGAACACTCTAATTCTCGATTATCTTTGGCGTTGGGCCTTTTACAAAGTTTTCTGCATCACTGCAGAAAGTAAAGTAAAGTAAGGTTTGCGTCTGTTTGTATAGCGCGTTTTACAGCAAAGCGCCTCAAATGCGCTCAGACATGGATCACACAGTTTTACCTGCAAATTACACCACGCCTGAAAATGTGGAAACGTCACAGCATACCAATCTCAACGAAGATGCGACTAATTAAAGCGCTTGTGTGGCTTGTAGCAATGTATGGCTGTGAAAGCTGGACACTCAGAAAGAATGAAGAAACACGTCTTGACGCCAGTGAGATGAAAGGGCTGAGAAAGATTCTGCGGGTTTCGTGGATAGCAAAGAAAACAAATAAGTGGGTTCTTAATAAAGCTGCAGTAAACAGGGAACTGTTAGACTCTGTCAAAGCAAGGAAGCTAGCATACTATGGTCACAGCATGAGGAAACAAGGGAAGGGAGTTGCCTGGAGAAAGAGATAATGCAAGGAACAATGCCAGGTGTACGCAGGCGAGGAAGACCACGCACGGCATGGATGGACAACATCAATACGTGGACAGGACTATCCGTGGAAGAGTCAATCAGAATGACAGAGGACAGAGATAAATTGCGAAAGTACGTCCATGGTGTGACCAACCCTCGGATTGAGGACGGCTAAAGAACAGAACAGAACAAAGTTTTCCTCATTACGCTAGCCGCGTATAGCGGTTCAGTAATCGTAATGCGTCGGTCTGCAGGCATCCGTCTATCCGCCCGTCTGTCCCACCTTTTTCTAACCTTAATAGGGCGCGAGGCGTCTTTTATCTATCGTTAAAACCCCGTTTACACTATACAACCTGTTGTACAACCGGTTGTACAGCCGGTTGTACCGTGTATACGTAGCTCAATACAACGCGCGGCGCATACACAACGTGACTCACCAATGTGACGCGGCCAGCATACATTTTGGCCCGACAATAAGGAGGACACACATACTTGTTCGTTCGTAATTGGATCAGTCGTAATTCTTTAACAGTCAAAAATGTGCGACCAGTTAATATTTAAATCATGCAGATATACATACATACATACATACATACATATTTGTATTGATGATTCCGTTTAAATGTATTAAAATTTTATCTATGTTTCACATTTCTGACGTAGACAATACACTTTCGATAGGATTGTTATGCATGCTAATGAGAATTAATGTTGTTTACGGCTTGTGCATAGTTACTGACGATGTCCCACAACAGTTAGCACGTGCTCGGTAAAAAATAGACACGTATTGACTGCAACATTGTTCTTTATGTGGAACGTATTGGTAGCTAGATCCTGGCTGGAAGTAAAGTGACTCTCTGGTACATAACTTTAGAGTCGGTGATCAGGATGAGTGAGGATTGATGGCTTGCAACTGAATCTGTTAATATTTACGTTTATCACCACGAAATGGCAACATTTATGTAGGTCTGGATATTATGCAGCACTAATTTCAAGGCATATTTATTCCCGAATTTTAAGGGCTAATAAAGCGGTATGTGTCTTTGTTTCTGCGAAACCACATTGTGCCTTTTTAGGTCGACTCTTCGACAGAGTCGACCTTATAAAGCTGGTTTCAAATGTGCGTACGTGCGTACTACAAATAAAATATATCGTATGTCCGTCCACAAAACGTTTTTTCGATTTCAATGAAATTTGGCATGTAGGTAGAGGTCGATGAGTGATGCGCAACGTTATGCAGTATGACCCGATCCAAGGTCAAGGTTACGAGCCCTTTAAAGTTGGAAATCCGGCTGTTTTCAAAAGCTATCTCCTCAGCCATTTACAATGGGAGCTGTCAAATGACCACGGATTCTTAAACTAGGGCACAATATCTAAATTTGTTCGGGTCGGATTTTTGATATTCGGCCTAGTTTTTGTGTCACGTTACTTTGAAGTTAACACAAAAGTCAGTTGCGAAGAGTCGACCGCCAATCCCCGTACGGGGCTAATTTTTATTTTCTTTTCAGCTTCCCTGTTTCTTACTGCGTCTGCCCACGAAGGGATGGCCAGGCTGAGTGGGCTTGAGTGGTTGGTTACATGTGAGAATGTGAGAGTGGTTGGGAACTTGGCGTGGTTTATCGTCACGACGATGTGTGAAATGCTAGCAAACAGCAAAGTTATGAGTGCGATTGACATGCATTTAATAAAAGACAACTTACTTACTTACTTACAGTAAAAAGGTAAAGGCTTCCCGCACTCGTTACCGAGCGTTGGGCCCTGAGCTGATCCCGGTGTACAGGCAGTCAGCCCGTAGGTAACTATAAGTCATCCACCTGGCGGTAGGCTGCCAGTACTTTCCGCCAGACCTGCGGTTACCTTGCCAGCCGCAGAGCATCGCCGCCCCTTTACCGGTACCAAGTTATACTGCTTGGTGACAGAGGCACATAGATGTGAACAACTTGCCCAAGGTTGTTACGCAGCTTTTGCCCCGAGTAGGATTTGAACCCATGACCTGTTAATCGCAAGTCCAATGCTCTACCCGTTGCGCCACCGCGCCACCTTACAATAGATAGACCAATTAAATAACCGCCGTCATCGTTTTAGCCGACCATGGTAACGGTTCGGCTTATCCTATGGGTTGTGTGTCTGTCTGTGGCGTTGGTGTGTTGTGGCTAAACGCTTCCCACAGAGGACAGCTATGTTATAATAGATGGGTTCCGGATCCGTCTATTGAAAAGCAGACCTCTCCAGAGGTAGGTGTTGGAATTGGAAAATTTTCGCCTGACTGCGGAGTGTATACAGTTATAAATTCAGGTCTGCTTTTCAGCCGCGGTCGTCCATACCAGCAGTTGCTGAGCTGCTGTTTTCCGCTCCCGCTAAATGCCAAGTCTTTCCACTCCAGAGATCAAAGGAAGGCACCAGAACGTTCCGACGTCGTTGTTTCGTTCGCAGACGGGACCGGTTTATTTATGCCAAGGGACTCCGGCTGTCGATCAGCTCCTTCGGGCACCTTGCCGACCGGCCGCGGTGTAATCGCGTTACTTCCTGAAAGTCCATTTCGCAATAAATGCCGGCGCGACCGGCGACCCGGCGTCGTTATTGCATTACGAGGCACTTAGGTTTGGTCACGTGACGTCAACTAGGACTGGCCTCGGAGACCACAGGTGTGTGGATCGTGAAATTTCAGTTCGCCGTGAGTCCGCGGTTCTGTCATAAGCATCCGCAGATTTGCTTTTTATGCTGAATTAAGTCCCGTCCACACCAGCGACAATGTCGCCAAAAACCGCGACATTGTCGCCGAAACCGGCGACAATGTCGCCGAAACCGGCGACATTGTCGCCATAGTCCCGTCCACACAAGCGACATTGTCGCCGAAACCGCGGCAACAATCCGGCAACATTGTTGCCAAAAACACAATGTTGCCGGTTTCGGCGACATTGTCGCTGGTGTGGACGGGGCTTTAGGGTTACCATACGTCCGGGTTTTCCCGCACACGTCCTCTTTTTGGGCCTCTGTCCGGGCGGGTTTTCGACAATCGGCGGTTTGTCGGGGTTTTTGGCGCCCCAATCCGCAAGTATATTCGAACGTTGCCGATAGCACGAGACAAAGAAAGCTCGTTAGTTTTCAATACAAGATGTCAGTAACATCTCAAAATGCAAAACTTGTACAAGCTTCGTGTACATGTTTACTGAACACAAGTAAGCGATGTGCACATCACTAACGACTTAAAGTGAGTATTTAAAAACATGTAGGCGTATTTGTGTAATTTGCATTTGATTTTGCATTGTTTCAATAGACCCCAGACTGGTTATTTTTGCCTACTTACAAGTATGCGAAAAAGTGTCCTCTTTTTCGACTCAGACAATATGGTAACCCTAATTAGAATGCACGCAGAAAGTCCACACTCAGCCAAGATTGACTGCACTATGCGATTTTTCCATAGTAAAAGTATATAGGGTTTTCCCTGCTTTTGTCAGCGTTGGTTATCTCATACTGGGATTCCCGTAGAGGTTTTTCCTGTTCACCCATAAGTTCATGGCAGTTTATTACTTTCTCGCAGATCACTTTCAAATCCAACCGACTGTTTCAGGCCACAAGAGGGTCTACAAAGTTTCTCTTATTACGCTGACCGCGTATAGCGGTAAGTGCAACTGTGCAATGCACTCAGAAAGTCCACACTCAGGCAAGATTGCGATTGACCAAGGTCTTTCAAACATTTCATAAAATTCTTCCATTAACGTTTGAGTAGCATTGTTGGCAGACTGACTCATAGACAGACAAAAATTCAATGCAGAAATAAGACTGCAATTATAGACAACTTCGCCTCCGGTATCGCCATCTGGCGAACTCGACGAAACATAGCGTTGTCTTTGACTCTGCTCCATTGGCCCATTATGTGAAAACATGAAGTCATCCACAAAACCGGAAATACATGGCATGTTGCTTGTTTGTAAACGTTCATTAGGTTTGATTAACTATGATAATTACGTTCATATTACACAACCAAACGCAAAATCTATACGCGATTGCGACGTTTCGTTCGCCAACAGCGAATTTCATCAGGCATGTGGTCACGTGATCATCAGCAACGTTACGTGACCATATGCCTGATGAAGTTCGCCGTTTGCGAACAAAACGTCGCAATCACGTATAGATTTTGCATCTGGTTGTGTAATATGAACGTAATTAATCACATAACATGTTGCATGCATTGTCGTCAGAGCAGGGCCAAGCCACCGCCGCAGGTAACATGTTCAGAAAATTTCGTGGAGTTTGTACATGTGGATATTTAGATACGATACGATACGATGCAGTAGATTAACGTGCACTCAAAAGCTGACGAGATGGCCAGCTTAATCTAGTGCACGGCTCAGAAACGAAAAATAAGGAAAAAACTAAAATCGAAAACCGGGTAGCTCAGAAGATACGGTGCAGGCAATAGTCCGTAGAGGCAGTCCGGGAGGAAGAAGTGAAACTAAGGAGGGTAGGATTTGTGAAAGAGGTAAGTTTTAAGCCGGGAGTGAAAGAGAGATGGAGTTATAGATGTACAAAGTGATGAATATGCGAGCAGACAGACAGAGAGACAGAGAGACACACAGACACGCTGATCACAATACTTCACACTCTTACTGGGGGCGAAGTAATAACCTTTCTTTGGTGTTGTAATTCTTTAACATTATTGGCCGACTACTTATCTAAATGGGCATACTGTCAAAAATCTAAATAGCGTTTTTCTAAATAATCGTATACTTGAATGGTTAATCAGATATATAACGTTAAGTTAACGGAGAGATAGTTTGATACCGTTGATGCAATAAACGGGGAAGTTTTGTATTCGCGGCCAGTTCGCATCGTCGGTCTTTTCTGTCGAGCATGCATGATCGGCGAACGTGATTGTGAAAGCGGATTCATCTTCATCCTTGTACACCTCTGATGGGATGGGACCGGTTTGACATGACACCCGATCAAGCGACTGTTAAATGCTTAGCTATTCTAGTATTGCTGTTCGTCATCCGTTGGCAGTAGTAAATAAGTAAGTAAGTAAAAGCTTCTAAGGCGATCGAAAACAACTTACTAGAGTCACAATGCGCCGTGATCGTCTACAGCCTGAAATATATTGCCGTTTGGTTACCGGCTTCTTCACTGTTCTGCAATGCTACAGGTATTACTTTCGAAAGTATTTCAGTTACGAAATGGAAGGCAATCGCTAGGGAGCATATTGCCGAGCATCGGATGCTCTGATCCTAACCCTAAATCTGACCTTCCAAAATTTAATAAACTCTTTTTCTCGTCCGTAATCTACTTATTCTCCAGATTAATCTCTATCTCCACTCACTACGAAGATATGAAAGGCTATACAAAATATCGAAAATGGGGTGGTTTGGGGGTATTTTGGGTCACTCAAGTTCACTAGAAATATCACCATTCGATAGAGCACATGCGAGTTCCTGTTAGCCTTCCATAGTAATTACCGTTGCTGAGATATAGCGAGATATTGGTCGAAATTCGTCGATTTTAACATACACCACCTGTATTTGGCGCCCCCGTTGGGGTGATCCTGTGATCCCGTTGGAATTTCGCCTAGATTTTTAGCACCAGAAAACTGGAGTCCCCGGGCTGTCGTATGGTGTTGTTTGCATGATCCTACGTTTAGCCGTTTTGGTGCAATACCGGCGTGTGACCGACGGACAGACGGACGGACGGACACACGATGACAGCATACAGCGCGCGAGCACAGCGTCGCGAGGTAAAAAAAAATCTTCGTTTCGTCACGGTCGAATGCTCTTAATTGTCGTCGGAACTTGACGCTGATTGATGCGAGCTGCAGCAACAGTCGCGTTGCTATGACAGCTCGCATGCTGATTGCTGCAAGGCTTGTCCGTGTGTCCGAACGATGATAGTAGGCGGGGCGCCATCGGCCAGACAAGACGCTCATATCAGGGGCCTGGACCACTTCAAACGAAGGGACAAGCGTCCAGAATGATACTGTCGCCGTCATTGTCATCGTCATTATCTGCAGTTCTTCACGTGTTTGATATTATAACAACAAAACCGGAATCTCTGCTGTAAAAGCCGCCGCCTCGCAACAGCAAATATCCAAATTTTGTCCACAAATTCTAAGCATGGAAGCTATAGCCTTTACACTAACGACAGGCCGCGAGATTCGCCAATTTTTGTATGCAGGTAGAATTTATAAAATGCTAGCCTTGGGATGACAGACTACCCCCTAATGGACGTGGTCAGGGTTACGTCACCCGTTTTCTTAAATTTTGCTCCAATCATATCTTTCGAGTCGGTTAAACTAGGCACTTCAAATGTCGTGTGCTGATTGATACAGAATTGTACTAATCCACGAATGATAGATTACCATCGAAAGGGATGTGTTCAGGGTCACCTGACCTCTTTAGGTTTTGGGAAATAAGTTATAATTATTGGAAACGGTGCAAGCTTAACATCAAGGTCACGTGACCTCTTTAGACGTGGTTGTAATGGAAGTTTAATAGGACATCGTATGTGGCCTATCGAAGTGCACCATTACCAATGCCCTTGAATGATCTTGAAGGTCCCTTTTGCTGTTTGAAACTGTTCTCGCTCCCATACCTCATGAAACATAGCACGAATTTACTTACATAGCGCGTGGCGCGGTCCCTCTGCGGTAGCTGAGCTTCTTGTTGGCTACCTCTGAAATCTGTGGCATTCGTGTTCACCTATATTTTACTCAGACATCATTTTTTCTTCTCCATCCGATATCTTTCCATTTCTCTTTCCGCATCGCAAATGGACGTAGTCTCTCTGAGTCATAACAAGCAATGCACAATCAGATAAAAGCCAAGTGGGAACTGCATTTCATGGAAAAGCTGTCAGTTGCGACGTGATAGATCGTGTAAAGTATATTATATTTGTTTTTTTGCGGCACGTACGCATCGTTTTCTTTAGGCCAACAAGTTCTGTTAGTCTCATCTAAATGGCGTGCATGGCATTTGCTTTCAGTGATCAGGGTAAAATCAATATAGGCTATGTGGACGTCAGTCATTAAATTTGCACAAAGTATTACATAATTTCACGCCTAGTCGCATTGCGCTCGTTATACGCTAATGATTCTAAACTCTCAACCCTGCATCAGGCTGATGTCACCCGTCCACTGCTACGGCTGACTGCAGTGGAATTGTACCAAGATCTTTGACGTGCATGAGAAAACGAATTCCTAGGCTGCCGTCTAGCATTGATTGCTTGACGGTTTATCAGCCGATAAGCCGCACCAGCAGTGGCGGGCAGATAGACACCAGTCCATACGGTAGCCTATATTTTCCGCTATCTACGTGCGTTTTATATGCGTCGCGCGATAATATTTCTAATAGACTGACTATATATGATAAACCATCTCTAACTGGTATGTGTCCTCTACGCCAATCCCCCTGATTTTTTCGTCGCCAGCCTCTGCGGTGCGCAGTCCTCGTCAGCCGTCGGCGCGGCTGATTGACCGTCGCTCCGAGCACCGCTGTTGGTGTCCTAATGGAGATTGGTTCTTAGGAGACACGCGGGCACTGACTGCCGGCATTGTCCGACTGGTCAGCTGATGGTCACTGCGTCGACAGACATCGCAAGTCGACTCAGCACCGCAGCATTCGTTTTACCGACCGTATTAGTGGCCGTGTCGAGCAGTCGGTCAGCGATGTGTGTGTCTGTGTGTTCCGACGACAACTTTCGAACAAAATGACCTTTGAGCTAGCTTCTCAGACAGACATATCTCCATACATCCTGCCCAACCTTACCCTCCCTCTCTACCTGTATCCATAGCTCCT
>Ga0209780_1001823_pt1 | contig 14539 bp, 10 predicted proteins | sample WorMetexBAHAMAS2_FD_187384 | JGI IMG/M metagenome (GOLD analysis project Ga0209780, IMG submission 187384) | Marine gutless worms symbiont microbial communities from Max Planck institute for Marine Microbiology, Germany - Inanidrilus exumae... | ecosystem: Host-associated > Annelida > Digestive... | reverse complement strand
TCCGTGGGCTATCGTATGGTGAAAAAAAATTGCCGAAAAGTTCAACCGCCTGAGTAGGGTGCACCAACGTCACAGACAGACAGACAGACAGACAGACGACAGACGGACGGCCGATAGCATAGAGCAAACGTAACGTAATACGTTGACGTTTGCTAAAAATCAAGAAGCGAATCGCAAAAATAACACGAATGCACACGACGGTGCAACAGACATTGTAAGTAAACCCGGGTTTGTCTGTTTATTATCCACATATGCCGATAGGCAAGGTGTGGATATATCGTTTACTGTTTGTTTGCTTGTAATTTTGTACCGTTACGGATTTCTCTGGCGAGGATAAAGCTAGCGGTGTCAAATTTTGCACGGTGGTTCAGGGGCGTCCTGGGCAGGGAATCTCCCATTTTGGGGAACTTTGCTTCCCGAGAAGCCCAAAATCAGACGAATCGGCCATCCACCAGAAAGTGAAGTTCAGTGTTGGAATGGCTAAGCTTACCATAATGGTCAGCGCTGGCAACGAGTACGATCGGCATGTGTGGATAAAGTCCGACACCGAAGACGGACGTACTTGTTTATTTATTTATTTAGCCGGTTGTACCTTTGATTCTGCGAAGGGGGGGAGCGTTTGGTGGAAACAATTTGCCTTTCCTTGCGAGAATTACTAACTGGAACTCAATCACTAAAGGACTCCTGTACGTCGGTTCTTTTGTGCCAGTAAGCTTACCATGCAAGCATAGTCGTAATGAAAGAACGTCATAAATGTTTCGTAACCGGATTAGCGATGAGCTGGGTCTACCTTGCAGCTGATGAGGCGCTGCATGGAGGAGTTGACAGCAGGTGACTTGGTCAGCGCTGATGACGACGACGATGACGATGACGTTTCTGCCACCGACGTCATGTGCTCGTAATCTGACTTCATCGTGACTATCACCGACTTCAAACTCTGAATCTGTGAGTTTCAAACAGAAATAAATATTTATCACTGTTAGCGGGGCAAGCATGAGTGTCTTGTTAACACTTTTCAGTGTGCTCGACCTACATTTATACGACGACGTTTATTAGTCACAAAGGCAGAAACAAAACAGCATAAAGAAAGTGTAAAACAGACATAAAGACAAACACAGACAGACAGACAAACGGTCAGTCAGAAAGACAGACATACAAACAACATTGAACAATATCAACCAAGTTAAAACATGTTAAATCATCTAGAGTTTATATTTTCTAAGAGAGATAAAAATATAGGTCGATCACTAAACTAAATTATTAATTTTATATAGGCCTTAAACAGATTCATCATGCAAGCGTGGAAGGTGAAGTCGTACTTTGTTCTTTAGCTTGTCGACCGTCATTGATTTCGTGTTGAGCTCGCTCGTCAGCCGTTCATTATGTTCTTTCAGTTCGCAAATTTCTTTGCCGAAGTCCAATCGTTCCTGTTCCCACTCTGTCGATTGCTCCTGATTTACCCGCACACGTTCAAAATGCGTTACAACAGCGCCAGAAAAAGAACGAAGACACGAACTATCGTTATCAATACCCGCAGTCCGGTATAACGTTCAGTGGAAAGCAGCAGCTCTCTGTAGTCTAGTCTACAGGAAGTAGCATCCTCAACGACGGGTTTACAAATGTGAGGGTCGTGTTCGATATAAATGTGGGATAGGAGCCTCTGCTTCATTTCCCTTTCACTTTGCGCTGTTTGGCGATGCCCTCCAGTGGGTAAGGTAAAATGTCTAGAAGAACCTGGAAAAAAGATTTTCAGGGCGTGTGTCCAGAAATTTGTGGGTCCCTGTTTACACTGTTGCAGTGGGAGAGCACCTTGCCCGTCTCGTCCTTGATTTATGCTCACTATAGCGATCGATCAAATGCAACAAAAGCCGGCCTGCGTGGCAATTATATTTTATTTGTTATATGGCACAAAATCAGGGCTGTGAATATAAAATTTCAGCTGGGAGTCACCGGTCAAAATTGTCATTTGGGGTCATTGTGTCAAAATGTGGTGATACGTTAACGGGAAGTTTGCCGCATGGGTCAAAATTCCAAAACTCCGGCAAATACTTTCCGCTGTTTGGCGACGCTCTTCTATGACTGTAGCGATAAACGATGACAAGGCAAAATGCTCACAGCCTAAAAATTGCTTTTCAGGACGTGGGGACCCTAAATTTGTGGTCGCGCTGTTAATTTGTTGCAGTGGAACAGCACCTTCCCCGTCCCCTCCTCCATGTATCAAATTCAACAAACCAGAGATCAGGAGCCGGCTGGCGTGACGATTTCATTTTATCCGTTACATGGCACAGAATCAGGGTCGTGTAAGTTATACAAAATTTCAGCTGGGAGTCATCCGAAATGTCAGTTGGGGTCATTGGGTCAAAAAATGTGCAATCTCATTAATAGTTATGATAGCGTTAAAGGCAAGTTTGCCAATTCCGGTAAATACAGCCATGCAAGAAAGTACGGACAATAAAAAATACTTGTGGGTGAAATAATGTTGCCGTTCGGTAAAAGGTAGAATCTATACAGTTTCTTTTGCACAGAAAAAAACATTAAGTCGTTACGTCGCAGAACAGCTGATTGTCCTGTAGCTTAGCGACGTGATACTGCAGCTGCTGCTTGCCGTCTTCCAACTCTTCGATCTTGGCGTCTTTGAGGTGGACGAGTGTTTCTTGGTTGTAGATGAGCGCCTCCAACACTCTGACGTGATCCTCGTGTTTCTTCATCAAGCCGCGCACCAAGAAATCTGCAACGTCGCATGCACAGTCACTCTCTGACCGCAGAAAATGTATCACATAAGAAGACCGAAAGCGCAAATGATTGATATAATAACGTCACACCTTTGCCCATGGGTCATGGGCCTACATTATAAAACTTACTACTGCAATAAGAATATGTCTGCGGCACAAATATGCAGCTAATATTATTTCGCGAGTGCTGTATAGTCGCCACAGAATTCAGCCAGTTGACAGCTAATCACAATGCGCCAATGTAACATTCAGGCACCATTATTACTGGCCGCCTAATGGGCCAGTATTGTTTTGCTCGCTGGCGTCTGTCGTCTGTCGTCTGTCGGCGTCATCTGTCGTCGTATGTAACGCTGCCGGCGGGCGGAGGGGCCGGCCACCAGGCGCGTGGACGGTCGGGCGGCCGGCAATGCACGGCGGGTTAGTACGGTTACGTCCCGTTATGGCGACACCTTGTTTTTTGAAAGGTACCGTTGCGGTAAACTTACACGAACTGTAAATGGAATTTTTACCCTCAACCTCACTTCAGCTGAAGAAAAATTCCTTTACTGTCTTTAGGCTTAGTCAGCATTGAGAAGAGAGAATGTAACACTAACATTGTATATGCATAGTGCTTACCTTCTACAATAGTTATTCTAATGATAGACTAATGCTAAAATAAATCGATCCGACAAGAAGTCCAAAGGTTACGTCAAGTTCAACCCGTAGTTAACATAGGCTCGCGGTGGTTTTGCTAATACGCTGCAGCATCGACCAAATGCAATGGGTGTTACGAACTTACAAACCGGCTGAATATACCTATCAGCTTGATTAGATATCATGTATCTAACGTCGGTGGCGTCGTGTGAATGGTGCGGCGGATGCGATATAGTCACGAGTGGAGAATCTTACCGTCAGAGTCTTGTCGACCGGTGCCGTCTGTCCGACCTCGTTGCTCTGCGGACAACGCGTCCATGTCTCGGGGCAGACTCGAAGACTACGACATTGTGGACTATTCTATGACAAATTCCGGCTGTACACTGTGAAATGCGTTTGCAGTGAGCGGTGTGAGAGAGCATGGGCGTTACACGTCACCACGCACCGCACTCTCTAGGCTATTTCGTGCACTAGGCGCTCACAGACTTGAATGTGTCAACGAATAATAACTCCCTCTATACAAAAGTCTGCGTGCATTCGGTTGGTTGTATAAACTCACGCAAACTCTAACAATGACTCTGCAACAGGCGCCAGTATGCCGCCCTTACCGTGTGAACAATCACCCACCAGACGACCAACCAGTAAACTTTATTCACCGTAATAGCGTAGCATAGTGATAATAATAAGTAAATAACTTTCTAAATGTCAACTTAGTGACACATGGGCCTACATAATTTGCCACGGTTGTTGATGCAGAAAGTTAACAAAATTAACATTACATCAGCATCCTCACTGGCAAACAATCCGCAAACAAAAAATGTTGGAATTACTGTATTTATACAGAGTATACTTTAAATGTCAACGAACTGATCGTTCAAATCTTCGATTTTGACATTTTAATTAGCGAATGTCTAATATTTTTTGTTTTTTTTGTTCAATCTATTTTTGTGTAGCTTGCAATAGATTGTTAATGACGCAACTTTCATCGGTGACAGTAGAAGACCACTATTACTGTTTTAACGATAACAACTGTGAAAGTTACTAAATGCGTCGTTAAATAAATAGGCAAGTCTCCGATCACCTCTGCTAATTTTAATTTGTGCGTGTATAGTGTGATTTCAGTTCTTTGCACGACATGCACGACATTCATTTTGGCATGATTACTTTTACCGTTTACTTTATCACTTGATGCTAAACAAAAAGATATTCAAACGTGAGCCTATTCAAAACAATAACCAACTGTGGTTTCACTAACTACATAATGACATCGGTGCATTCCCATGCTGCTGTGAATGAATAATATAACAGTCGTTTAATAGCAATTGTCAGATTGCAATTGAACAATGAAAATAAACGTGAGAAATAGAGATAAAAAGAGATAATTGCACTGAATAGTCAGCAGCAGCAGCAGCAGCAGCCAATTGGCCTTCTAGACGTAGCCTGCACGTGGAGACGATCGATTAAGCGCGCGCGCGCTCGTACGTGTGGTCCAGTCACTTCAAAAATCGATATTCAACCTATACGATTAGCTGGCCAACGCACGTGCTATAGACGCGCGCGGTAAGCTGGTCTAATAGAACTGTCAGTGATCTACAGGTAGCCGAGTGTCAGGTATGTCTCATTGTTAATCTGTTGTGACCTGCGCACGACGTGTACATTGCATTACTGCCATGATACTCGCTGCATGGAGAGATGCGGATTATTTATGCAATAGAGGAATTAGTAAGGCTGATAAGCTGAGATGGGACGATGTTATGTTAAGCTGGTGTTCGGAAAAAAAGGTCCACGCAAAATAGGTCCACGGAAAAAAACGTCCACAATTGGAAAAAACGTCCACGGAAATAACGTCCACTAGGAAAGAACGTCCACTAGGAAATAAGGTCCACTTGGAGCGTGTAGGAAAAAGGGCCACGAAAGTAGGAAAATAGGTCCACAACATCCGAACATAAGACCGAAGATCATTCCGAAGGGTGGAACAACCACTTACAACATCTCGTTGGCCACAAGAAACCGTCAGTCTGGCGGCTGCTCGAGGCGTTGCGGGCCGACACTGCTGAGGCGTCAGCAAAACTCCTTCGTTATGCTGTGGGCACGCTCTCGCCGAAGAAGACGAAGAAAGCTAAACAGCCTTCTGTGGAGACAGACAAACAGACAGTCAGATAGATAGACAGTAAGACAGACATACAAACAACGTTAAACAAAATCAACCAAGTTAAAACATGTTAAATCATCTAAAGTACTAGAGTACTATACAACGGAAGATGCATACATCATTTTTCCATAAAAAATACACATGGCAAAAATCACTTCCGAAGCGTGCTTTGAATTATACCATGCATATATTGCTCTGACCGCAAATTACGCAAGTTTTAGGCAACGTATAGCTATAAAATAGGCCGCTATATATTTGTAGAATATTTTACTGACATATCTGTTTATCTGAATTCAATTTTTTGCTGCTAATAGACCAGCCGAATGTAGATAAGATGTTTTTGCAGTAAGTAAGTAAGTAAGTAAGTAAGTAAGAGTATTTGTACACGGCGCAAAAAACAACAGTCACTATGCGCCGGCCATAATGCAAGTAATTTCAACTTTGCTACAACTTATCGGGGTGGCGCGGTGGCGCTACGGGTAGAGCGTTGGACTTGCGATCCACATTTCGTGGGCTCAAATAATACTCGGGGGCGGGGCAAAAGGTGCTTAACAACCTTGGGCAAGTTGTTCACACCTATGTGCCTCTGTCACCAAGCAGTATAACTTGGTACCGGCCAAGGGGAGCTGATGTTCTGCAGTTGGGAAGGTAACCGCAGGCCTGGCGGAAAGTAATGGTAGCCTACCACCAGGTGGATGACTTATAGTAACCAGCGGGCTGACTGCCTGTACACCGAGATCAGTTCCGGGCCCAACGTTCGGTAGCGAGTATTGGGAGCCTTTACCTTACAAATTATAGACTGAAAAAGTTTTTTACGCGTTCGATGTCAGTTTGCATAAAGTGCGTACGCCTATCTGAAAAATACATTCTTTTCTTTTGCGAATAATGCTAGGCATAGATATCTGTGTAAAATACGTTTGCAGTATAGTAAATTTTGTCAAATGCATTTTCAGAGCATAGCGCACATTTAAGCTTTGTTTTGTTACGAAAAAGAGTTGAAAATGTCCTCCATGTCGTAGGTTAGCACATCAAACTCGTCATGTGAAAACGATCATCACGACACCAAGTGCATCGTCTTTCATCATCTTTCGGCTGCAACACTATGATGAAGGAGCCAAAATCGATTCGTCGTCGTGTAATTAATGTTCGTGCGATATGTAGGCCTAGGCTACGTGATGCACGATTGCAAACCAAGTACAGTGTGTAAGGCTATGCCAGGCAATTAGCTGAAGCAGCCTGCCCCAAGGCTAGGACAAAACGTGAGGACGGTGACAGACAAGCCGTTTTACTATCAATTACATGCGTTTCATGGTTGACAGCGCTTGGATGAGGAAATGAACCAGTTTTCAGACTTCGCCCCCCGTTATGCGCGCGGCGCGGCAGCCGATTACTGTCGCCGCCTGGTGAACGTGACCAAACATAACGTTGTCTGATTTATTCCGCGCTATTATACGAAAACATGACGTCATTCATAAAACCGGAAGTATACAACGTATTGCATTGTCGCCAAAAGAGAACTGAGCCACGGCCACAAGTAACATGCAATGCATAGAAAATTTCGTGAAGTTTGGGCGTGTAGTTTTTGAGATATGCGAGAGGATAGACATACAGACATACATACCAAGAGATATGCAGACAGACTAATCGCAATGCGATACGATACTATATATTTGCGTGCGCTTGAAAGCTGAAGAACGAACCGGCTTAATCTAACGCGCGGTACCAAAACCGGAAAAATAAGAAAAACTAAAAAAAACAAGTTGCTAAGACGAAATGGCGCCGGTAACAGTCCGTGGACGACTCCCTGGAGTGAAGTAATAATGGTATGAATTACCATATGACTGTGCAAATTCATAACCGAAATATTTAGTGAAAATATAGCGTTTGGTTGAATGTAGTTCGTAGAATTGTTCATTGAAATTAGATTTCATAGCACGGTGTTTTAATGAACCATTTGCTGAAAATAGACACTAGTGCCCAAGGTGTCAGTGAGGCCTTCACTGAAAATAGCACTAACCATTGTGATCGCTGATTGATTGATTGATTAATTGATTGATTGATTGTGCCGGTGTTTCCGGCACCGAGTGCTGTAAATATGAAACATGGGAGTCAAGAGTCGTGAAACACGTGACTGTTTTTATACTGAAAACAGTCACGTGTGCCACGACTGCGACATTTAGCCGTCGGGCTGTTGAGTATATGAGCGAATGCGAGTAAGCTGGTCAGTTATGCTTGGCTGGCAGCCGACCGAACGAGCGGTTGTCCTCTGTGGCTGGCGACACAGCCGTGCTTACTGCCTACGGCGTCGTCATGCGATAAGCGACCGCAGGTATACAGGCCGCTATCACAATGGCTCATGTCGGTGAGGCGCTTCGTATAGAAAATTCAACGGTATCTTCAGTTATTTATAACCACGCTGGGAATTCTATACCGGTTACCAGTTGCGGAATTTTAACTAATTAGACACGTTTATCGGTCGTGCCTTCCACTAACGTTACTGCAAGGTATGATAACAGTAGCTGAACTTTGGTAGTAGTTCTAGCTCTAGCAGTGACAGTCGTTATGTTAAATCGTTCTGCAATGGAGTGTATATGCGTTAATCCGCATTTATTTTTGTATAGCGTTGCTTTGGCAGTAGTACATGTCACGCGACTTTGGACAGACTGCCAATACTGCTATATAATGCAGTTTGGATAAGAAGATGCATCTGAGTATTAGGCTACAGCCTACTTACTTCGACGTTAGTTCCTTTTGCTTCTTGTGGGCTCTACAGAACGATGAGTTTTATTCGCCGGTAGCGGTCCTCGTTTACTTTTCTTTGCTGTTGTCTGTTGTCCCGGTTGTACCCATCTCTGGTAGATATTTCATAAATATCATCTTATTTCATTCACATTCAATAGCAGGCTCAAAGCCAATACAGTAGAATAGGCCTACAATGGGAAAAACACATTAACAGTAAATATTAAAAGTTAAAAGAATATGTTGCGCCACCTTCTAAAAACAGGTGATCTAACAAGTAGATCAAAACGTAATGCAGTATTAACAATAACATTGTCCGAAGCATTCAGGAATCGCCACAAAAATATACCAATTTACGAATATTGGCAGCAAACGAAGACACATTATTGACCTAGTCTGCCATTGTCTTGCATTTGATCTTTTGCCGTATTCGGGCTCCCAGTTCATGGTTTTACTTCCTGGTAGGCTCTACGTTCTCAGCTTATGTAGCTTTAACATACGTCTACCAAATTTCCATGGATCCGCGAATTCTAACAATTTTCGATTTTCGATGCAACTGTACGTTTACGTACAGAAAACGCATGAATATACCGGTAAGAGAAAATAGAGACGAGTGCATAATGGCCATCTTTATTCGCAAACATAAAACAAACAGGAAGACAAGCGCCGATAAGATATAACAAATACGTATAAGTTACACAATTAGCTACCATGAAGTTGACTAACAGCGAACATACCGTCAATGTATATAACGGAGTCAACTACAGACTGAAAAAAAATCAGTAAATTAGTGACACGACAGTGGAAAATGTGGTAGTGGACACATATTCATTTAGAAGGTTACCAAAAGAACGATACATTATATAGCCCTACATCCATCAAGTTAGCTACCCAGCATGAAATTACAAGCTAAATACACAGAGTTTATGCAATCTGTTCACTGGGATCAGCTCCGGGCCCAACGCTCGGTAACGAGTATGAGAAAATCGATATTTGCAAAATATACACAAAGATAAAATGACGTTAACCAAATGCGATACGATACGATACGATAGATTAACGTGCGCTCAAAAGCTGACGAGATGGCCAGCTTAATCTAGCGCATGGCCCAGAAACGAAAAAAATAAGGAAAAAATAAAATCACAAACCGAATAGCTCAGAAGAAACGATGCAGGCAATAGTCCGTGGAGGCAGTCCGGGAGGAAGAAGTGAAACTACGGGGGGTAGGATTTGACATAGCGCGAACAGTACAGGAATTTATTTTCATGGGTTGTTAATTTTTACCCGCTGTTCACCCGTACGACCGTTTGTACCGTCGTAGATTTTACCCACGCTGACGGCAGTCGCAGGAGTAGGGCATTTGCCTCCGTTTGTCTCTCTGTCTCTCTGTCTGTTTTTCCGCACGATATCTCAAAATTCCGATGCAGCTAGGATCACCAAACTTGACAAAGAATTGTTCCACGATGAGTCCTGAAAACCCATTTATTTTGGGTCAAAAGGAAGCTTTTAGAAAGAGGATGGCCTCTCTGACCTTCTTGGCTCTTGCTAAGATCCTAAATACGCACGGTCAAGGTCACGAGACATAAAAAACATTGCGATAGCCCAGGGAATCTCATTACAGTCTTCGTATGATAAAAGATGCTGTATGGAGACAGTTTCAAAATAGTTTATCTTACGTAATTCGTTTGAGTTTTTTTATATTGTATTGCACTTATTGTAATGTACTGATTGTTGTTTGTTTGTTTTTTTCTTTTTTCTTTTCCATTTTGTTCTGCACTTGTTGCGAATAAAACCATTGATTGATTGATTGATTGATTGATTGATTACCAACGAGGGTGTTTGCACTCTTTTGAGTGCTGGCGTCTTCAAGTTCATTACTGTAACTCTTGCAGCGTGCCGGTGATCAAAGACGAGAGAGAGAGAGACAGAGACAGAGGTGGGAAGAACGAGGCGGCTGGACGGTAAGTAAGTAAGGCGCGTTTGACGACGGCGATGTCTCGTCCGCTGTCGTGGAACACGGGCAGACGAACTAGCCGCGACGGCACCGAGTCCCCGCCGCACAGCTTAGTCGCCGAAGGTTTTCCAGCTCTCCAGCTGGACGCGGACGACGTCAGCCGCGGAGCGGTGGAGGTGATCGCCAAATCGCCAACCGGAAACACGTTTCCGATGGAAGTTATTGACAGCGACGGTGTCTTCTCCACCAACTTCATGCCGACTGAGATCGGTCTGTAGAACTTGACGTTCGTTAACGTTCAGCAAAACGCCGCCATTCTTGTGTTAGAAATATTCGCGAATTTCTCTGCACAGATTGTGTTGTAGGTCTAAGTATGTCATACATCTTTATGATGTTATCTTTCGGAAAAGTGGTTTCCTTTAACGTATAATCCTGGTAGAATGAGCACATAACTTGAAACCGCGGGCATCGTCTAGCCGCTGCAAAGGGATGGCCATCCATGAATTGGTTAAATTGATTAGCCCACCCATAAATTGGTTAACGCGTCCGTACCAAATTTCACCTTCATCTGAATTTTACTTTCGCCCATGCGGGGCGAAAAACCGCGGAACTTGCGGAAGACCATGCTTTTGACCAAATTTTCAAGTTCGTGGGCTTCTCTACCCACCCCCCCCACCAGGCGGAGCGCGAAATCGCAACCCACCATATTCGGCACGGGGATAGAGGAGATCCGTAACACTTTTACACCTCTAAAACGCCTTAGCGTCCGAGTCATCGTGTAGCCGCACGCGGCGCTGAAAATTTGTGTAATGCAGCCCGAGGTAACGCTCCATAAGTTATAACCTGGGAATCCCTTGATCAAATCCCCAAATTTTAATTGTTAACCAATCATGAAATCCCCAACAAACGCTGAGAATCGCGTAAGGGATACAATTTGCGGGACGTTTGTATTCCGAAATTAGGTAAAATTTTCAGTTTGGGGGTCACACGCCCAACCCCTGCACCGATGAGGTGAAATTTGGCGTGGATATGTACACTTTGGTCGATTCCTCCATGCCAACTGTCACCCCCGAGGCGAAAACCTCAAAGTCTTCCCCTGAGTAAATACCGGCGTTTGCCCTCTGGCATCCTGCCGGTAAAAATATCGAACTTTTTTGCAACCCACAGCAAGGAAGGGCGAATTCATAGACACACTATACTCAGCATTGAGAAAATTTGAGATAGAGAATGTCACTTCGTGTCATTTTGCACCTCTAAACGTATTCTCCGGCCAACGTATAGTTTGCCGCTAGGGGGCGCTGAAAATTAGGAGGAAAATGCACTCGTGATATAAAACTCATATAACTTTAGAATTCCTTGAGCGAACTAACAGAAATTTTAACAGTTAGCCGAAGACAGAACTGTCCCAAAACCATGAAAATTTCATAAGAATTGTGCGTTGGATATATGTCCTGCCGGGTGTTTATATTTCGTTCTTACGCTCGTAAAATTTTCAGTTTTTGGGACCACATTCACACACCAGGTTGAGTCCTCCACGCCAAGTTTCGCCCCATCGGTGCAACGTATCGCCTCTTTGGGGCACAAAAACCTCAAAATGGATTGTAATGTATTTCAATACCGGCATGCACTCTACGGGTATGCTGTCGTTAATAACAGAAGACTAATACGACTGAGTTGTGATGCAGGTGACTGGCAGATACTGATCATGTACGATGGAGAGGACGTAGACGGCAGCCCGTTCACAGTTCGAGTCTACGACCCCGGACAGCTCAAGATCTCCGGGCTCAACAATGGCGTCGTCGGCACAGCCGTTCACTTTGCCAGTAACTACCAATCAAATATTACATATTCTAGGCCTAGAGTATCTAACTTCCTTAATAGCGGCAAAAGTGCACTATGTTTCACAAACCGGCTACCTGGAAATAACTTAAACTGACACGGTAGTACTCTGTTTTGTCAAATCTTGCAAGCCAGTAACATACACGAAGGTTGGAAACGCTCTGATGAATCTCTACGCCAAAAATCATCGATAGCGCCTCTGAAGCCTCCGCATAATGGCGCTATAGAAATATGCGTATGATCATGATTATGATATCGAGCCATATTTGTTGAAGTTATTACTGGCCCGCCTATACATAGTGCAGGAATGCCAGACTAGTGATGCTGTCTGGCGTCTGGCGTCTGTCGTCGTCTGTCGTCATCTGTAACACTCCTGGAGCTATAATTAGACGGGAGACGGCTTCACCCGCGCAGGCCATGCGATGACGTCATGCCGATTCCTGTACTCCACAACAACAGATTACTCGGATTAACATTGGCGCTCTAGTGCAGTAGTCATGTGATTTTGTGTCACATTTTGTTAATTTTTTTTCTTTCCGAGAATCTTCGCTAAATTTGTAGTGACCGTACCATCAAAGATCCCACTACACCTTAACCCATTTTAGCTCAGTGTTCCCAAAATAGCTACACTAATTCAGGAATTTGATGTCAGGCTGGCTAACCCACCATTTTTAGTTTTTGACTTTCTGTCACTCTGCCGCTCAGGGTTGAGCGCCAGAGTGCCCGAAAATCAAAAAAAAACGGTCGGTTAGCCAGCCTGGCATCAAACCCCTTCGTGACCGACCCCATTTTGAAACTCTTGGCAAAAATGGGTTAAATAAACATGTTGCTACGGTACCTCGTATAATATTCGGTCGCCTATTTAGCATAACGGTGGCCAGTTGCCGGATGCTTTTGTGCCAACCTCTAAGTTTCGTCGTCAAATACTGGCCGTGCGACTGATGCGGTTGCTATGACAACAGTTGATGCTAGCGGCGCCGGTGAGGGTCAGCTGACTGTTGACGTGTCACACAACGGTAGAAACGTTACGTCGGACGTTATGGCTGTTGAGTCTGGTCGATACTACGTCAGCTTTATTCCGGACAGCCCGGGTCTCTACCAGATACGAGTCTGCTTCGCGGGAGTTGAAATCACCGGTAAACCATCTGCATACACGGTGCAGCGATTTAAAATAACCTGAGATGAACATTGTGTCTAAAATGTCGAAGTTTTGAAATGTCGGCATACCCTTCTACTAATAACGCAAACAGATCGCGTGTCGGCGTGAGGAGTACCTGCAACAACTGCCACGTTTTATTCCGCTACCACGCATCGTTGCAGTAGGCTCAACTATCGCACAGCGAGCATGCGATGCTCCGTACCATATACATGTAACGATTAAGTAAGCAGTGGGTGTCATCAACAGACTTCCATACAACCAACCTTGTTGATGCCAGCTGGACCGTAACTGTGGTCAACCAACTAGACTACCACCAAGTTGTATGCATTCTGCGAGAAAATTTATTATTTTCTACTTTAATTCTTGGCTCAGTTTTCAGCTAATGTGTTGTGTTTTACGGGACCTCCAATGTCGAACTAACACGTAGAAAGCTAACTACAGCGTGGCTGATTGAGAATAGTGTGTCATACCTAACCCTAACCCTGTCGGTAATGTTTTGTCTATGTTATAATATTTAATGACCACTTTGTCTTTATATGTGAGCACCTTGTAGCTACAAACAATGTCTGCATTACAAGTAAGATGTGTACAAACGCCGATGTTGGTGGATGGCGAGCAGCTGTAGTGTACGCGTATTTCTCATTACTTTTCCAAACGTTTCACGAACTGTTAAAGGTTTAAAACAGCATGTTGCTGTGCAAATGTTAGCGCTACTACGCAGAACGTACGGCCCGTTCTTCCTGTCCGGACCGCGGTGTAGAATAGATAATTTCATCAAATACGTTTGCCGAATGAATAACTGAATACTGCGTGACAATAATATAAAAATGAAATAATCGATTAAAGTAGTATGCTGTGTTGTATGTTTCGGCCACAGATTCACCGTTCACAGTGGACATTATAGACAATCGGTCAGTCATAGCGTCCGGCGGTGGACTGACGCAATCTGAGGTCAACCAGATGACGACATTTACCGTCCGTACCGGACAACAAAACGTCGACAACACCAACAGTCTTCAAGTTCTTCTGCGATGTACGCCCGCGAAGATTTCTACGCTTTTATTAGCGGACGTGAACTTACGTTCACGTTCGCTATATGCTATCGGCCGTCTGTCTGTCGTCATCTGTCGTCTGTCTGTCTGTGACGTTGGTGCACCCTACTCAGCCTGTTGAAATTTTCGGCAATTTTTTCAGCATACGATAGCACGGGGACTCTAGTTTTCTGATGTTAAAATTCGTTGGTGGGGGACGCCCCTTTCCCTCTAAAATTTTCGTTCAAAGTGACCCACCCCCTTTCAAACAGCGCAATTTCGACCAATATCGGCTCATAG
>Ga0209780_1001822_pt1 | contig 14539 bp, 12 predicted proteins | sample WorMetexBAHAMAS2_FD_187384 | JGI IMG/M metagenome (GOLD analysis project Ga0209780, IMG submission 187384) | Marine gutless worms symbiont microbial communities from Max Planck institute for Marine Microbiology, Germany - Inanidrilus exumae... | ecosystem: Host-associated > Annelida > Digestive... | reverse complement strand
CCCGGCATCGATGTGGATGTCTTTGCCGCCTCGACAGCCTGTGGTGACCTTGACCTTTGACCTCCAAAATTTAACCAGGTCATCAGTAGGGGCTAGTAAATATTCCCAGTAAGTTTCGTCAAAAAAACTCAAGCCATTTATGAGATATCGCGGTAACAAGATCTGTGCGGATAAACTGACTGACAAACGAGATAAAGGCTTCACATACTCGTTACCGAGCATTGGGCCCGGAGCTGATCCCGGTGTACAGGCAGTCAGCCCGCAAATGACTTAAGCCATCAACCTGGCGGTAGGCTACCAGTACATTCCACCAGGCCTGTGGTTACCTACCCAGCCGCAGAGCATCACCGCCCGTTGGCTGGTACTCATTTTACCATCGCACAGAGGGTAGAAGGCTGAGTTGACCTGACGGATGAACAAATGGACATATGCAGTGGACGAACAGCCCAACAATATAATGCCTTCGTAGACACCGTTAAGTGACGCAAGCTTAAAAATCAAAGGTAACAACAGAAGCAGCAGCTGTCAGTAAAACCGTGTCAGCTACAAAGTACAGTAATAAACAGCAGTAGAACATGTGAACATCAAATCTTACCTCAAGCAGCAATGAAGCGACTGATTCACTATCGGCTTCACGCAACAGAAGTGATGTTAGCTCGACGCCTTTGGCATGCTTTAATGACGGCAGTTCTGCCACGATGGTTGGCACACGGCTACGCAGCCAGCGAGAGTAGTGACGTGGAGCCACTACCTGCATCACCGTCTGAAGCAGACAACAGCGCCTACTCATCAACACCGACGAAAAGAGTCGAACCTTGATACGTTCGATCTGCAGTCAGTTTCAGACTGGTACAAAATAGTTTACATGAGCTCAATAACTGCTTGGATGGTCGACCATGACAAAACAAAAGCAGAAAATTTTATACATTTATCACCCTACCTACAACCTGCCACCGTGGCCGAGTGGTTAACGCACTCGGGTTGCCATGTGCAGTAGAGCGTGACGTGCTCAGTGGTCTGGGTTTGACTCAGCCCGGACGCATCCGCCCATCAAAAACAAATAATTATTTCTAACAATTCCTACGCACATGATAAACAAGGAGATAATCCCAGGCAGGAAAAAGAGGGTTCGACGGTGTCCTCTATAAACTGTGACCGTTGCAGGCACCTTGATCTAGCGGTGTCAAGTCCGCCTGCCGTGCCAGCGTGAGTCAAAATAAATAGACTTGGCTGGCTAGCACAATACACAGCGCCAGTCAGGGCTAAGCCAAACAGAGTTCTGCAGTATACACGCTAAATTTGTCTGGCAGATGCATGCTCTTTATCTGATTTGCATACTGCACAGGATATAGCTTCACCAGTTTTTGAAACTACTATTCTTATAACCCTAGGGGCTGCATGTGGCTTGACATCCTTCTAAACACCCACGCCGGCGACTCCCGGCGTGGGTGTTGCATTCAGACGCGTCTGTCTGTTTGTCCTCCCTCTAACAGGAAAAACAGCTTGAGCTATCAACACCAAACTTGGTACACAAATAATCTATAACAGTCGCTTGGCATGCAATGACCCCGAGGTCAAAAGGTCAAGGTCAAACGGTTACGACAACCGTCACAGTCGCATAGTTGATAGTGACCATGGCTGGTATTTTGTACACCTATACGCCGCTGTGCTACCTGCGGCCGTTTCCGGCGCGGATCTGCATGTCGATACGACTGCCTATGTTCTCTAGTTTGCACTGTGCATGTTACATTATGTATGCATAAAAAACTGCACATGCAGGTGAGTGATATTCAAAAGCGGATGCAGTAGCACGTACCAAGGTGAGCTGAGACCAAGCATCGGGCAACAGTTTACGGACGACGTATGCCGCCAAAATATACTTTGTATAGACGTTTGCATCGCAGTTCGTTGGACGTTCCATCGCATGTCTACAAACATTCACAAGCAGTCAACGAATTTAGCTTTACTGGAACGCCAGCAGACATCACTGGATCACAGCACTTACCGTACCAAACTGCCCACATGGCAATAACATAATGCTACAACTAATCTAACGTACATACAGGGTTTCCACTATCTTTTGATATTGAAATGCAAAAACTTTTCAAGAACTTTCAAGGACCCTCAAAAAATTTCATTTTCAAGGACCAATTATCGACAGAACTTTACAGCATGAGCAGTAGGACAGCAATATTTAATGTTTATTTATGTGACGATAGTACAGTAATAAGGTAATAAAACCTGATATTACTTAGGAAATGTTGATTCAGGCAACAGACCTGACAGACTAAAAGTCCATGTAGACAAGAAACTTGACAACAACAATGTTCAGTTACAAACTATTTACGTCAGGGTGAATTCAAGGACTTTCAAGAACATGTGTAATGAAAGTTAAGGACTTTCAAGCACCTGTCCTCTTTTCAACTACTTTCAAAGCGTTGAATTTAGGAGAAAAAAATTCAAGTACTTTCAAGGACGCGTGGGAACCCTGACATAAAACCGAACGTGTGTTTGTCTGTTCTTTGTTCCTTATGCACGGCCAGTTTTGAGCGGATCTGCATAAAATTTGGGATGTGGCATCATTATACCCTACATGCTCGCCTTCAGCGCACCCGAATTGGCAGGTGCAACAGATCAAGCGCCATGGCACAAGCTGTGACCGAGTTTTTGTGACCGGCATGTGGTTGGAGTGCTAGTAATCGCATAGTGTACACCGATTTCATGCTAAACTGAGGTTATCCTGCTGGCTGATGCCCTTCCAGATGACTGGACATCAACTATTCTTCATCAATGCCTGCTTGGCTCACAGTGGAAGCAACGTCATGCCAAAGAATAATGCTCCGGCAATTTGCAAAGTTTCCCGGGATATCTGCAAAAAATGTCCGCCTAAAGGTTCGTTTATTACATGCTATCAATATTCCTCAATGCCAGGGCACATCAGATATTATGCCGATGTGTCACATGGATTTTTTTACCTGCATGACGCTATGCTTGTGCAGTACTTGCCATCAACGTATGTCTCGCCATCCGTCTGTCACAAGCCGGTGTTCTACTAAAATGGCTAAACCTAGGATCACACTAACAACGCCCTGTGATAGCCCAGGGACTCTAGTTTTCTGATGCTTAAAATCTAGGCAAAATTCCAACGGGGTCACCCGCAATGGGGACGCCAAATAGAGGTGGGGTAGGTTCAAACGGCGATTTTCGACATCTCTGGAATGGCTGATCGTCTCAGGCGCTGTCAACTTAGTTCGCCGGTGAGTGTCATAAACCTTCTGTTTTCAGCAGCAAGGCCGAGTATAAGAAATGGTTCGATTACCATATGATGCGAGTGGAAATATTTAGCATGCACTGAGCCTCTGCATCATGCAGGTCTGTCAGCAGACTCTTGTTATTTTTACTGTCGTAATCAACGATAGCGAGGCTCACTGGCAGAATGCATGGACAATGGGTCCATCTTGCGGCTCAAGATGCTCGCACTGGATGAGAACATCTAGTGAAAGATGATGATGTTGCTCCAGCAGATAGAAGACTGTTGGACACAAACGCTTTCCAGCGACAGACTTTTCCGTCTCTGGCAAACCACTACACACCAACACAAACTTATGACAATAAGCAATATCATATAAATTTTATCACCTCTGTCTGTCACATTCTAAATAAATTAGCCCCGTGCGGAACTGACGGTCGACTCCTTGCAACTGACGTTTCTGCCAAGTTCCAAGTCACGCGACACAAAAAACCGAGACAAGTATCATAAATCCGACTGAACCAAATTTAGATATAATGCCCTGGTTAAGAATCAGTGGTCAGTTATCAGCTCCCATTGTAAATGGCAGAGGAGATAGCTTTTAAAATTGTAAGGATTTCTGACTTTCAGGCTCGAGACCTTGACCTTGGATCGGGTCATACTGAATACCGTCGTGCATCACTCATCGACCTCTACCGACATGCCAAATTTATTTGAAATCAAAGAAACTTTCTGAGGACAGATGGACGGACATTTGAGACCCACTTTATTAGTTTGACTCAAAAGAGTCGACCTAGAAAAAAAATTTTCAACTTATATTTCTAGTGTTTTGTTTGCTACATTTTTGAATGACAAAGTCCCTAAATGCAACTTTGCCACTATATCAGATAGAGTTCAGAAATGCTATCGATATCGTTAGACAGTGGAAGGTTTGTAGCTGTGCATCCGCATTGAACTTTTTCTTTGCCACCATGATGAAGTTCAAAATGCAGTATAATTTCAGTTTTTTTCTCCACCCCTCACAGCGACGAAGTAAACCAATTCAGGTGAAATTTGGCACGCAGATGTCGACCGTGCCAAATTCTAGCGTGCTAAGTTGGCCAGGATGGGGGAGGAAGGGTGGGTGAACACAGGATCCCACATACTCAAAAATTTGGTAAAAATGCATTTATTGGCGTTTTTTCCCCAAACAGCCAACAGTATATACCAATCCAGCCGAAATTTGGCACAGAAATATAGACCATGCATGCCACTTTAGCGGTGGGGTTTTGCCGGACATCTTGCTGGTTTTGCCGCATATCGGCGATGCTTATGGCTTCTAATTGTGCCAGTGACTATGACCACCATGGCCGGAATGATTATTTGATCACAACAACCATCTCTCTGACAGCCGAAATCCGGCCTGGAAACAGAGTGGGACTGTTCGGGTAGAATTGGAAGGGTTGGAAAAGCAGCAATATAGATGAAGCAAGTAACAGAGGGAAAAAAGGGAGAAGTACAATTTACTAAAAAATAAAGTAGAAGGTGGAGAAGTGCATGGATAAGGGGGAGAGAGGATTGCCCCGGGCCCACACGGGACAACACACAGATAATCAAGTGAACTATAGCATGTATATGAAAGCTACATGACTGGTGTTTGTGTTTAATTTGAAATAAACAAAAAAGTAACAGGTAACATACACGTACCGTGCACCAAACATATTTTTGATTAGCAGTCTACAGCACAGTTTGAATACAATGGACTTTGGATACATGAGAAGTTTTAGGATTGTCCCCAAAGTCCACTATCATGAAGTTTTACTGTAGTTGTTAATTAACTTTCCGAAAGTAAGTAAGTAAGTGAATTTGTGTTCGCGCAGCAGTCCATACAGATTAAGCGGTCACGTAGGCACTATGCTAGTGTTTCGTATGCTCTTGCAGAACAATAGTTTTCAAACATGCACAGAACTGAGAGAGTGTCAGTGATGGGTCACGAATTGTTAGTGGGAGTGAGTTCCACAACGTTGGTCCAGAAACAGCAAAACATCTTTGGCCATGTCTCATTGTTCTGGAAAGTACTTACAAATACTTTTGACCTAATAAAACGTTAATAAACTACCATAATTAACCATAGTTAACTACTGTCCATCACTAGAAATAAGTCATTACATCTGCCATCAAGCATCTGTGAATGATGTTAACTAATGACATTATTACCGAGACACAAGAACGGTCACATCAATGTATACTGAGAGAATGGCTCCAACCAAATCACCATATCTCGGCTTCACAAACTCCTGTCAGCATGTCATTAACACACACAACAAAATTGTCACAGTCAACACTCACCGAGAAATATTAATAAAGAATGTTCAGACTTCTGGCAATCTATGAACATGCAATTTGTACTAGTACAAGGCTTCAGTCTTTGTATAGCTCATTATGCCTGATCCCTTTCTCCTAGCCCACCATGGAGGGCTAAACTATCCAGTAGGCAAGGTAGGCATGTGCCTACGGCCCTGCAGCTCAAGGGTACACACAGGAGCCAAAGGTGTCTATTGCTAACTACTGGCCAGCAGACGGCACTTGAGATCGGCAAACATCCGGAAGCTGGTCATTCGGCGAACACGAACTGTTATTGGCGCCAGAGACTTTGTGGTCTCCTGCGCTGTTATCTGGAACTCACTACGTACAGATCTGCGAGTCTCGTCACTGTCTGAAGCGACATTAGCCAGGCACCTGAAAGCTTGCTTGTTTCGTCGCCCAAGTTAGCGCATCTGAGAACTATTTATTTTGCGCTATATAAATGTACTCATTATTATTATTATTGTTATTAAGTTGCTGGGTGTCCGCCACAAATGGAAAGATACCATCCATAAATTTATGTAATGTTAATCACTCAACTACAGTTGTTTTTTTTTTCTTATTTGTTTGTTCATTCATTCATGCAGTCAGTCACTCATAGTGAATTACTGCAAAAGCCGTCACTCCAGGTCACCCCTTAGCACAAAGAACTTAACAAGGAAAAACCGGACGAAAAATTCCAAGACATCGAGCTTCTTATAGGACTGTGTGGCCAACACCGGCTGAGCAGCCTTGCATCCCCACCATTAACAGTATGCAGAAATCAGCCACTCCAAACTAAGCTGTATAGAATTTTTGCATCCACATAAAAAGAATGCTTCAACTTTTCACAACAAAAATAACTAGAAAACATAGGCAGTCGTACCGACATGCGGACCCACGCAGGCAACGATGCAGGTAGCACAGGGTTATGCAATACCGGCCATAGTCACTCGCAACCGTGTGACTGTGACGTTTTTCGTAACCGTGTGACCTTAACCTTTTGACCTCTGAGACAATGCATGCCGAGCGACTGCTATAGAGTATATGTGTACCAGGTTTGGTGTTGACAGCTCAAGCCATTTTCTGTTAGAGCACGGACAAACAGACAAACAGACAGATGCGATTAAAAGCTCTATCCACACCGGTGGCTATGCCAGCATGGATAATTACAGAGAAACGCAACAACAAACCTTAGCAGACTGCGGCTTCACGTGACAGGAAGTAAGGAAGTTGAGAATGAAACATTTCAAATCATTCAATCTACAACGGTTTACGACATCAGCATTTTCTTCTTGCAATGCAAAATAATGACAGCTCTGCATCTCAGAATCACCACTTTTCCTGTCTATTTTGGAAAGCATTCAGAAGTTTCAAACCTGTGCCAAAAATTATCCACTAGGCAATTTCACTTTCAACTAACAGTGATCCATGCAACTGCTGGACATATTCACGCATTTTACGCCAACAGTGATTGGCTTTTTTCTTTACACAGTCCAGTGCAAAATGCAGTGCATTTACATTACATCACATTACATCAGAACTATTTATAGTCGCCTAAGTAAAGGTAACTACGAGGACCACTATGGCGACTAAGCTATAGAACAATCTGTGGGTGTATTAATATAGTGCATATTAATATAATGTTCTTTCCAACAAAAGGCTTCCAGATCATCCCGAAAATCTAATATCTGACAGTTTAAAATGTAATATCTGATAATTTCTTGTATCTTGGCACATGCTGCTACTTCCAAAATTTTCATAAAAATTTGCATATACATTATTATTATTATTATTATTATTAGTTACTATCATAATCAAGCATGCAGAGATAAATCGACAAGCAATCCTCAGCAAATGCTCAATATTCTTGGTCCATGCAAAAAAGCTTAAGCGTAAAAAAATTTAGAGAAAAAGATGAAAAACACTTCACGTGGCAGAAAGTCTTCACGGAAAATTATAAATTACGTACATTTGGACTGAAACTAACCGTTTTAAGTCCAAGCTGTCCAACTCAATGTCAGACAAACCACTGGAATCACAAACAACATGCAATAAATGAGACAGCCACTGAAAATAACTGACACATGACAGAAATTACTGTTATTATGATCATAATTATCATTATATATTATAAAAGATTATTACAGTGCTGTGCACAACAGCACTCAACAACAACAAAAATAACGGTCATGGACTCTAGTTTTATGATGCAAAATATCTCCAAAAAATTCTGACCAGACCACCCAGAAAGGGGGCGCCAAATGCAGGTGGAGTTGACAAAAATTGTGTTTTCTGACCAATCGATAAGTCTCTGGCTCAGACACCTGGCCGCCAAACAATCTGTATCCATCCACCACAGTGGTCTGCATCCACAATGGTGTGCTGGCAGAGGAATATGCGGTGTCATCAACAACGTTGGTGATAGTGAAGTTTGTTGATAACACTTACAGCCCACTTGGCACCAACACCCTTGGTCGTTGTGGAAGTCTGTTTATCACACTTATGGCTCACTTTAGCATTATATGCATGTGACATGCAGCATCGTATGCTCACTGTGCAATAGTTGAGCCTACTGCAACGATGCACATACAAAACTACGCAGGTAGCAGAATAAAAAAGCGGCAGTTGCTGAAAGTGCTCCTCAGGCTGAAACGCAATCTGTTTATGTTACTTGTACATCAATAGGACAACATTTCAATTGATAGAGAGCTCTGCGCGTGTCTCTTGCTGATAGCTGACCTTCTTGTTACATTAGAACAGACCCACCTGTTAACTCTTGCCTGGCCCATCTGTATTCACGGCAAAATGTAAATATTTTATTGTTACTGGCTCGCCTACTGAGGCAGTATTGTTTTGCTTGCTGGCGTCTGTCATCATTGTCTGTCGTCTGTAATGCTGCTGGCAGGCGGGTGGTCCAGCCACCGGGCGTGTGGATGGTCGAGTGGCCAACACTGCATGGCGGGCCAGTACAGTTACATCCCGTTAGGGTGACACCTTGTTATTTATCGTTATTGCTAAGCAATGATTTGCTAGTTTTCAATTTCTGTTTAACTGGCCACATTTCTCAAGTTGCTCCACATTTAGGCTGCATCCTCTACGAAGAATCTTTGGTTAACGCAGCATGTTTTTTGCGGGTGAGAAGACCAACCAACAAGATCAACCTTCCGACACTCACTCAATGACTCCTTACCTACTCTTCCTGTCTCACAAATCATTTCCACCACAGTCTCCCCTCTTTCCTCAGGACTTCCTTCTCGCACTTGGGACTCGCGCCAGATCGTCTGTGCCGACTGGTTATTTTCTATTTAGCTCCTTTTTTCTCATTATTTTCTGTTTGTGGTTGCTTGTGGCAGATTAAGCTGCTTTCCGTCAGCACTTTAGTGACACCAAACGTTTCCTATCACATCATATCGTAAAGCACTGGTGTCGACCACAGTAAAATCACCAAACGGCCCAATTCTTTGTTCATCCATCAACTGACTTGTGACTTATGTGGGCTGTCTGATACCAGTAACATCTCATGAGCGTGTCAATCACATGATCAAACGATTTCTAATAACAGTTCAGCAAACACGCAATGCCCACCGTCGCCTTTCCAATACTAACCTAGCCATGCTCATTGCCTACTTATGTTACTGTCTCAGAAACATATATTTAAACAATGGCACTGCCAACATAAGCTTCGCAAGTGCAGTGGTAGTCAACCGCGACCGTCTTAATGATATCCACATCGCTTTATGAACATACATTTATGGACACGGGTTAAAATTTTCACTTCTTTTTGAGGGAGTGTCCCTTTTCAGGGTTGATTCTGGACCCATGTCTAACATGCAGTAGCAACTCCCACACTAAAAACCAACTCGGTCTGCTTCGGCAATTAGACAAAATGCACCAACATTACGGATATGCGTAAGTACGTACACACACACAACCTACAAGTTATGCCAGACCACAGCAACCACAAACAGCCAAACAAACCTCTGAAAAGTATGCAAGAGCAGCTGAAGAACAGATGGCTCAAAACGGCAACTGCAAATGGCAGCTAGTTTCCTCATACTGGCCAACAGCTGGTCACATGCGTCCTTGGTACCATCTCTGACCTGCAAGCAGAATTCCAGCATCATTTCTCACTGTAAACTCTGCGACACTCTCGACATAATAATGAGCATATAATTAATGCCTGCTACTACAGTCACTTCTCAACGGATTTGTATAGATTACAAATTCAAAAATTAGCCCCGTACGGGACTGGCGGTCGACTCCTACTTACTGCCAATTTCAAAGTCACATGACACAAAATCTAGGACAGAAATCAAAATCCGGCCCCGATAAGCTTTAGGTACTGCCCCCTAATTTATGAAACCGTCGTCATTTGCCAGCCCCCATTGCAAATGGGGGAGGAGATAGCCTCGGAAAATGGCCGAATTTCGACATTAAAGGCCTCGTGACCTTGACCTTGGATCGGGTCATACTGCATACCGTCATGCGTCACTTGTCGACCTCTACCTACACACCAAATTTCATTGAAATCGAAGAAACTTTTTGTGGACGGATGGACGAACGTACGGACGGGCAGACGGACATTTGAGACCAACTTTATTAGGTCGACTCAGAGGAGTCGACCTAATGATTAACTAGAGCCAGTTTTGTCTTGTAATTGTTGTGGTTTATTACATAAAATAGTATGTGAAGTGTATGCAGTGACATAGTGGTAATCTGTCCAACCGCTCCTGAGATATGGCGATTAACAGTTTTCAAACTGGCGGCCATCTGCCACCTTGCATTTGTTGTATGCTTGTTTGGATCACCCATAAATAGTAGTAGTAGAACGTACTGATTAACGTGGCGTAGTACTAGTTACCACCACAACCATCACAATCACCACCAGTAAAAGGAAAATGAGTAATTAGGGAGGAAATACTTGCCAGGCAATGCTTCAATAACTTGTTAACATCATCCACGCTGCTCAGCTGACCAATCCTCTCTGACAGATACATCGAATCTATGAATATACATAAATCACAGTTTGTTATGTGCAAACAGCAGGAAATACAGAAGATGCAGTGATCTGCCGTAACTTGAAATGATCACCGTAAGTTGGCCGCATACAGCAGAAAGCTTGGCATCCATCCATCTGTACCATCGGAAAAACATACTGTGACTCACCAGGGGGCAGCATGCGATGGGGCCAGCATTCATTTCGGCCAGACAAGGAGGACCGACAGACTTGATATAAAGGTAATAAAGCCAACAACAATGCCAGTGAATGTCTCATCACTTACATGGATTTGGTACCATCTTATTCGTGTCTTTTGTTGATGCTGTGCTGACATAACTATTGGATGAAGAAAGTGCATGGTCCAGTGAGAAATTACCATCTCGAAGAAAATCTGGCCAAAACAAAAATTTTGCACTAATCACTCCTTAGAGTCAATGGAAAACTGATTCACCTGAATATGGCTCCTTAATTAACCAAGTGTTGTACCGATACTAGGGCTGTGATGAATGCCAATAGTTACTATTCAGCCTAAATAAGAATAATCAAAGCTATTGTTTGGCTGAATAAGAATAGTTACAGTGATGTGATTTTGTCATCTTCAGGAACAATATAATACGTATTGCCCTAATTGACTGTCATCATCATCATCACGATTGACAATAAGTTTCCACTTAGTTCTCTTCAACAATAAAAATTAGCCTCGTATAGAACTGACGGTCGACTCTTCACGACTGATGTTTCTGCCAAGTTCAAAGTCATGCGACAAAAAACTAGGCCGAATATAAAAAAATATGGCCTGATAAAATTTAGATATTGTGCCCTAGTTCAAGAATCAGTGATCAGCTGCCAACTCCCGTTGCAAATGGTGGAGAAGATAGCTTTTGAAGATGGAAGAATTTCTAACTTTAAATCGGGTCATACTGCATACTGTCGTGCATTACTCATCGACCTCTACCTACATGCTAAATTTTACTGAAATCAAAGAAACTTTTTGTGGACGGACATACGCCTGGACATTTGAGACCCACTTTATTATGTCGACTATTCTAAGCATACAAGTGGGGTGACCCGGGTATGCCAAAAGAACCATGCTTTAGTTAAATGAGCTCAAGATTGTGTTGGCAAATCCATTCGCCGCCGAGAGGGCTGACAAGTCAATGATTTGGGCATATAAATGAACGGTGCAAAAATGGTTGAATCGCTCAAGATGTCATTTTGAGGTCTGACTAATGTAGGTCCATGAAACTATGTAGTGAATGGGGGTCAAGAACACTTGTTGTCAAAAATCGGAATTTCAATTTGGATTCATTTCAGAAAAAAAACACAATTCAATCTCGATCTTAAAATCGTTACGGCACTAAATATCATTCGGCAGAATATAAATCCAAACGGAATACAAATAGAATATTCAGTACAGCCCTAAGTGATACATCGTTAATAACATAAGCAATGCGAAGTGACTTACATATCTGACTAGAATCTGTTCCAAGTTCACGCACAATCTTCTTCCTGATCTTCTTGCTCTGACAATAGAGATTATATGGCAGCGGAAATGAGACGCCCGTGGTAGCCATGGCAATATCTTGCTGCTGCAGTTCTGTGACATCTGACTGTGATTGGCAAACGCGTCTAACAATCACATTCGCATAATACTTTCTTTTATTCTACACGCGAGATATAGTCAACCTTTGTTCACAATCAGCAACAGCAAAACAAAGCAAACAAATACAAGCCTGACAGCACTTAGAAAGCAAAAACTGGAGTATTCACGATCGCAATTATAGCAATAAATAAATAAGCCCGTATGGGACTGACGGTCGACTCTTCGCAACGTATGGACTGTGCCAACGTCAAAGTCACAGGACACAAAAACTAGGCCAAATATCAACAAATTGGACCAATCAAATTTATATATTTGCCCTAGTTTAAGAATCAGTGGTCAGTTGCCAGCTACCATTATAAATGGCAGAGGAGATAGCTTTTGTAAATGGCTAGATTTCCAACTTTGAAGCACTCGTGACCTTGACCTTGTATCGGGTCATACTGCATACCGTCCTGCATCACTCACCAACTTCTACCTGCACGCCAAATTTCATTGAAATCGAAGAAACTTTTTGCGGACAGATGTACGGACGGACATTTGAGACCGGTTTTATTAAGTCAACTCTAATGAAGAGTGGACCTAAAAAGAGCCAAAACCGTTTTTCAGACGCAAAAATAAAACACCATTTTTGCTTTCAATAACAAACTTGTCAAAAAACATTAACTAGAGATAAATCAAAACTGTCGGTGAGTGAGTAACATCAATTTAGTTAGTATATTTCAGTTTTTTATTGAGTTGTGTGTTGTAAATAAAGTTGTGTTGTATACACGTCTATCATTTCCATGCTGTATTTTATAGTATATGCTGTTATTTTGACAATAATGGATAAAAGTTGTCGGATTTGCAGTATTTCACGACAAAATGCAAGCATTCATGGCGGTTGGTCAAATTTGTGAATTTTGCGTATCCTGTGATGCCTGCAAAAATACAAAAATAGGTCATCTGACATAGTAGTAGTAGTTAAAGGATAACCACTGAAGGTAATGCGGTGGTGCAACGTGTAGAGCGTTGGACTTGCAATCAACATGTGTGAGTTCAAATCCTACTCAGGGCAAAGCTGCGTAACAACCTTGGGCAAGTTGTTCACACCTATGTACCTCTGTCACTAAGCAGTATAACTTGGTGCCAGCCAAGAGGTGGTGATGCTCTGCAACAGGAAAGGTAACCACAGGCCTGGCCGAAAGTAATGGCAGCCTACCGCTGGGTGGATGACTTAGTCACCAGCGGCGGACTGCCTGTACACCAGGATCAGCTCCGGGCCCAACGCTCGGTAACGAGTATGGAAAGCCTTTTTACCTTTTACCTGTTAGTAATAGTAGTAGTAGTAGCAGCAGGAGCAGCAGTGGTATTTGCTGTTTGGGAAACAGTTGTGAGTCGATGGACATTGGAACTCTCTCTCAGGTTAACTGCCTGCCAAGACTTACCCGTGTCACGGCATCAGTCACAGTACCAGCCAAACTTGCTCCAATACTCTCATAAAGACCAGCTGGGCACAACTGACTCCTAAAATGAGTTATTATCGACACATGCCGACAGACAAGGTGTGGTTATATCGTTTACTGTTTGTAACATCCATAACAGCTCAACAGCTTGCACAGACCGAATCATTCACTGATTAAATCATTACCTCTGTTTTTCTTTTGACCGTCTGACTTCACGCGGTTGCACCAAGACACGGCTATCGGTCTCCATGGCATTGTCCTGCTGCTGTAACTCTGCTGTAACTCCGACGTTAAGATGACTAAAGTCACAAAACAACAAATTCTTATGATTAGGAGCGACAGGTCAAGGAACACAAATATACCAACAGACAACATCTGACTAATGATATGGGAGAACAAGATTCTTTTCCGGTACAGGTAGTAATATGCACAACATTATGTTCTGTTACTAATAACTAACATTCACAACAGCTCAACATCTCTCACAGTTAGTAAGTTGGAGTTCAACATCTTTTTTCAGCACAAATATGGCTATATCAGATACGAAATATCGGGGTAAAGAGCTATCCCTAGCCAGTAAAGGAACGCCAGTGACATATTAACCTCAACCTTGGCCGCCTCTTTGTTCAGCAGCCACCAAAAAGAGAAAGAGATTGAGAGGCTCATTTAAATTATTACGCTAGCACCTACAACATGGACCTGCTTTCGTGGCCGAGTGGTTAACGCACTCGGCCGCCATGTGCAGTAGAGCGTGACTCGCTCAGTGGCCGGGGTTCGACAGGGCCCGGGAGCGTCCGTCTACCAAAGAATTATTTCTAATGATTCCTATGCACATGATAAACAGGGAGATAATCCCGGGCAGGTAAGAGGGCTCGACGGTGTCCTCTATAAACTGTGACCGTTGCTGATGCCTTGCTTAG
>Ga0209780_1001821_pt1 | contig 14542 bp, 10 predicted proteins | sample WorMetexBAHAMAS2_FD_187384 | JGI IMG/M metagenome (GOLD analysis project Ga0209780, IMG submission 187384) | Marine gutless worms symbiont microbial communities from Max Planck institute for Marine Microbiology, Germany - Inanidrilus exumae... | ecosystem: Host-associated > Annelida > Digestive... | reverse complement strand
CAAATATGCATAATTTTGAACCAGAAATGTGGGTTGGAAAATGACTGCATATTATATACATGTTATTTTGTTGTGTTTAAATAAATCAACAGCGAGTAGGCATGCCAAGCTGGACTAACTGTGGACATACAGGCCCATTGTATAGAAAAATAGCAGAAATGTAAACTGATGTTCAGTTAATTGTATGGAGAATTCCCACTGATAATCACATCCGGTAACAAACACAGTTGCGTACAGTGATGGAAAGAATGATAATGTCATGTAATGCTAGGAACTTCAAAGTGTTTGCTAGATGTAACATCGGGCAGCTGTGTCAAGCCCAATATCCTACTGCACTCTGCCACTGCTGCTCTTCACGCTGTGCATGGCAAGTTAGCATTCACCCTCAGCTGATCCCGCTGCCATGTCAACTGACCAGCCAACCACACTAGGAATTGATGTCAGTTACATCAGCCGTAGAAAAATAGTATGTTATATCCCACATACTTAATCAACTAAACAGACACGTACACACACACACAACCATCCTACGGCCATCATACAGTCAACCTGTGTTAGTCAGCATCCAGTTAAGAACTGGACGATTTTGTTAGAGCAAAGATTTTCGGCCCACACACCTTGCTGATATCAACCAGCGCACACGGATGTGGGAAATGCTAAAGTTCTCTTCAGTGGTGTCACTGACATCAAGTCCTCACTGTCGTAATCTAACTAAATAGTTTAACTCTATTATGGGATTCATTACAGCTGCATTCTGTGTCCACATCAGCATAATTCTATGACATTTCCAAAAAATTAGCCCCGTATGGGGACTGACGGTCGACTCTTTGCAACTGACGTTTGTGTCAACTTCAACGTCACGTGACACAAAAAACTAGGCCAAAAATAAAAAATCCGGCCCAATCAAATTTAAATATTGTGCCCTAGTTTAAGAATCTGTGGTCAGTAGCCAGCTCCCATTGTAAATGGCAGAGAAGATAGCTTCTGAAAACGACCAAATTTCTAACTTTAAAGGGCTTGTGACCTTGACCGTAGATCGGGTCATACTGCATACCATCGTGCATTACTCATCGACCTCTACCTACATGCCAAATTTCATTAAAATTGAAGAATCGTTTGTGGACGGACAGACGTACAACAGACGTACGTATGTACATGGACACGGATGGACATTTGAGACCAACCTTATTATGTCGACTCTGTCGAAGACTCAACCTAAAAAGTAACTTCAGCTTATTATGCACCCGACTTTAACTGCACTGGCAATTAAAACATGCCAGGCATATGATACAGCTATGCACATGGTACTGTTTATTTTCCAGTATTGGGCTACTATATATAAGTGGCAAAACAAAAACCAGGTTTTACCATATCATCTGTACTCAACATATATAAATAGCATGTGCACTTACAAACAGCCTTGTCAACTGGATCATAGTCATTAAATGTAACGTATGCAAATCCTCGCAGGCGCTTTGTAGCACGATCCTCTATCAGGTCAACATGATCAATATGCCCAAATTGAGAGAAATACTCGGACAGGATTGACTCATCAGTGGTCTCCTTCAGGCCACCAACAAAGATCTTGCGAACACGAACCTGATTCTCACGATGCAGAGGCTCCTGCACAGCAGTACAGTCATGGCATCATTGGACATTTACATCCTCAAAATGCACACCATGCACGACCATCTTTCAATCATACACAGTTTCAAAACTGTTATTACAAACTGACGCTTAATGTAAACAATAAAATGCAGTTTAAACTAATGGCGAGATCAACTGAGGTTGCTAACTCGTTTTAAAACGAGTTTTAGTCTGACCAGCTGACAAAAGGCAGCTATGATAATGAAATTAGGACGACAAAACGGGAATTTTCTTTATATAAAATTAAATGAAATAGATCATAAATAAAATCTGGCACATATGTTCAGTGATTTGTGAAAATGTCAGACGTGAGTGCACAAGTACCATAAACATTCAACACTTTGTTACTTAAGCTGAAAAACAAGTCATTTCAGTTTTAAACTGAAGTTAAAGACGGCGTTTCCCGATCATTTGCTCCATGCACCCTTTTATACGCCAGAAAATCATTCCCTTCAAGACTGTCCGACACAAAAGATGCATTACAAATCACACGGGGCATTATGTAGCGAAACATTGTAGATCAACTCTCTTATGCTCTACATGGGATTTTGCATCAGTACTGTGCTGACATTTCGGCCCGGCTAGACAGTGACTGGAATTACTTCAGATTCATTTGCACAAAATATCAATATTCTAATAGTTTGAGACTACCAATCTGCGGTTTCAATTGCACCCAAAACTTTGAAATTCCCCTGGAGGAACTCTCCCCAGTTGGGAACTAATGCTTAAGACCCGAGTTTTAGCAAATCTGTCTATCAAGATTCATTGCATAAGTACGGTTCAAAAGTGGACAGCTCAAAATAACTGCAGTTTAAAACAGAAGCTTGGAAATGCCTCCGTGGGTAATTTCATGCCAACTCTCCAATGCCAGTACCGTACTCTGATGGCACTACCATTAACAAGTATTAAATTATTAGAGCCACTAACAGTTAAAACTTACCTGATTAATTACTTACAACAAGTAATCAATCAAATAAGTTTCAACTGTTATCGGCACCCAATATTAATGAATCATTAAGTAGTGTATCTGACCCCTTTTGGCACAGCGCGTTTAGTCTCCACTTCCCTGCCATCAACTACGTGTGGTCTCGCTGCCTGAGCAGCATCCACCATTGACACACGTGTGTACACCACAAAACCGAATCCTCGAGACCTGCACTCACACACAAGTCTTACATACTTGACATGATAACTTTTTGACTGCTCAACAATTTACATTTATTATTTCATAATTTCCTTCCAGTACTAAGATGCTGCGCAACAAGAATGTGTAAACAACCAGTTCCACAGATCCTAAAGCTTTGCCTTTGGTGGAGTCTAATGTTGAGTAATTCAAGACAACAAGGCCAGTTAAAGAAAAAAAACAAAAGCAGTAGCAGCATTAGTAGTTTTGTTTAGCTAAATTGAAAACATATTCTGGGTGACAAAAAGAGCAGCAATTAATTCAATGAACTGTACAGTCAAATCTCGTTATATCGAACTCAGATAATTCGAACTTCTGCTTATATTGAACTCAAGACTTCGGTCCCGGTCGTGAGCTATTATAAGAGGTGGGAAAATGCATTGGATTTTTCGAACACAGATATATCAAAGTATCTGCTATATCAAGATAGCAGCATCGTCCTCCTGTGTCCAAGCCATCATATATCGAACCTGCCCAGGCTTATTTGTAGATAAGTCAGCTAGTGAAATGCAGTATCTGCCAATGGTAGCAGTGCAGCACGACGTACTTCTCGACTGGCCGCCGACAGCAATACCTCAAACACACCCAGCCCAGCCTTAACGTCATCCCGCTCAGTAAAATACACAAGAATGTTAATGAACATTAAAGAAATCAACTAGGCCAGAGTACAGTGTACCACATAATTCCATGTAGCCTGCTGTATTCTTAGACATATATTGTTGACCTATACATAAACTTCTCGACCTCTCAATCACTGCTTTTGTATGCCTAGCTGCTGTTGCTAAACACACCATATGCTGACGTTTATTCTTTTCTTTAAGCATAACATTTTACTTCTGTAAATTTTAACACAGACAAACAGCATGCTAACTTATGATCATTTATAAATAGCATGTACAGCTGTCAAGCATTACATGTACTGTTTGGTACTGTGGATGATGGGAGTGCACTGGCGGACCGTGACAGGTAGGTTTAAAAACCGTCATGTCATCAGACGCTTATATCGAACTCCGGATACATTGAACATATCTGTCCTATCCCTTATACATCGACATAACAAGGTTCGACGGTTGTAAGATCTGGATACTGGCCGATACAGCATCACTGGCATTATAATACATTAAATAAAAAATGAAAAATGCTGCGGTTTGCAAATATAAATTACGAACAGAAATAACAACAGCAAAAACCATATTACAGCCATTGTTCAATCTCTTGTTAGCTGCCACTCCCAGTAAAGAACTGGAGGATTTTTTCTAGCATTTTACTGTCTTCATCCCTTGCTGATAGCATCTAGTACATGCAGATTAGGGAGAAGATGCTGCAGTTCTCCCACTGTCTCCGTACCATTACACTACCTTGGTACCATGTCCATATAGAGATAAATAATAAATAATACACTGCCATAAACAAGTGGTTAATAGAGACAGCAAGGCAATCTTCTTGTTTACCGCTTTGTAGTAACGTCTTTCATCACAACACAGTCAATCAGATCACCAAACTGGGAGAAGTATTCTCGCAGCGAATCATCAGTTGTTGAATAGCTCAGTCCGCCAATGAACAGCTTACGGAACTGCTCTGGCTCACCCGCATCCTGTCATCAACATTCAACATAACATCAAGCAACTGCACAAAAATACACACTATAATAACTTATTTACTGTATTAATAATCACAAAATAGAGTATACACATAACAGAAGAGGAGTACAAATTAACAATAAATATGATGATAAGCCATCATAATTTTCGACTATCAAAATAATTTAAATTTAACTAATAAAGTATCATTAAAGTGGCAGAGTAATGCACATTAATTCATAAAAAGTTTTCTCTCGTTAACTATAGCTGCAAAAAACGCTTTTCTACGTATCTACAATGTCTTTTCTATGTGATTTATATCACATGAAAATAGTGATCATCACCGTCTCTTAAAATGTTTACAGCAGTGCAAATTGTTTTTATCAAATATTTTTATCTCATAATCACCTCCACTTTAAAAGCTGTTTTCCAGGTAAATCGGAGTCAGCCAGTTCCCACTCAGTTTCCTTCCTTCATTTGTTCTGGAAAAGAACCTTTCCTTTTGGGATTAAATGGCACAGGTTTTTTATGGTCTATGATCCAGTCGCCAAACAACACTATGAAAGCACTGAAGTAAACTCCTAAGCACTGACCCCAACCCGGAAAAACAACCCACTGGTCTCGTACTTTCTTCATCAACAATTGGACTCCTGAGGGAAGAGGCAGCACTTCCTTTATCATGCCTCTCCAATGACGGTCACTACATCAACAACAAGAGTCTCCGATGTCGCTGACAGACCTGCGTGACGCAGAAGCTCACCGCACGCTAAATATTCTGCATCGCATCATATGGTAATCAAACCATTTCTTCTACTCGGCCTAGCTGCTGAATACAGATCTCGATTGCGGGTGCGATCAACAGTTGTCTGACGACCATCAGAAGTTTATGACACTCACCGGCGAACAAAGGTGCCAGCGCCTGAGACAATCAGTCGTTCCAGAGATATGGTCAAAACTCGCCGTTTAAACCTACCCCACCTCTATTTAGTGCCCCCCGTTGGGGGTGACCCCATTGGAATTTCGCCTAGATTTTTGGCATCAGAAAACTACTAAGAGTCTCTGGGCTATTGTATAGCATTGTTTGCATGATCCTAGGTTTAGCCATCTTAGTAGAACACCGACTTGTGACAGACAGACAGATGGACACATAATGATGGCAAGTACCGCGCTAGCATAACGTCGTGCAGGTAAAAATGAATGAAAACAAACCTCACATCTCCGATCCTTCAACCCTACAAATTAAGCATCATAACAAAAAAAACACTTTTTATGTGATAACAAAATAAACAGACAAAAAATGCATCCCAAAACACAGTGTATCAGACATTGACAATGAAGATGCTGTAGGGAAGACATAGGCCATTTTAACATGTAAATTACAAATAATGAATGTAACGCAGGAATGGCCCATTTGTTAAGGAATGCCTGCCAGTTTTGCCTGAAATGAAACTACTTGTAAATGAAAACAGAACAGCATGAAATTAGATGAATCAACATATTCTACAAGACACACTTTCTGCAACAAAAACTACAATGCTTATAGCATTAAATGGAGAGTCAGCGACAAGAAAGAATAAAATATGTGACACGAGTGATACAACACATTCACAACACCATAAAATCAACAAAAACAGAAAACATAAATATTTGATTGTACAATATTCGAGTTTTAAAATCCGGTTACAGCTGCAAATTCCATGACTTACTTACAAAGTCAAATCCTAAGCTGCAGTCAAATTAATTTACAAATTAATTATGGCATTCTGAATGATCAATGAGATTACTGAATCACAAAATAGAGATAACCCAAGTCATACATAGCAGCACAGTCATATTGTCGTTATGAAAATGCACAGAGATTATAAATATCTTCAAAGCAAACCTTCAATATACATCTTCTGTTAAAAGACAGCTTATAACATTCACAATTCACCCTTTAATAGCTGGATTTTAATAATGCTATAGCAATGTTCTAACAAACTGTGACAAGCAAAAACAGAAACCTTTAATGTACTTTCAAATACAGAAAATTTGGCTTAAATTTTTGCCGGAGATGGTTGTGGCTGGCTTTGCAAAAAAGGTTAAGATGTTGGATTTCCCAGCAGTAAAATTATGAGTGGTAAATCATTAATGAGCATGAAAACTGCACAAATAAATGACCAAATGACACCAACCATCAATTTGGACATGATTGGCTGAGAAGCCAGTGTCAGCTTTCTGCAGTGAAGCTATTTCTTCCTCCTTGCTCTTGACTTCTTTCTGCAAGTCTAAAACTCGTTTCTCAAAACTCTGCGAAACGAGCTTGTATTGCTCTAACTGCACAAGCACAATGAAGCAAGTAAAGGAATTTCCATTAACTTGTGATGCACTTCATATATAAATGCAAACTATCTAATGTTGTAGATAATCTCTGAACTGCACCATAAACTTGTAAACTTCAAACAGAAGGATTCAAAAACTGTTCAGAGAGTGACAGAGACAGCACAACATTCCATTTCAAGCAGGCTATATGACCCTTGATAGTGATAGTCTGTGAAGCTGTCATCTTCAGCAGTAATTATCATATACAGCAAAAGTGTTCAAAAGTGTGCCCCTTGCACAGTGGAACTTTTCTGGATCACTGAAGCAACTTTTGGCCTGATTCCAACAATGACTTACAACACTGATCCCAGCTATAATCAAATCCATTTCACCATCATTTAACCAAGTGCTGAGCAAAGGTTGCTGTTTTTATATTCTTTAATGACAACTATATTAAATGATTAATATTTTACTACTGCCAATAACAACAGTACCGAGATGATCACAACAATGACATCTGCCAACTAACAGCTCACTGCACAAAATAACAACAACAACTATGGATAGAGATATTTAACAAGTATCTCGGTCCATGCACAACTTTAAGAGCAACTTAATTCACTTAGAGCACTAATTCCTACAAAATTAGTCTAGCTACATTCCTACAGTTTGTTTGGCAAGTGTAAAGGTAGATGCACATGCATCAATAATGTGAAGAAGGAGATGGATGAAATGACACAACCAAACTCACCGTAACAAAAAAAACAGTATGTATTGCCTACCTGTGTTCTAAGTTCATCCATTTCTGAAATAAGCCTTTTATTTTCATTCTGCAATGTTTCGTTGGCAATTTGTAACTGCTCCAGAGTGCTGCAATAACCAATGAAATAATCGTTACTCATGACAACAAATCATCTGTCTTTCAACTTTAAAAAAATGGTTTTTAAATTCTGTGGCACAAAGGCAACAATGTCAGTTAGTATGTGGATAAAGAAAGATGAAACTCAGTGGGTGATTCCATGATGGTCCTCTATGGTATAAGAAAGTGCAGCTGACCAGTGACCACACAACTTTTGTAACATTCACCCTTCAGGATGAAGCAGTCAACTAAATAATTGAATAACGCAGGTTCATCTGGAAAATTGGACTTAAACTGATATATCAAAGTTGTGTTTGCATATCATTTACCAACCATATTTCACCTTCGTATGACACTAGTGATGGCAAGATATATTGCATCATATCGAATATAGTGATGTGACGATTATCGAGATCAATATAGAAATTGCGAGTTTTAGGAAAATCGAACGGAATCGATATCATGATTTTGGGAGCAAGTGTGACTCAATTCTGATACTGTATTGCCCTAGAGGGACTGGCAATCGGCACAGGAGATCATAGAATGGGTTTTACACCCCCGTGAGTCCGATCACGCTGAGTGTGGAGAGGTTTATATCTCCGCGAATCCGATCACGCCGAGTGCAGAGGAGTTTATATCTTCAACTTCGAATACTGGGGCGAAAATCCAAGTCAAAAATCGCACCCTACAGAAAGTGGATTCAAATATCGCAATATTAATGCCATATTATATCCATATCCCAATATTTTATCCTGAATATAATATTCAGTCTTATCTCTTGTCACTGCCGTTGATTGCAACAGGCAAGACTAAAAGGTCACACAACACTGATTGCCATTGGTGACGTCATTTCAGGAAGTTGCAGGAAGACACAGTGATGCAATTAGTGTCTCTTTACATGGCTGATCTGGCCACTCAGACAACTATTCAACAAGCTAACTGCTTAACTTCTGCCTCTGCCCATGCTCGCACTAACAGCTTACAATGGTTACATCTGTCATGGCTGCTCATATTCTACGTTGTAACACCACGGGCACATAGCAACTCTTAGAAGTCCGATAATTCAATAACACCAAACAGTCCTTAGTAACAGGAGCACACACACGTTCATGCACAGCAACACAACTGCATTAATGACATTACACATTTTCAAACAATGTGTGCACTGAGCTTGACCACTTTGCACTGAGCAAGGCGGAGATCGCTTCGCACCCTTTCATGACGTCGATAGTGTTAGACTAAGTAACGAAGGGATGCGAGCTCTTTGCAGCATATGTACACATGCGTACACTGATGTCAAAAGGCTGCCACATCATTGCCGCTAGAGACGGACGGCATGGAGGCTGACAAGAGCGCATCACTCTAAGTGCACTAAGACAGCACCACTGAAGTTACTGGCAGCCACTACTGCACACTAATTTGATCAGTACCTAGCCTGTGCTGTCAGAAGCTGATATAGTCGACTGGTGGTGGGAATATGCCATCAATTCCCAGCAATGGCTAGCATTGCCAGGTAGCTGCTGTTCATTCCAGCCTGATTAGTGAGGCATGCGGCATATTTCAGTACATTTCCGTATCCTGTCGTATCATGATATTTTGTATAATATCGTACTGTATCAATCATTTCGGACCGTATCATGCCATCACTACATTACACAAATATTTTTACAGTTGTTTTGTTCGTTTCAGTGCTTAACAGTTCCTCGCTTTCACAATCTGTTGTACGAAGCAAAGTATGATGCACCGCATTAACCCAACGTACACAGAATCAATGAATTATACTGTACCCTGGATGATCAACATCAATAAATTTACTGTGAACAATTACAGCTGTAGATGCAGTTTGCAAATAAAAGATAATACACTGATAACACGCTACCTGTCTTGACAAAAGAAATTCTGAAATGGTTCTCCTGCACGAGCCGTGGAAGTGTAAGTCTCCATTGATTTTCTGCACAAGAACAAGCATAAATGAGATAGCATTTTTCTACATCAACTGTCACTTCCTGTTTGTTTTGTTACAGCTCTAGGAGAAAAAACAGAATACTGCAAAAAAGTGGCCCACCCACGAACCCCGCTACTGCGTCTCCGCAAAAATTTCTTTTATTATTGCGATACAACCTTTTTAACCGTGTCGACAAAATGCGCGTACAAAATATCACCGTTACTGTGTCGGTTATGGTTAGTGTTACGGTTAGGGTCAGTTTAGTTTCATTTGTTAGCACTAACAATTTTGGTGCGTCAAGTGTCGCCATCTGCCGACGTTGTGTATATAAGATATTAGTTGCATTTGCACAACGTTGTGTACATAATAACAAAGTGTGTATATACACGGCCAGCCGTGTGATGTTCCACTACGTTTGACTATACACACGGCCCAAAAATAATCAAACATGCAACTCTATTGTTTCTTTCTTTCTGTTATGCCCCCAAAAGACCTAGCCCATTTTCCTTATATATCCCCACAATAAACCCTCTTTCAATCATAAAGTATTAACTTACTATCGAATTCTTGTCAGCAAATGGGTAAAAAGTCAGAAAACTAGAAAAAACGGGCCCATCCACAAACCCCGCTACCGCACCTCCGCAAAAATTTCTTTTATTATTGCGATACAACCTTTCTATGGGTGTCAACGAAATGTGCGTAAAAAATATTACCATTACTGTGTCGGTTAGGGTTAGTGTTACGGTTAGGGTCAGTTTAGTTTGATTCTTTAGCAGTAACAGTTCTGCGACGTCAAATGTCGCCATCTGTCGGCCGGCCGTGTGCAAGTTGATTGCATTTTGCCTATACACATGGCTGGCCGTGTGCATAGCATCGTTCATATAACAAATCTGTTGCATACTACACAACATTGTGTATATAATATATTATATACACAACATTGTGCAGTTTGCAACACATTTATTATATACACAACACTGTTTGATTCGTTGTGTATATAATAAATCTGTTGCATACTACACAAGGTTGTGTATATGATAAAAGCACACGTGGACACTTGGCCAAACTGAGTAAGCCAAGATGTCAGAATACATTTCTTTTCACATCGTCTAATTAATCGTTGGAATGCCCTAGATGGGGGTGACTGTTTCATCCAGCAGCATTAATGCATTTAAGAATAGATTAAATAAAATCAGAAAGACCAGGATGGGCTACTTGATGGACTAGTTCTGATTAGCCCTAGGCCTCCCAGACGCATTACCCTGGAAGGCTATCCGAGGTGAGATACCGAGGTGAGAATATCGGGGATTAGTGAAACCGCCATACTAAGTTTACGAGCACAGGCCGAAGCCTCTATGCTCGCATCTTGAAATCACTTCACAATAAACTACGTTACTAAAATTCCTGACACAATACTTCACTACGACTTCCGGCTCCCTGCAGCTGTGCTCTAAAATCATACACAATTATCCAATCTAGCTTTAAACGTGTTAGTGGTGTTTGCAGAAACAACCCAGTCAGATAAACTATTCCATTTATTAATCACCCGATTGGAAAAGCCAAATTTGCGTATGTCATATCTAACCCGTAGCTTCTGGAGTCTGAGATTATTTCCTCTAGTTACATAGATTTCCTCTTTAATAAGACTAGGTGCAACACATCCTTGGTATTTTCTAGTGATAATCTTGTATGTTTCTATCATATCTCCTCTTATACGTCTATAGTGTAGGGTTGGTATCTGGCAAGCTGTTGATCTTTCACTGTAAGGCAGCCGTTTCAGCGCCGGTAGAATTTTTGTAGCTTTTTTCTGCACCTTTTCCAGAGCCTGTATATCTCCTTTTTATATGGTGCCCACACAGAAGAACAATAATCGAGATGTGATCTAACCATACTAGTATACAGCAGTACAAATGTCGGTACGTAGGCCTAGATCAGTGGACAGCCAACATTAATGACAGCTACTCCAGTTAAAACGCTGTTTAATTTACCTTACAGGATGTCTACCCAAACAACCTATAAATAAGCAAAATCACAATTAGCAAAACAAACAATCTCTAAATAAAAATACTACATAAATCAAACATCATCCTGTCTTGGCTCATTACATATTCTACGTAAGCCATTGACATATGTAGTGAGGTTCTAATATAAAGATTTTGACATAATAGACAGTACAATATTCGTTTAATAAAATAAATGACAAGTACGCATTATTTGAAAGTGTATGAAAGTGTCAGTAACTGTTTTTGCATAACATACGCATAATAAAATTGTTAATGTTTAGTGTTCGGTTTTTTGGAATGAGTTCGTAGTCATGTCGTCTGCGTCTGAGGTTGTAGCTGTATTCAGTCCTTGGAGGCATCCTGTCCATAAATGTTAACATTAAAAGGTACTGCTAACTTGCTAAGTGCTAAGTCTGCATATGAAAACATTTTGTTAACGACAATTATTGGTATAGTGCAGAGTACGATGTAAACCTGATTGACGACTTATATCCAGTAATGGATATGAATGATTCGGATTACCCCCAGCTGGAGTAAGCAATCAAGTTACTGAAAAAACCTCCACTCAGATAAAGCAACCGGTCCTGACGGAATTCCAACTCACCTACTAAAGGTGACGAAGGTCACGGCAAACGAAGTGGCGGTTGCATTACGACTTATTTTCCAAGCATCTTTAACTCAGTACCATGGTTCTTATAACCATGCTCAGCACCTAACGGTTGGAAGAAAGCTCAAATTGTTTCTGTTTTCTCTGCAGTTCTACTCTTAACTGGATTATAGACTTCCTCGATGAACGTACTCAATTGGTGGTGCCCCAAAAATGATAATTTTGGTAAACATTCAAAATTCCCAGAATTCTTGCCGCGAACTTTATATGTTGGCGGATTCCCGGGATTTCCCGATCGGGAATTTCCTATATGGTAATTCGAAATCCCGGTGGCTCGATCTGATCCTAGTCCTGTAATATTAGTGTATCACTCCCACCCACCCTATAAACTCTCTCCACTGGTTCAGAGTCACTGAACGCATCGAATACAAGTATCAGAAGGGAGATTGGCATAATTTGGTAATAAATCGAAATATTAAGACTAAACTGAAGTACCGGTATCAAAACTCGAATACATTTACAGCTCCAATTTGTCTGCGTTTGTCAGTCGCCACATGCAAGAATAGTAAATAACATTCTTGGCCACATGGTTATACATATTTTTCGTTATCAGTGCGTCAGCGGAGGAAGGATTTTTCGTCATTTTTGTGGTTATGTAATTAATGGTGTTTTTAATATACAACTGAAGTTATTAGATAAAAGAGGCAGAAATCTAGTTTCTTTATCGAAATACGGCTAGTGCTCAATATTATATATAAAAATATTAACTTACCTTGTAACTTGTGTGGCCTCACTAGTAGGACACCCAACCAGGCTAGGGCTTAGTGGATGAGTCCACGACAAAGCTCGTCTTGGTACCGTGGTATTTCTTAACTTATCCAAATCATTTTAAAGGCGTTGAGGCTGGTAGCTCCAACTATCTGCTGATCTATCATTCCACCCATTGACCACTCTGTTGGAGAAAAAAATGTTTCCAACAGTCCCAAGTACACCTGATTATAGTTAATTTTAATAAATGATCTGTTGCTCCATTGTTGTTCTTTTTGAGTATAAACAAGTCTTGAAGCCCTATTATTGGCATAGGTATACGTTCCGTGCACGCGCATGGTACGCAGCTTCCTACAATAGATATTTTTCGTGCGCGTGCATGGCCGACAGGGTTAGAAAAATTGATACATTCCATGAATGAGCACAGTCGCAGTTATTAACCGCCTGTGGTAAATACCGAAAGCTGGCAAAAGCTACCGAAAGCAAAATGGTAAACATCGAAAGCTGCCAAAATCTTACGGCAGCTTTCCGTAGCTTTCGGTATTTACCACGTGCCCTGCCAACAGTGGATATTTCCTATGCGCTGTGCTTTATTGACATCATTTACCTTTGAGCAATTGTTATTTTCCATGAATGTAAACCAGATGGCGCCATTTGTTTTAACCTAACTGTAATTAAGAAATGTGTTATTGTCGATCAAAAGCAAGAATTAAATAACTCTAAAACTAAGCTTAACCCGTTAACCATAACACTAACCTTAACCCTAAACCTAGATTTATGATTAAAAGTTGAACACCAAAAACAAGCAGCTGACATCGTTCGTTCGTAATTGCGGGCAGGGGTCCAGCCTACTCTGGACCCCAGTGCTGAGACCTTTATGTCAGTCCAATGCGCCAGCCCAGGGAGAGGAGGGGAATTGGTAGGTGTGTGCGGTGTATGTGCGAGTTGTGTAGGGTGGAGGAAGGGTTGAGTAGGCGTGAGCAGCTTGTCAGGTATTTCTAAGTGCGCCACCTCTAGGCGTGGCCTACTGTCTGGCTAAGCCCGGACTGGCACTTATTCAGTGCCAGCCCTGACCGACACTTCTTCAGTGCCTAGCCAGTGGGCTTAGCCAGATCTATCTGCTTCGGCTCTCACGTCGGCGCGACTGATATCTTGACGCTGCTAATCAAGGCATCAGCAACGGTCACAGTTTATAGAGGACACCGTCGAACCCTCTTACCTGCCGGGATTAACTCCCTGTTCATCATGTGCATAGGAATCATTAGAAATAATTCTTTGGTAGACGGACGCGACCGGGCCGAGTCGAACCCCGGCCACTGAGCGCCTCACGCTCTACTGCACATGGCGGAGTCCGTGAAGGCAGTCCCAAGTCAAAACCCAAACGACATCTCGATCGGTTTAGCCGTTTTTGCAGGGCTCACCGTTCACGAACATGACGAACAGACACATAGACCACGCTACACTCTCTCTAGCAATAGTTTGCATCTTATGTACTAAGTTGGTTGGTTGGTTCACCAAGGCGTCCGAGCGTCAACGCATCGACTCGGTGATCAACCGCGCTCGACGCCTGGGATACTGTTCACCGGATACACCGACGTTCAATGACTTGTGCAATGACGCGGACGATGAGCTGTTCAACAAGGCGACTC
>Ga0209780_1001820_pt1 | contig 14544 bp, 4 predicted proteins | sample WorMetexBAHAMAS2_FD_187384 | JGI IMG/M metagenome (GOLD analysis project Ga0209780, IMG submission 187384) | Marine gutless worms symbiont microbial communities from Max Planck institute for Marine Microbiology, Germany - Inanidrilus exumae... | ecosystem: Host-associated > Annelida > Digestive... | reverse complement strand
CTGGTTGAAGATACACCGATATATTCTGCGGCAGAAATGTAGCTCAAAGAATTTAATTTTTAGCGATATATCATTTGTGGCGATATTCGCAGGGGATCACCCCCAGCGAGGGCGTTAAAGTGAGGAACTCCCAGTTGCTCGGTCATATTGGGACAGAATTGTCTTACTTTGTAACTGCAGATAGAATGCATCTCCACTGTACACGCCCATAGAGTATAGAAATGGGTCAATGTATAGAATTATAGCGATATATCACCGATATTCGATATATCGGTATTTTATCAACACAAAGGAAAATATTGGTCAAACGCCACAATTGCACATGCCTCTAAAACTGATTTAACCTAAGGCAGTGTCAAAACCCCCACCCCCAGACATCTTCCGTTCATTTCCTCCACCCTTTGGACACACTTAGCTGCAAGACACCCCGAACCTGCGGACAAAAAAACCGTTGCCGTTTACCACCCCCTAAGAATTTTTTTCTGGAACAGTCCTTACACCTTCCGGGGAAGGAGGAATGACCGGCTCAATAAGTAAGCAATGATCGGTCGAATTGTTGCGCTGTTAAAACACGGACAGGACCCAAACTGAACCAGCATGTATTGCCATTTACTCTCGTCATTGTCATTTAGTTTGCTCTTTTTACTTTTTTCTGTCTTTTGAAATTCAGTTGCAAAGCAAAAAATTATTCATGGGCTCAAGGCGCCCCCCTGCGCCAGGCGCCCTGAGGCAATTGCCTCACCGCGACTCTCATAGTTACGCCACTGCAACTGTCTCTATCTCGCACTGTTTCCGAGATGATGTTACTTATTTCCCAAAAGTTAAAGACGTCACGTCACTCACGTGACCATAAACACATAGCTTTCACCCAAAACAATTTATTGCGAATTTCGTAAATACGTATCGTATCGATATCGCTTACATCAGTCAATCTCATGCAGCCAATCACCATCAACCACAGTCACGTGACACTATGCATCATCCAATGCAGTAAGATAAAACAGCTTGTTTCACATGTGTGGACGCTGAAACAAAAGTGAAATAATAAAACATTTTTGTCGGCGCTGCTGTTGACTGAAATTTTGCTTCAGTTTTATTTCAGTAAAAATTTCAGTGAAACTGTAATAGATTGTTATAGCTTTATGTACCGTATGAGAATGGTTGCTAAGTTACCTGAACCGTAGAGCGTTGTATTCGTATACTACCATGGTCGCGGGTTCGATTCCCATATCGGGCGCTGCATTTTTAGTCGCATTTTTAATTTATTATAATGGCCTATCGAATAGCGGCAATTCCGGTGACCTTTAGTAACCTTCAAGGTCATTCACGTACTGCAAACCTTTTCAAATGTCATTTTTCGTAGAGCTATGCAACAGTTGACAAGATCTCATTCTCAACTGACAGTGCGACGCGCCGTCCCTCTGCGATAGCGGAGCTTCGTGTCTCAACTGGATGCTGCTTTTGCTTTGGATTTTTCCCCGGAACGTGTGCTTAAAGTAGGCTAGTGAAGATTCTTGGTCGCCGCAGCTCCATCACGGCCCCGGTGGAGGAACTTACGACGCTCCTCAGACTCTTCTTTAGGTGTGGAGACTGGCGTGGTTTTATCCCATATCACTTGCCCGTCAATGGCTCCAGTCCTTCTCCAACTGATTGTAAACATAGATATAGAACGTAATTTTATAAATGAGTTTTCCACAAAATACAGGTTCAAGGTTCGACAACTCTGTGCGTAACATGGTGCACGACAATTAAGACATACTAAACTGCGACTCTGCCTCTCTCCATGTTGTCACATTGAGACATACCCCCTCTGAGCGTGACATAATTATTTTGAATGGTCCCTAATGGACGACTGTGACTGATGGACGAGTCTTTGACTGACTGACTGAGTAAAGGTTTTACGTCCCACTCGATACAAAATAGGTCATTTCGGAGACGTTCTTACCAGCCAATCTCTTGGTTAAGTACTGAAGAAACTAAACAACCCAACACAACAAAAGCAAGCAATACAAGAACAGAATGATCTAAGCTAACACGAAAGAACACACAAACGACAAAACCTAAATAAATACACAAAAAGAAATCTAAACCCAATTAACATGCCAAACATTTAAGAACTGCTCATGTGTGTGCGTATCATTGTGCACAACTGTCGTACACAACACAGCACAGAGCAATTTTAATTATCTTCCCTCTTACCCTCCAGACAAGCACCAAAGCTCAGATGCTGTCTATTGGAGAGGAGGGGGATGGATGAGTTTTTATGAATGGTGATGAGTCTGTCATAGAAAGATGCAAATGAAATTAATTTATTTATGTGAGCTTACTTGACTAACTAATAAAGACAGCACCGGATTTTTGAAAGAGAGATTTGCATATATATGGGACGAAATATATATATAGGAGGAAGGATTTAGAACATTTAGTAGAGTTTGCTGCACTTTAATGTTACTGTCTTTCTACCTGTAAAGCTAAATAAAGTTAAACACAATAAGCATATTAGTCATTTAAAACGAAAAACGGAAATTAAATTTACAGAACCGGACATGAACTCAAGCCAGTGTTGCATACACAAGCTGCTTAGGACGAGAATTCCCCCAAAGAAGCGTAATTCCCCATTTGGAAAATGTGAGAAATTATTATGATAAATAATGATAATGGGTAAGAAAATAATGGATCAGAACGTGCTATTCATTTCCAGCAAATTGTTTTCAAAACTTTCAAAGAAGAGGCACACCAATCTTCACCCCACGGGGTAGTGGACACCCCTCGAGGCTCGAATAATCCCCTCTGGATGCCCTAATCTGCCGCCAATTCTTAGAGCACTGTATGCAACATTGGACTAAAGCACAATTAAGCCTTACCGCGTTGCGACACTGCCACGCGATGATTTCTACCGACTGGCATAATCATCAACAACAGTAGTATTAATCAAACACAATGATTCTCGTCACCGTCTCGCACTTTTCAGATAAACTTACTTACTGACACGGACACAGCCGAACTCTACCAACCTCCCGGTCCAGCTGATGTGTCCACTGTCCACTGTCTCGCCGGCTGCCGACGCAGCAGTAGCAGCAACCCGTAGCAGTGCTCTTCACTGCCTAGAAGGCAAGGCGACAGTTAAGCCAGTTACTGCGAAATCCCGTTCACAGGTTTACATACGTCGAGTGTCGCATTGCTGTTTACCTCGGCTATAATTCACTTTCTGCATAAGAGATTTCGATATATTCGTCGGTACACTGCCCGTTGGTGAATACTTTTTACTTTGCGATTCCATGCTAGCGCGGTACAGCTGTATGTGCTGGCATCGTGTGACCGTCTGTCTGTCTGTCTGTCACAAGTCGTAGTTCTACAAAGATCACTAAACCTAGGATCACACAAACAACGCCGTACGATAGCCCAGGGACTCTAGTTTTCTGACGCCAAACTCTTGGCGAAATTCCAACGGGATCGCCCCCAACGGGGGCGCCAATTAGAGGTGGGGTAGGTTCAAATCGGCGATTTTCGATCAATATCTGGCTATATCTCAGAAACGGTGCAAGATAGGGGAAGGTAATAGGAACTCGTATGCGCTCTATCGAACGGCGCCATATTCGATGACCTTGGGTAACCCCTAACTACCACAAACCGCCCGGTTTTTCACACTTTTAATCCCATTTCATGTGTTCGTAGTGGGTGGAGATAGACTTAAAATTTGGTAAACAGGTTGATAGTAGCAAGTCCTAGCTTAAGGATGATAAAACATCCATGAAAGGGGCGTGGTCAGGTCACGTGAACCATTTAAATTTTGGTGGGCACCAACCATATCTCTGGAACGGCTGAAGCTAGAGTGATCAAATTTTGTACGCCGATAGACTATATCAAGTCCCAGCATATGGCGGACAAATCACCCTTAAAAGGGGCGTGGTCAGGGTCACGTGACCCATTTTAAATTTTCGGGCCCCAGTGATATATCTGAAACTGCTAAAGAAGAGCTAGAGTCGTCAAGTTTTGTATACATGTAGACTAGCTAAAGGGTGAAAAAACACCCCTTAAAGGGGCATGGTCATGGTCACGTGACCCGTTTTTTAAATTTTGCCCCAATCATATCTTTGGATATGGTGAAGCTAGGCACTTCAAATTTCGTTTGCTGATTGATACACAGGAGTGCTAGCGCATGCATGATATATTACCCCCGAAAGGGATGTGTGTTGTGTAACGTGACTTCTTCAAATTTAGGGAAATAAGTGATAATATCTCTTTAACGGTGCAAGATAGTTGCAATGGAACACTAATACATGTAGAAAATCGTATGTGGCCTATCGAATGGCACCATTGTCAATGCCCTTGAATGACCTTAAAGGTCACTTTTGCTGTTTGACACCTTTCTATGGGATCTTTTACTAATACTTTGTTATAAATTTACTGCTGAGTCTGCCTTGAAAAAATTTTTGAAATCAGTCAATATCTGACGAAGTTATCGGTAAGAACGTTGACTGCCTCAAGCGACATAATTATATGCGCCGGGCATTGCCCTGCTGGAAGATGAAGAACTCGCTTGAGATCTAACACATGGCGGGCAGTATATAACTGTTAATTATAACATCATCACGTTACGATAATTTAGCAGCCCTCAATAACTTTGACTCCGTGGTCGATATGTATCAAACTCGTGTTTTCTCGACCACTTGTGACTCGCAGACTGATGCCATCAGTGACTGTCTGATCATGCGCAAGCGTTTTGTCGTGACGTCTTTCTTCTTGGTTGCTGCAGTTGCGAACAGTTGGTGATTCTTTGGGTTTTTCGGTGTGACCACTGTATATCTTTTCATCAGTTAAACAAAATTGTGCTAATATCACTGGATGAATATTTTTCAGCAATTGTTTCAAATGGCTGAGTTTTGCATGGCAGTTCGCTACACTCACCTCTGCAGCATGGCCATTTTTGAGCACAAACATTTCATGGCAGTGTAGTGACTCATTTGATGGGTAGTGGGATATTTTATTATCGCTTTACAACAAATTCATTGGCAAGTCTGTAGGTGAAAGAGTTTTGAAAATCGGAAAAAGTAACATGAACTAGAAAACTCGCAGTAAAGGTCTCACCGAATACTTTAGCACCACTAGCTGACCGTGAATTTACGGCTGACTGTTACTTATTTGCAGTTTGCAATTCAGGTCTGCGTTTTAGCCACGGTTGGCCATCCCAGCGGTTGTAGTTTCAGTCTGTCAATCAATCAATCAATCAAAATTTATTTTCTGAGCAATAACACAAAATTATAACGTATTAAATGCTAGCATTCAAAAGGCTGCCAGAGAAGCATTATATACGCTCATTAAACTGGCCGCCTAAACAAACAAAAGAACACAAATAAGAATACTTCAGAAAAGGAAGAGACAGGGGAAACGTGCAGTGCAGGTTCAAGTGATTTTGAACGTTAACCACGACCTTGACCTTTGAACTAAAGTTAGATGACGCGCTGTTCTTCTACTTTAGGGTTTTCAGTTTAGACGCGTACCTTGGACCGGCGCTAGCGAACTGAGCACGTTATGCTGCGACGTTTGCCTTCTGCACGAATTGCCTACGTTGCTGCTTGTGCTGCAAGCCTACCGGCCACTGCAACAAATCACGTGATCCCCGTAGACGTACTGGAGAAGCACCGCCTCCGTCATAAGCTCCGCCCAGCGTCTGCAAAATTAATAGTACAGATAAACGTTATTTAAACAACAGAAATATATCAGCTGCTAAAATGAGTCCAGTAGGCCTACTATGATCCATTACCATCAAATAGGCATAGGGCTTAGTCTGATGGTCCAAACATACTTATGCGCAATCAGATGATGACGAAAATGCCTTTTCAAACTGTATTTCCGAAAAGCACCAAATCGAATTGATTGAACACCTGGGCTGAATGACTGATACGTCTCAGCTGAGTTATAGCATCTACGTTTGCCCTCGAGATAGGCCTACATGTCTGTTAACAAACACTAAAAAGTCTTACGACGCATTGCACTGTAGGCCTAACGATTGACCAAAATTATGAAAGTTCAAAAATCCTGACTTTTCGGATTTTAAAATACAAATAACGAGTGATTAACGTTTTAGTTTACAGAGTGAAGTGCCCCTTTAAGCCAGCCAGTGCCTATCACCTCTTTTTCTGTCGATTCACCATTATTCTCATCCCTCACTCTTTCCATTGCGGCTCAAAACCTACACACCTGATTCATAAATCACCGCAGACCCTCTTTCTCCACCATGCAGGACTGCTCTCTACAGCTGTTTCTTCTGAGCAGCTCGGTTTAATATTTAGTTCTGTTTATTTTTATTTTTGTTCTGGATTCCGCGTGGAAGATTAAGCTTGGTATCCGTCAGGTTTTCAGCGTGCGTTAAATGTTTCCTATAATATTATCGTATCTATATCCAGAGTGCTCATGGTATAGCATTAGTGCACGTACACGGCACACCGTTGTGCTCATTACCTTAATAATAATAATAATAAACATATTAGTATAGCGCCATAGGGTCGTAACTTCAGAAGCGCTTAATGTGATTTATCATTAATCACCGTAAACGTTTCAGGTTGTTGCTGTTTTTTTCTGACATTAATATTTCACAAGGTAGTGTAGCGATGCATTTCAGGGGTGGTGGAATATTTTATTATCGCTTCTCTGCAAATTTACTGCTAAGTTTGTCGGTGAAAGAATTTTGAAAATCGGTCACTATTTGTCAACGTTGGAGGCAAAAATATATTTGAACGTTTTTTTCCGGACACGATGTATTACTGAACCAGCCCGCCAGCTGTGTTGTATATTGTGGACTGTTGTGATTTCCCCGGCCGATTTACTGGCCTGTTCGGGTTGTCACAGCCTTGATGACGGGGCCGTCGACGCACGCCGAAGGGACGGACAAAATTTAACCGCGGCTCAGTTGTTGATACCCGTACAAGAGTCGTCATCGACGCGGTCGATGTACGGCGTGCCGGCTACATTGTCTCCGAAGTCGTCATTTATTGAACGTTGGTCGCATGCATAATGAAATGGAGCGGATACGGTCGCCGACCGGCGCTGCGGAAGCCCGAGCCGTCATCAGTCAACCAGCAAAGACCACCCCAAACTCCGCAAACTGACGAGTATCAAGACACGCGTCTTCTACTGCGAGAAGGCTTTGCCTATATACATTGCAGCAGTCCGCGTCATTAGGCTGTGAAAATGTCATCGGTTGAACAGGCTAGTATTCAGTAGGCTATAGTATTCGGTACTTGACTTCTCCAGAGACGGTCCGACATAGCGATACATACATGTACATACACAGTGTCTCAAAAAACGACACTGCTTTGGCTTGCTATAACTTCGACATACATCAATCGATTTTGATAATTTTGGCAGAAATGTTGCTAAGTAAGTGAGCAGTCAAATGGTACTTTATTTTCCCACCTCATCTAACTGGTGCTTCTGTACTACCTAGGGAAACACAGAAGTACGAAAATCGCATGTTTGCACTCAAATGTTGTATTGCTGCTTTTCCAGAGTACAACCAATCGCTGCTTGATTTCTTCAGTTTTGTTGACGTTGACTTGCCGCTCATATTCACGCTGCTGTAGACTCCCTGAATCGTGTAATTAATTGATTTCAGCTCTGGCCTGTTGGGACAACAGCTCACGAGCAGTAAAGTTAAGAGTTTTGCAAAGCAGCTGTTGAACATTGTTGCGCGCACCATGACCTGGTGCATGCATGAGCTGTGTTGCTGAAAGGTAAATAATATTGTCGTCGACAACGTGTTTGATAACAGCTAACATTTGTTGAGATAGTAAGATATCCCACCAATACTGTCCATTGACTTTTCACTTCAGGCTCGACAAAGAACAACTCCCACTTCTGACACAGCAACCGACATCACGACAGACTTAGTAAACGATGAGTGTGTGGTAACAGACGGTAGCGTGTTATATTCCCTTCCTATGTTTTGTTTGGTGCATACGGCTGATTCTTGTGCGAATGAAGGGCGGTTCAGCTGTGACCAAGTGATAATATAAATGCGATTTTGTGTCTGTTGGCAAAACAACATTCAGCGTTTAAGTAAAAGGATGCAAGTTTCGGTTTTCTGTTCCCCAGGTAGTGCAGATGCACTAGTTAGTTCAGGTTGGAAAATAAAGCACCAATTGCTTGCTTAGTTTCTTAGCAACATTTCTGCCAATAATTATCCAAATCGGTTGATGTACGTCGAAGTTATAGCAAGCCAAAACAGTGTCGTTTTTAAGACACAGTGTACAATAAAATTTGTAAAGCGCTAAGGTCGAAAATCGAATAAGAAGCGCTGGGTCGCTCTGAAGTCTGAACTGTGCTAAGTGCTACAATAAGCCGACAGGAAAAGTGTGGTCTTTAGCTGGGATTTGAAGGATGCAGAAGAATCAATGGAGCGGAGGTTAGGTTTGAGTGAGTTCCAAACAGATGGAACCGACACAGAGAAGGCTCGTGATGCAAAGTTGGAATTAACTGCTGGTTTGAAAAACTGATGAACTGAAGAGGACCTACGCTGCCTGGTAGGATGATGACTGGTGATAATATGTTGAGGCAACAATGCGTGTTTGGCTTTAAACCCAAGTAGCCCCATCTTGAACTGGATTCTCTGTCTGATACGCAGCCAGTGGAGAGCATGTGACTACAGTAGCATTATCAGACCACATTATGTACAGTTCTGGCGAGTAAATTCTGGATACGCTGCAACTTATCTAGATTACGGTTTGAGGTACCATATAGCCAACTATTACAATAGTCCAGTCAATAGCTATAATGCGCACACCAACCGATATACAGCTGTAGCTGCAGTGTCCAATGACAATACGCCCTAATGTGATTAAGTGCACGTATGTGAAAATAGCAGCTGCGTACACTACATGTCGATGGGCCACTATAGCGACGGTCGATAGGGCCTCTATTGTTAGGGTTAGCCAAATAAATATTTATTTATTTATTGCGCCAAGAGGCAGTCGTAAACAAAATATAGTACATAGAGACAAGCGCACGTCAAAAATTATATTCATTCATTCATTTATTCAATAGCAGACACAAAGTCCATCACAATTATTATATATACAGCCAAAAACAAAAAGATATGAGAGCACGTTAAATTATTACGCTACTGCGTCTAGTAGAAAGCGTAATGTAACGGTCTGTCTGTCTGTCTGTCTGTCTGTATGTCTGTCCCTTCGGCATAGCCTACTCACCGTCACACACCAGGGAGCAGCATGCGACGCGGTCAGCGTACATTTCTGCTTGACAATAACGAGGACCGACATTTGTACTTGTATACAAACATGCGATATGAAATCACACATGGACATATAAAGGCAGACACGCACAAATTGCGTACTAAATACACGATAGCATAAAACCCACTAAATCATTCCGTTCGTAGTAGTAGTTCAGAACAACTTTACTGCGGGCAACACAATCATCCACAAAACGAAGTTTTCTATATATGCGACATTTCAGCTACGTAGCCCCCCACGCTAAGTGACGATATATCCTGAGCTAGTTAAATTATTTACTTAACAAGTAGCTCGGCTGTCGCTGACAAACCCGCGCGACGCTCTGCATCACGGCAAACGGCTAAATTTTAAAACAGTCACGTGACCATATGTCACGCTGTTGCTAGAATTGATATAGCCTGTGTACAAAATTTGACGACTTTAGGTTCAGCCGTTCCAGTGATATGATTGGAGCACCCAGGAATTTTAATGGGTCACATGACCTGACCACGCCCAAATCAGGGACCGTTTGTCGTCAATAGGCTGTGACTTGCACATTCAACCTGTACATCAAATTTGAACTCTTTGCGATGACCAATTGCAAAGATGAATAAGGCAACGCAAAATGTAGAAAATGAGGTGGTTTACGGTGGTTAGGGGTCACCCAAGGTCATCGGCAACATCCATTCGATAAAGTGCATAAACTTTCTATTCGAATTTAACAGAAACTATGAGGCTATCTCGTACTGTTTTCGAGATATTATTGTTTATTTTCCAACAGTTAAAGAGGTCACGTGACATCGACCACGCCCCTTTCAGGGACAATTTCCCGTCCGAAGGCTGGACTTGCTATGTTCAACCCACATACCAAATTTGAAATGTCTACGATTACCTGCTACGAAGAAATGAAAGGCAACGCCAAATGGAAACAAATTCTCGTTAGAGTTACCATTTGGAGGACTTAGCGGTAACGCACAACGTTCACCTATAGTTCGATGGAAAGCACATTTGGCGACTTCCTATCAGTGATAATTGAACTTTTTTCGCTAGATCTCACGGCTAAGGCACTGTATAGCGACATCTGTCGAAATCGGCGTTTTCTTTACTTTAAACGCAAATTTTAGATAGATGGGGACTTCGCCCGCAATCCACCTATGGACCGTTAGATAGGGGAATGATGTAGCTACAACTTTACTGTTGGACGTTTTCACGCAAAGAAACTTTGCAGCAGACTTCTTACGACAAAATTTGAAATTTACTGGCAAAAACAGCGAAATCGCGTTTTGTGCCACCCTTTGGGGGACTTAGAGGTAATGTACACGATTTATTTATAGCTCGTCGGAAAGCGCGTGGTCAACTTCCTATTAGTGCTAATTAAGCTCTTTTCACCATCTCTGATGGTTGAGGCGCTATAAGCGGATATTGGTCAAAATCGTTGTGTTCAAAAGGCGGTAAGTCACTTTGAGCGCAAATTCCATGGAGAATGTGGGGTCGCCCACCAACGACTTTTGGCATCAGAAAACTAGACGGGTTGCAGTGTATCTGGAGACACGCTGTAATATAGGCTCGAAGGGAGCGTTTCCCACAGGCGTGCTCGACAGGTGACACAACTATTTACTTATTTAATGACGCACAAGCTGTTTAGTTTCTGCATTCGACGATACCTAGTGTCACGTGCCTGCGACTCAGTGACGCGGCTCGCCAGCGTTATCTGCCGTGTTACTTATTTTCAGTTTCCAATTCAGTCTGCTTTTCTTCAATACATCGCTCGCTAGGCCGCACCAGCACGGCTGCGTAGGCCAAATATTGGTTTTAATACGCAATATCAGACATCGGACGTTGCCAAAAATTTTGGTAGGTACCTTCCTTGTACTAAATGTACATCCCAAGGGAAAGACTTTAAATTGATTCTAACGGTAAAATGGAAACTAGAAATCCCGTAGAAGGACCAGTTGGAAGTGAATTTCCGGCGATCTGTCATCACTTGAGGAGTTATGACGGCATGAAGTCGCAAGACCTGGAAATTTTGTGAGCAATTTTTGCGTTTTTTTAAAAAAATGATCCCTCTCAAACTGTCGCTACTGCGAAGATCGCGCCCAAAATCTGCCGCACATTTGGCTCACACTGTTCCAGATTTCATCCAAATCGGTTCACTTTCGGTGGAGTTATTGCCGAACGCGTGAAGACCGTTATTGCCCCTTAGAGTATTTCCACTATAGGCTCTTCGAGCCTGTAACTAGAGTGCATGGGCTATCAGGTGGCGTTGATTCCGTGATCTTATGTTTAGCCGTTTTGGTACAATAACGGCGTGTGACAGATACACAGACACAGACACACGACGACGGCTAATACCCGCGCATAGCGCCGCGCCGGCAAAAACTGAGTTGAACTGAACTGAGTTAACATTTTATTTTTTTAAACAAAGTGTAGAGTGCGAAGTATAAGTCTATAATAAATAATACCAAAAGCCTCTGAGACATCCGGGATTTGACATCGATACAGCGCTGACGTTTCGGACCGGCTAGGCAATGACTGAAATTCCAACAGGTTGAGTTTGTAAATCTGTACGTGGTCCCAGTTCTTGTATGAAACACTGAAATTCCTCCTGTGAGGAATTCCCATTGATCGGCAACCCCTGAGTTGCATTTTACCTTTTCCACTGTAGGGGACGACTTCCACATTTTACTGATTCGCACTAGTAATTATTGTCTCGCAGATTAGAGTTAATTAAGTTAGCACATTGGCAGTTGAAGAGTGGGCTATTTAGGGATTAATGTATGGCAACTTAGCTTAGGGACTCTTATGGATCCCGCTATATCGGGAATCCCATGCACACCATGTAGGCTCCTACGCATCCAAACCCAGCTCCCGTATTTCATCACTGTCACGACATCATGAAATTCTTACACCTAGTGTAGTGTGTCACAGTTACCGAAGTCTAAAACCTTGGTCTAAAACCAGGTTTTGGCCGTTCAGAATAAGCTTAAGCTTTGGGTGTAGACTGAGTTCAGATTAAGCGAAAGATAAAGCGATTCGACGATTGCTTACAAGCGAGCCGTTAGTTTTTATTCAAAAACTCCAGGCTACCCCGGTACTCACTTTTGCATGTCAAAAGAACAGTTGCACAATGAAAGTTTGCGTGAGCTATGCGTACAACTGTTGAAGACCGGGCAAAAGTCTAGACGAGTGCAAACACTAGACACAGTGCAATGCTTACTTCAAAAGTTCATATCAACGACGAGAGATTGACAAATTCATTTTTACTCGCGCGATGCTGTGCGATTAGCTGGGACCCTGTGTCCGTCTACGGTCTGTCTGTCTTTCCGTCCGTCACACGCCGGTATTGTGTCGAAACGTCTAGACGGATCTAGCTCATTTTTGGCACAGAGGCTATCCTCGGCTTCCTACATTGTTTGGAATTGAATTCGGGTATCTCCAAAATAAGGTTACCACTTTCCTCTAGACCTTTTCCCTGAACTGTGCAGAAAATTTCGTAACTGCACGTCGATCGTCAAAAGTTTCGTCAACTTAAGTGTGATAAACTGGAGACCGTCCGTCGCCAGTTTATCACACTGAGCGACCACCAAGGTGTACAACATACGGACGCAACGCAGCGTCGCGCGGGTATGTCTGCGGCAGCTGAGACTGGTCAAAAATTACGTTCAGAGGACGCACGCTCGCTAGTGAACTGTTTGAATCTTAGAATAATTGGGTGGCCCCTTTCGAAATTCTAAATACGTCACTGGAGACGAACCCCACCGGCCCATCCTTATTTCGGCGTTGCCACTAGCCCTCCAACGCTTCTCCATATTCGGCATTTGACCTCCACTTTTTTGTCAGCTATTCCGACTTCGACCCCCACTTTTCGTTACCCTCCGCGGTCTCTGGTAATGCATCAAAAAGTTCGGCTGCCGGACTTTATGGGAGAACGTAGGGCGAAGGTAGTCTACTCCCAATGTTACTGAAGCACTGACACCGATCAAGCTTCAGGACCCTGATCACGCTCCTTACAGGGATCGTTTGTCAACCGTGGGCGAGGACTTGCTATGATCAACCTATCTACCAAATCTGAGGCCAGTGGAGTGGGTTGTTTCTCCTGATTGGGTGAGTTCACTTCAATGCTATGCCACCTCTGGTTGGGTGGGATGATAAAGTTTGCACCAAAGGTATTCTCTCAGAACAACTGGAGTAAGAAAATCAAAGGGAAAAACTGACTAATACCAGTTCACGTCGTAAATGGCCACTGGACTAGTGTGCGTATATAGCAATGTTTGTATCAGTATGTCACTAATTCTGCTTAGTAGGCTAACTATTGCATGCGTCACGCCTTACGGTCACATAATATGCTGTTTCCAGCCATATGATATAAATGACCAAGTTCATACAACAAACTGGTTAATTAAACGTATAATCAGACACAAATAACTTAATCACACGGCATACATGCCAACAAAAATCAAACTGCACATTAATTTAGCAGTTTGAAAAATCGAAATTAAAACTAAATCCACAATGCATGGTCATTTCATCGCATTTAAGAACTCAACGTTCCTTACCTCAAGTGAATCAAGCAAGGACAATGCCAGTGGGGTGGGTAGGTGGGTGATTTCTCCTTATAGCATTCGTTGCTAGCAATCATCATCATCAGACACCGCTATATAATATAGTCTACTCTTGAGTAGTCCACCAAGGGTTCTGGTAGTTTCCAATCACTGCTTTGATAGCAATGACCTTCTGCAGCAAGTTACAATACTTACCTGTATTTAACGAGAAGAAGCCAGCACTCACAACAGTGCAAAGACCCAAGCCGGTGCTGCTTTTGTGACTCGTGACCTTGAGCTTTTGATCCCAAAATAAGTGGGTTCCCAGGACTTATCATGGAACATCTCGGGCACCATTTTGGTGATCCCAGCTGCATCGGTTTCTGAGACATCGTGCAGAAAAACAGACACACAAACACAGCAGTGAAAACCTACCCCCGTGACTATCATCGGCGTGTGTAAAAATCAAACAGCTGCTAGTGACAGTATAGGCGTCAACTCCGGAAGGATACTGGGGGACACTTCCCCTATATATTACTTGGGAATATACCCATACAGCAGAACATATCCCAATATTTAACGTTGGTCAGGCTGGATCCCACATGACGGTGATCATTATCCTAACACGCATCAATGCAACTCATGCTTTGTTCTTTTTTACATGTCAAAATGCACAGACGATTTTTTTTGGCTTAACAGTGCACAGCAAACTGTGGCAGACGGACTCTGGCAGATCTCATAGCTGGATTTAAAGGGGGAGGAGAGGGCAGGGG
>Ga0209780_1001819_pt1 | contig 14545 bp, 10 predicted proteins | sample WorMetexBAHAMAS2_FD_187384 | JGI IMG/M metagenome (GOLD analysis project Ga0209780, IMG submission 187384) | Marine gutless worms symbiont microbial communities from Max Planck institute for Marine Microbiology, Germany - Inanidrilus exumae... | ecosystem: Host-associated > Annelida > Digestive... | reverse complement strand
CTGGTAATGTGCGCTTATTCATATTGTTCGATTCTGACGCCATAGAAATCGTTTACTAACTTACTTACTTATGTACTTCCTTACGGACTGGAAACGGCCTGTAAGCGGTGTTTATTTTGTGTTATAGTATATTTTGTTATAGGTGCATGTCAGGTGGGACGTAAAACCTGAACTCTATCAATTTAACAACACTGAATTTTAATGATGCTATGACTTTCGACAATATTTGACGAATTTTGATAATTTCGGTGGATGATAATGTGTTCATATACTCAAATACAGATTGCAGATTTTATTTCTCATCTTACTATTCTTTTGTGCTTACACTGTCTCTTAAAAAGCTACGACTGTACACAAGAGGCATAATGCGTTTATTCAGGAGACCTGCAAAGAGCTGTGGTTGTTGTTGTTGTTGTGGTTGGGTGGCTCCGAAAAGAACCAGTTGGTTATAGCAGATGTTTAAAATGACAGCCTTTTGCATGCACATGCCCGCCCCATATGGGCCCGGGGCAATTCCCCCTTATCCCTTCACTTCCCCACCTTCTACTCTGTTATTTAGTATCTTTTACTTTTCCCTTCCTTACTCGCTTCATCTATTTTCTTGTTTTTCCATCCTTTCTCATTCTACCAGAATAGTCCCATGACGTTTCCAGACCGAATGTCGTAGGATAGGAGGTGACTAAACCTAGATTTAGTTTTGTGTGTGTTGATTTTGTGTTATATGTATTTTTAGTTAAGGTTGAGGTTAATATATCGCTGGCCTTCCTTTACCCCTCATCTTTCATCTCTGATATAGCCATTTGTGCTGAAAAGGGACGTTAATCTCCAACTGACTGACTTTTGCATGCATGTAGCCGTATTCTCTACTGATCAACGGCGACGCTATGCGGGAAAGTTTCCCCCAAATGTCAGTGAGGCACTGCTTCAAGTCACTCGTGTTATGGACGGGTGTCTTGTACACTCGTTTCTGCTGCCTCCAATTCGTTAGTCAACTGGGTTTAGGTCCGGAGTTTTGGCGTCCAGATATCTGCTGAGTTTAATCCTGTTGTTTCCTGCTGCAGCAGCTAAACAGTAACTGTCTCGCGAGTATGATGCAGGTGTCGTGCTGGAACGTGTGTATGTGTTGCCAGTCGTGTGACACATGACTGGCAGCATCGGCTTGTTTAGCAGAACTTCTCAATACTCGATATATCAGTAGTAGGCTAACTGCCGTCCACTTTTACTCCTGGCGGTTTGGCGTAGCGTTAGCGTCGTTGGGCGTATCAACGAAGTTGCTCTACGTCGAGCCCGGTTAATACTGCGATGGGTGACCGTGTCCGGGTTCGACTTCCGGAGGCGGCACTTTATTTCGGTATGTAACAAACCACCCAGGTCGACTCAGCCTTCTACCCTCCATGAGACGGTAAAATGAGTACCAGTCAAAGGGCGGTGATGCTCTGCGGCTGGGGAGTAAAGGCAGGCACGGTGCAATTTTGCAGGTAAAACTGTGTGATACATGTGTGAGGGTGGGGACGTAGAGCACTGGAGTCCAACAAACTGAAAACTGTACGCAATTTCGGAATATAAATACCCCCACAGGCAGTGACAGGCTATCCCTTTGGCGATTTTTACGAAATTTACATCAGGGTTTTTTCCCACAAGTCCTTCAGTCCTTGAATGTCGTCTGTAAAGACTGAGATACAGAGATTACAGTCGGAGGCGGTAGAGTAGCCGTTGCCACCAGTGCTGCCACGTGGCGAACTCGACGAAACAATTGATTCTGGTCCATTCGCTCTGTTACATGAAAACATGACGTCATCCACAAAACCGGAACTGTATAGAAGTGCGCGCAAACCGAGTAGCTCCGAGGAAACTTCAAACGGGTTCCAGAGACTGCCATTGCCAGCATTGTGTAGTTTTGTCCTGATCAGGATGGATTTGTTGCTCAAGGATTTTAGGCCTAATGTACCTTTTAGCAAATATGTTATAACTGTAGCCGTGCATATATGATATAACAAATATCTGTTTTCGATATTTTGTCTCCCCACTCATGCATTTGTGCGCTGGCAGTCTGGGATTTGACATTTGTCCCTCCCCACTTTAAAAACCGTTGCGCCGCCCTTGCCCATTGGGTATTGTTCCTGCGATGCCTCAGACAACTCTGCTTTTGGGAACACTGTTTACTCTAATTGAGGTCCTTCATTTTGTTACTTTGCATGTGATTTTTACGCTGATAATTGGTACGTAGTTGAGTCTATTTATCGTGTCACACACAAGGCTGGATTTGTAAGGATGGTTGGGGGTTTAACCCCCTCCCCAGGACACATGGCTGACACCCCACAGAAAACCAAAAAAATCAGTTGGCGAGTCACACGTGAACCCCCAAGGACACATAACTGCAAATTACGGACAAAATAGTTTTTCACACATGTCAGAATGCTTTAGCTTCTGGGGAACGAAATAAGTAAATAAAGTGAGCAGTAAGTAAATACCGGAAAAGGTAAATAATGGATAAATACCTTAAAAATTTTCGGTCAAAGGTAAAAAGGTGAGTGCCTCGGGTAAATACGTAGTGGGTATTTACTGGATAGTTTTACGTGAACCCTATGTCACCTGTTGCTGCTTGCCATGCAGACGCACCGTGAGATAGGCCTGCGTAATACGTACGCAGCATGTACAGAGTGCCTCGCAGCAGCCTGGCAGAAACGGCCTGGAATCACCGGATACGTCCACCTTGTGCGGCGGGAGACGGCTTCGTTGATAGCTGCTACGCCTGGCCTGGACATCCGAGTGACTGACGTGCTAGGCAGGTGGACGGGTGGGCAGCGGCGCGCGCTGCCTGTCCCTCAATGCTTGTACGGCTGCTGCTACTGGAGATGACGAACGCATTCTGCTTGCGTGCATGGAACAGAGGCAGGCTGGCACTGGCGGAGATTTCAGTTCGCGAGTAACAACACTGGCCGGAGGCGTGGCAGTATTTAGCGTGGTGAAAGTAGCTGGATCTTGAAGCGCCGATACAGTCCGTCATGTTCATTGTTTCACGCTTACTGACAAACAGAATGCTGGTGTTCTTCATACTGATTATTTTATCGGCTTTAGAGAGCATCGTACAAGGTCAGTAATGGGAACTGTAGTTACAGTATAATTATAGACATTAATAGTTAACTTTGGAACTTTGAACTGAATTCGTTATACAATTAACGTCCATCAAATTCCTTGTGAAGTTTATCCATTAAATCTAGAACACTAAAATGGCACATCTTTATCGGGACACGTAAAATGTTAACGGGAGTCAACCGATGTTGCATGATATGCATGGTTGTCGTTTTGTTTTTGTGTTTCATGTATGAATGATGCATTCAGGATTTGTGGGGAGGGTGACACAAACTTGGTTCTCGGGCTGTACATAGGCTATAGGCCTATATACAGTGAGGGGCGAGCCGCCGCTGGGGGTCTCGAAGGTGAAGCCCCAAAGGTTTTATAGCGAGTTTGCTGATAACAAAGAAATCAGTTTCATGTCATGGTGTAGAGTGTAGACTGTAAGTGCGACAGTATAATATGATGTCAACACGAGGGCTTTGCCTTCGTGTTGACATCATATTTGAAGATCACACGAACAGGCATGCATTATCAGTTTTGTACGTTGTATGACAACAATACACAAAATTTAAAAAGATTCGTTTAAAAACAATAGTCTGAGCAATGTCAAATTGTCAATAGACTCTCGAGTTCAGATGTCGTCTGTTACAAGGCGATTCCCAGCATTCGCTGTTGCGTGTGCCAATAAACATGCAGCACTCTTGAACACTGTTCGCTAACGACATCTGAAGTAAGAATTCGTACTTTTTTCGGACATTTGGTCTAATTTGTTTACTTTAACCCGCCAAAACGATTAAACAAATCTACACAATTTTTGGCAGACTTCTTCACTTCAACGCCATTTTGTCCTGAACAACTCTGTTAACACTGTTTTCGACAACAATATTCTGTGGTGGCGCCACCTAGCAGCGCGGAGGCAAAATTGAAAGAAGGTGCACAAAATAAACAAACCTTCCCCTATCCAATACACCCTAATACTGAAACCGTCAGTACAAATTGCTTAATGGCGATCATACGTTAGGGTGTATTGGATAGGGGAAGGTTTATTTTGTGCATCTTCGTTCAGTTTTTCCTCCGCGCTGCTAGGTGGCGCCACCACAGAATATTGTCGAAAACAGAGTTAGCATGTAAACTCAAACAAAAGCGTGACGAACCTTTTCGCCCCCTCCCCTCCCCGGCGGCATACGAAGTTCGAGTCCCAGTATAGTTGCTCTTGCTGTGGTAATAGAAGAGATCCGTACCATTTTTGCACTTAGTGACTTGTTCGGATTCAACGTATAGTTTCGCCGCTAGGGGGTGCTCAAAATTTTGAGAGAAATGCAAATGCACTCCCGAGGCAAAACGTCCATAACTTCCGAAACTTTTAAGCGAACTGAACAAATTAAAAAAAACAGCACAATATTGGAATTACCCACAAACCGTTTCTTAAAAGTGGCGCGAGATACGCCCCTGGGGCATTCATGTTCCCAAAATGTCGTGGAGCTACGCCAAATGTCAACCTTGGGTGCACGTGTTGCCCAGGGCTGCGCGGCGAAAAAATCGACCTCTGAGCAGAACGAGACCAAGACCGAAATTTTGGCTTCTAGATCGAGGCGAGACCATAATTTCGCCCTCGAGACCGACACCAAAATTTTGTTTTCGAGACCAGTCTGGTCTAGAGACTTTAACATCTCTGCCTCTGAGGCTCTGAATAGCAGAGCCGACTGTTAGTGGTCTGTAATAGGCCTAACCATGACTCATCAAAATATAATTACCGTGTTAATGCTGATTTATCGTACGTGCCCACTCACGTCGCCGTGATGCGACTGAAAACTAACTGGCAATACGCAGTCTGTTCTGAACATGTTCGGTGACGGCGATGTGAAGAGGCCTTAACACCGGTGTGTCGTGTGATCGAGCCGTCTGTCGACACTGAGTCGGTCGCTAATGAACGACGACGTGAATGAACGGCCGAGTGGAAGGAAAGGGCAGGCAAGCTGCGTGGACCGGCTTGTCACGCTGGCGACAGTCAGTCTACCTGCATGCAGCCATTAGCAGACTCCCTCCGCCGCCACCGCACACGTTGCTGTCTGTCTCACACGTGTATGTGAATGTAGCCACAGCCGGTGTGCGTCATGCCATTGTCCGCCGAACAATACATTCCCCATTTCGTATTTCTGGGAGGCCTAGTAGCTGTTTACCGGTAGCTGGTCATATCGGTGCCAGTATTCTGACAGGTATTGCGGTAAGGTCCATTCACACATTCTTGGCGATTTGCAGTACAGTCTGTTGGGGACAGGAGAGTTCATAGAGACATCATGTCCAACGAGCGCACATGCTGGGTGCGTGAAATGAATGACCATCTACTCAATACAGTTTGATGGTGTTTGTGAGTGAACTAGATCGACAGGGACTTTTTACATGCGTTTATTCTAACTCAGCTAACGGCAGTGATGGGTAATTAAGATTTTTGAACTAATCAATTAGAATTAGCAATTAGTTTACTAAAGAGCAAAAAATGTTACATAATGCATATATAGGCGTACAGCAAATGAGATATTGCATTTAGTTCAGTACATTCAACTTTAACTTGAACAGCAAAATGGAATTAGGCAAGCAGTAACAGCCTTGAGTGTCCATAGTGCTTGCTTCACCAACATGCTAACTGATCAGACAGCTGAGTCGTCTAATTAGGCATCTAATTGTAAAATTGAATTAGAACTAGAATTAGATGAACACCAATAAGAATTAGAATTAGCTGCCATTCTAATCGATTAGCTGCTAATCGATTAGTTACCCATCACTGGCCAATGGCGTGCTTACGTGGACATGAACCGAGATTAGCGGATTTGTGTCATTCCACAAGTCACTCACAGCTCAGTAGGCCTTGCCCGCGACGTTTCGCATCTGTCTATCGACTCATGTCATGCCGAAGGCCCGTTATTCCGACGGCTGCAGTCCCTACCCTAAACCCTTTCCCCTAACCTACTAACCTCTGTGCTCGTAGTCGTACTAATCCTAACTCATTGGACCATCTGAATATCGGGCCTTCGGAATAGCGGGCGGTCACCTTATCTATCCCCGACCATCGCCGCCTTTATGGGCAGCAACTCGCCATGCTGACGCTGATTACAAAATGGAATGGACTAAAAGTTAACGACGGGCACGTGTCGCATCTGACATCACAATATGGCGGGCGGGCGCACCTTATAACGTAACGTCAGTGACGGTGTGGGAAGATGTTTCACTGGCTGTGCAGTCGCGGTATTCAACGCACGAGTTAATCCATCTTGTCGTGTGGGGTCGAAAACGCTGCTGCGATAACGAAGAGATAAGATAATAGGCTAATTGAGACGGTATGCAGCGTTGCAGATACGATGCGGGTTACCGTTAGAGGCTAGAGCCCGCATGATGTCGTTGAATGTTTGAGAAAGCTGAGTGCGGCATTACCTCTGTATGCCTTATTTCCCTGGTAGGCCTGTCGAATGTCGACTGCGGACTGCCGAGTGATACGAGTGCCGTGAAATATGACGCTGAGCACGCGAGCTGGCTGCCTACTCGTCTGACTCATCGCCGATGCGAGGCGAGGCCTGCCGAGTGCAGACCGGCGACCGGTTAATTGCTGCAGCGACAGCTTGACAAACCGACATTCATGCGCGATGACATCGAATATTCGCGGCAGTCTGTCTAGCCTCTGCTCTCCGACTCACAGCTGCCAAGTAATTACAACGGTGATGTCACTGCGCGCACCTGTCAACGTTCCATTGACTTCTCAGCCATGCCTCGCGTACTTCTGTCCCGAGTTATAGCCTCACACTACCACACTACACATGTATGCGTTTGATAGACATGGCCTATTGAGTTTTCAATATTGTATTATATTATGTTACATTAAACGCTGAAATATTTCACGTGATAGGCCTAATATATGGTATGAATCGCAGAAGGATTCAATTAAAGTTTAATATGTCAATTAAGGTAATTAGTGTACATGTACAGTGTAAAATTAACGTACAATTTCATTATGACAGTACACCTAGTCTCCTAGGAGGTTTTAAAATACATTATCGAAAGATGACGGTGAATTAATATTATCTCTTAGTCTTTATCACATTCAGTGCTCGAATTACTGGGGGACGGGGATTCCCCTCCCCTGCGGTTGTGGACTGGACCCCATGTAATACACGGCATCGAAGTCTCGATGTCGTCCCCCACTACTTTTTTCTTAGTTCGACCACTGCATTCATTTCATAACTACATTCGACTTGGCATTTTTTCCCTTGCAGCGTCAAGTCATACTTACTGATTCAGGTTTATATTCTGCCTGAATACATCTTGACCATTTACTGTTTCTGATACTCCACTGAAATACTTAACACTGTTGTTGAGTGGTCAGATGGAATGGACCGGTCTGCATTACGCAGGCAACGGACAGTGACGACGGGAAACAGACAATTCCCCTGGGACAATTCCCCCTCGGACATTTCCCCTACCCTGCTCGGTTAGGGTTAGAGTTAGGAGTTGGGTTATTAGGGTTAGGGTAGGTCAGTAGGGTTATGGTCAGTATGGTTATTAGTAGGGTTAGGTTTATGGTTTGGGTTAGGGGAATGTCCGGGAGGGGAAATGTCCAGGGGGGAATATCTGACACTCGTGACGACGAGACCTGACACTCGCAGTGTCATTGCTCGCCAACACATGCAGCGCGTGGTGGGTGGACCAGGTGCACGCCATGAACCCCGAGCTGTTGATGTTGCTGTAGTAATATCCATTGAGCGAGCTGTGTGTCGGTCATGAAGCAGCCATGTTATCACTGTGGGTGGGGCGGCAGGCGGTCAGGGAGGCGTGTCCAGTCTTCCTGGCGCCAGCGCCTGCTGTTCATGATCGTCTCGGTCGCCGCCGGCAAATCGTCGCTGCTTGCAGCCGTAACGAGTTGTATTGTCTGGCTGTTGCTGCGGGCTGCTTCTCGGCTTCCTCCATGTCGCTTTCCGCTTACACTCTCCAGTCACTTTCCACACACCAGACAATGTCACCTACTCATCCTCTGATAACCCCAAGCGCCTCTGGCAAATTGTAAACGCATTTTGCACGGTAAATCATCTTCCTCTTTACCTTGCTGTACCCAAGATATCTCTCTCGCTGGCAGTTTTGTTTCTTTCTTCACAGATAAGGTATCCTCCGTCTGCAATCGTATCATATCGTCTCGACACTCGCCTTCTCCTACAGCACCTTCTTATTTTTGTTCTTTCACCTTCGCTTTTGAATCTGAAATCCTCAAGATTCTGTTGAGCTGTTGGAACAAACAATCTTATTCTGATGCTATCTCCACTTGACTTCGTGAAGAATGCTGTTGTCTCTACCATCACTAACATTGTCAATTTCTCGCTCACTTCTGGCCAGTTTCATCCCATTCTCAAAGAATCTGTCAGTTCCTTGCTTAAGACGTCCATTTTAGATAAAGATGAGTTCACTTAACTACTGCCCAATCTCTAACCTTTTGTCATCATATCTAAGATAATACAACGCGTTGCTAAATCCCGTCCCACTGATCATCTCACTTCTAAGAAAGTAATAAACCGTCAAAATCATGTTTCTATTTCTATCAGCTTTATACGTACGGTACACGTAAAGACGGTAAAGTTATGGTGGTGGTGGGTGGCAATTTTGCCATCCCCCTTGGCTGTGTGTGTTACCAAAATCGGCTTGGCTGTGCAAGGGTTAAGTCGGGTTAATTGCTTGTAATAACCGAGCTACGAGAAAAAGAACTTTTAAAAAATTTAATGAGATTACGATTACGATATGCCTACATGTTAGCCATAAACTCCAAATTGATGACAACATAAATACTTGAAAATGCAATATCTGTCGAATTAAATTCGAGCGCTGTTCCAGGTGACAGTATAATGTCGACTAGTTTTTCTATACGAACATGTTGGCGGCGTGGCGTAGTGGTAACGGAGTTGGTCGTATCAACGAAGTTACTCTACGTCGAGCCCGGTTAGTACTGGGATGGGTGACGTGTCCGGGTTCGACTCCCGGAGGCGGCACTTTATTTTGGTATGTAACCAGCCACCTAGGTCGACTCAGCCTTTCATCCTTTCTAGGTCGATAAATTGAGTAGTAAGCTGTAATCGGGTGTTTGCTTCCTCGCACGGGTGGCGACGTCTGGTGAATGCTTACGGGGGTGAAGGCCTGGTGTGGTTGATTGGAGCGTTGTTGTGCTTGCTGGCTGCATAACGCGGGTCCAATTATATACGTTAACGCGTGCAATTGGATGGCCGCAGTTTGCGCTGCAGCACCATTGGCTCTTGCCAATCAACTGCCACTTCCGAGATTGTAAAGCGCGCTTGTCCGGTCATCGCGTAAGCTGCGCTATATAAGAATCCTACCTTTACCTTTTCTTTACCTTTAATGTGCCAGCAGTCCGCGTGGTGTGCGGGAGAGAGATGCTATTTTGCGTGGTCGTGATGTGGGATGAAACGGTGCTATATGGTTGCGTTGTATAGGGCGATCAGAACATTAGTTCGACCAAGTAGGCCTATATCAATCAGATCAACGACCGTTCCGCGATGCCTCGGTCTATATGAATGACCATTATGAGACTTAGATTTAGACAGACAGACAGACAGACAACTCTGCCTGTCTCTCATGTCGGGTCTCCGCTGTATACGGCCATGCAGTAGAGGCCTGCCGTGGAAATTGCGTCTGGGATCAGCTGAGGCATACAGCATGCTGACGATGGAGTCATTAGTGTGCATGCGCGCGTCGGTATAGCACCCTGGGGCACAATGTCTGTGTCAGGCATATCGACCGACCACTGGTTGCTATTACTGCACTGTCCGCAACTAGATTGCAATCATTGAACCCGGGTCCCGCTATTGCAATCTCTACAGCACGCATACCAATATACGTGCTGGAGCGATTTACTGCTGGAGTCGATTTACTTGAGATGCTCAAGCGGCTGCTTCATTAAGTAAATAAAGTAAAGTAAAGTAAGTAATAAAATTTGATTTAGCGCCATAATCATTCAGTCCAATGAATCAGAGGCGCTGGACAAGTCGCTAGGGGCTTTTAAAAGCAGACTGGAAAAGATGGGCGTTGATATGTTTTCATAACCAGTGCTCGAATTACGGGGACGGCGGATTTCCCCCGACTGCGGTTACTTTACAATGGGCCATCCTTCGGCGCCTCGATGCCGTCCCCCACTACGTTTTTCTTAATTTGACCACTGTTCATAACTAGAAATGCGTGGCACAGCCTAGCATGTACCCCGCGCGGCATAGCAGTGACGCCCTCTAGCGTATAGGTGAAAGAAAACTGAGTAGTGATTGCCCCAGAAAACTCAGTACTGATCCCGCAAGGTCTAGCAGCGGCGCCGCGTAGCCAAACTGCTGATCGACAAGGGGGTGTACATCTGAAGTTCACCAAATTTTTACACAATGTAGGCAGATCATCCCAGATGAAACTTTTGTAATTGGAATTGCGATATTCCACTCCATTTCGGAATGCCAAGGCGACGAATGAAAGTGAATAGTCCGATTTTGCCAATTTTGACCCTAAAATTGGTTTCCAATTTGCAATGGCAGCGTCCCTTGAGCTATCGGAAGAATAGGGTCAAATCAGTAATCTACAATCAAATACCTAAGTACGGCATAGTTGTTCCGCACGTGCAAAACGCACTTTATTTTCGGCGAAATGACAAAGTCTTGTGTTTTGAAATTAAATCTTAAGTAATCAAATAAATCAGTGATGTTTAAAAACTTTCATAGCAGCCTAAACAGCTTAGAGAATCAGTATTCAGTTCACAACAGCCTCTTACACTTACATTCTAACTTTCAAGACGCAATTACATCACAGAACATAGCTTACAGTGATAAACGCACTTTAATGCACATTCTTTTCGCAATGAACGTACGGAACAACTATGTCATACGGTGAAAATTTGGTGAAAATCGGTCAAGTAGATCCTGAGATAATTTGTCTGAAATGTTTATGGAAGAAACGACGGGTGTACATATTTGGCAATATTAAATTCCGGAGTTACTGAGTTACGTTCACCAAATTTACACACAATATAGCCGGGGCCCGATTCACAAACGATCTTATTATGACAATATTTACGACATATCTTAGGAGAAAATCTTATGACCAATCACAAAACACTTGCGACGTATCTTAAGACATCTTATGACAAAATCTTACGCTCACCTTTTTAGTTGTCTTAAGACACTGATGATATTGTAAACAGATAAATTAAAATCATTGTGGGATTTGCTAGAGAGTCATAAATCCCCATCCACACCAGCAACAGTGCCGAAGCAACATTATCGAATGCTACAAGTCGAATGATTCTTTCGACAAAGTCGAATGTTGCTTCGACGTTGTTGCCGTAAGTCCACAGATATAAATGTACAGATTTATCGCCATGCCGTCGTGATGATTTGGCTTGATAATTTGGTGTGGTTTTTGGCAGTGGACTCGCCAACTCGTCATGTCAGCTTCACTAAGCTAGCCTACTGACGTTAATTGTCCTATTTATTTCCGTAAACGTTGCAAGTTTTACTCACTCATTTTGCGTGTCTGGTGACATATCCAGTAATCGAAATGTATCGTTAGCCCGGAGCAGGCTGGCTGTTGATGAGCAATGGTGAAAGTCGTCGGTCACTGGCAGACGATGCCGCATGAATATGCGTAGGAGAACGGCGTGCAGTGCAGAGTATAGCGATAGCTTGACATGTTGAGTATATGAACTCGTAGGCCATGTAAGAGGAATGATATCGATTGCACGGTCGACACCAGTTACCGGGTCGGTGCTTCGTGGGTGGTATGTCTTTGTCAGTGGACGACATAGCTGCGATTTCATCTCGTGTTGTGCGTGCCCTCAACCGATTGACTTGCTGTTATCGGCTGCAGTCAACATCCATCTCGTCTATTCTTGCTGAGCTCTGTTTTAGTGTTTTGTATTCGCCAGCTGAGGTCAGTATTGCCCACCGCCGACGTCTCGGTGTCACCGCCGATAGCCGACCGACCTACCGACCGACGGACAAACGAAGACATCGGCGCGTCCGTCGCGAGTTGTCCACATGCATTTACACTCAGTGACCTACAGTGACCGGCTACATCACGCTTCAGTGGGGTCGGTCATTAGCCCGCACCGCATCGCGATGCCCAAAAGGCTTATATTTTACCGCTGTTGTTTTTTTCCTTTTTTGACGCCTAATCTCGGAGGTCTTTGAACGTATCTCAACCAAACTTGGACACACATTCACTTATGACTGCTATTTGAAAAATGTGGTCCGAACTCTCCCGGGCAGGGGCAAAAGCCGCTTTTTGGGACCGACTTTGACCTTTGACCGAACATGCAACGGAACATATCAACAATCGGGAAGAAACTTGTCAATCTACAGGGACTTTCCTACATGCCCCCAAATTTGGTGAACTTTGGCCCAGAAACGGCCGAGAACGGTTGGCGAGTTTTTGTCTAAATTTTCGCATTGGGATAACATTATATGACAGACAGCAGGCATGTTATGTAGTGGCACGAGCTTACAGTCTACAACAACAGAATGCCTGGCGGGCTCACGCTGGGCTTTGCCATGCATCTAGTTAATGTTAATAAAGCAAGTGTAAGGACCTTCGCTAAACAGCAAATATCATTGTAGCCGGACTGTACCTAGAACGTTATGCAAGCAAATGCCTTTACGAGCCAAGTCATGTGTAAAAATCAGAATTAGATGCAAATGCGGCTCGTTCTTTTACAATGTAACATGGAATAAGTGGCGTCTTTAGACTCTTTCGTCCACTGATTTGCCAAGTGACTTCGCTGGTAAGGGCGTGCGTGCTTAACGTTCTCGGTGCAGTTTCAATATTATGCGAGTTCGGCTTCCAATAATATTTCACCTGTTTGCTGGGACGCCCACTGGGGCGATTGCTTTGATTTTGGCATGCGGGGTGATATTGCCAACGTAATAAGTCACCTATCGCAAATTGTGTAACAGTCGGTTTAGGCCTTCATGGGTTTCGGATTCCGAGTTCTGATACCCCCGATTTTGCCATTCTCCGTAGGCATAGCTGGTTGCCCATACAACAAACATTATAAGCGTCACCGTGCTACACTGTGATTTTATTACCGCGCGACGCTATGCTAGCAAAGTGTGTACTTTCGTTGTGTGTCCGTCCATCACAAGTCGGAGTTCTACGTAAACGGCGAAATGTAGGATCACGCAAACAACTCTGCACAGTAGCCCAGAGACTCTAGTTTTCTGAAATACAGGTGGGTGAGTTAAAATCGGCGATTTTCGACCAATATTTCTATTTTAGAAACGGTGGAAGTTAGAGACATAGTTACTGTCGAAGGCTAATAGGATAGGAATGCGTATATGCTGTTGAATGATGCTATTTCCAATGACCATGAATGGCCCATAACTATCCCAAACTTCCCCATTTTTCACATTTTTATCGCCTTTCATATCTGCATAATGGGTGCTTGGAGATAGAAATTTCAGTTTTAGTACATAGGTTGATCGTAGCAGGTACTAGCCCAGGATTAAACCATCCTTGAAAGGGGCGTGGCCATGTCACGTGACCGGACCAGTGACCCAATGGCCCGTAATCAAATTGCCCCTCACACGGTGAATAGTACCCAAACGAAACAAGGTGTCGCCCTAACAGGACGTAACCGTACTGTCCGGCCTTGCAGTGTCGGCCGCCGCGCTGACCACGCGCCCGGCCCGGCGGCGGCCGACCGCCCACGCGCGTTACAGACGACGACAGACGACGCCGACAGACGACAGCGTGCAAAACAATACTGGCCCATTAGGCGGGTCAGTAATAAAGTGATTATTTATATTGAACAGAAGAGCATTCTGGCGAACTGATGTAGGCTATATAGCAATATTTTATTGTAGGCTAAGTATTTCAGCCACGATCCTAAGCTTATAGAGAGTTGAGTTAGAAGTTGTCACGTTTAGTATAACCTGAAGTCCAGGTGTGTTTCCAGCATTTTGAAGAAGTCCGCAGCTGAATTTCTATGTTGCATCGTACAGGCCCGTCTAATGGTTCACTGGTTTCACTTTTTGTCGTCACGTGTGTCGGAAATCGACGATGTGAACGTGAACCTGTCACTGTTATTAAAGAGAATTTCGCACGTATGTGTGTGTGTGTGTGTGTTACAGCGGAAGCTGAACTATCGTTCGATGTAGAACCAGCAGACACAGTCGCATACGTCGGTCAGCCGGCAGTACTGGACTGCGTCGTCAACAGTCGACTGCACGTGGCTGACGTCTACTGGATCAAAGATGGAGCCACCTTTCAGCTTGACTCACGCAGGTTAGTTACTTGGAGTTTAGCGTCCCCTTTCAGCACAAATATAGCTATATCAGAGATAAATTCGTTTTGTAACAACGTGTAAGGCCCATAACTGACACATATAAAACAGCAAAAATTCTTTTTGGCACGTCAAGGGCTGTGGATATAATACACAGTTCTTATT
>Ga0209780_1001818_pt1 | contig 14548 bp, 8 predicted proteins | sample WorMetexBAHAMAS2_FD_187384 | JGI IMG/M metagenome (GOLD analysis project Ga0209780, IMG submission 187384) | Marine gutless worms symbiont microbial communities from Max Planck institute for Marine Microbiology, Germany - Inanidrilus exumae... | ecosystem: Host-associated > Annelida > Digestive... | reverse complement strand
CCGGGATGAGCATGGGACGAACAGCACGGCATGTCAATTCGCCGACTGCATGGCTTAACAACATGCCATTGCTCTAGCTGCAGCAGCATCTCGGCTGGCTATACAGCTCAGATGTCCGTCCGTGCCAAAGCCATCCACATCAAAGGGGGTAACTGGCATGGACCGCGCGACTATTAGCGACTCATCGCTGCCAGTTTCAGCTTTCAGTTTGAGAAACTGTGTGACCGCACGTTCCATTGGCTTAAATGGCACATATTTAAGGTACCATTCACACCAAACACGCCTTGTACAGAACTAAATTAGAAGCCAAATTTGGGGGGGGGACATAATGCATTACTGTCCCCTGCAGTCCAATTTTCGAGGGGGACGTGTCCCCCGCGTCCCCCGCGGGATTTACGCCACTGCCGGTATAGGCCGTGGGTGGGTATATACCTGGTCGCTAAAATGGCAAACTGAACTAGGCCTACCGTCTACGTGATTTCCTGGGGTCGTTTCGAGGCATACAGGACTTGCGAATCGCATCAGCAAGTTGTGGTAGTTTAGACTTCAAAGAAATGGAGGAGATGATGAGAGTACTGAGACGGCCGGGACCAAGAACCTAACAATACGAAACCGAGCCTCATGAACACTACAGGATAAGAAACGTAAGGACGAGAAATTATTATCACATACTGTATAACTCGAAAAGAAGTGACTGGATCCATAAATATCGAACCAAAATTAGAGGCGAGAGATTAAGCCTAGCGGGCCCGGTCTATGGTCGATGGTATCAAAATAGGCAGAGATCGACGTCAAGGACGCGAAGGCGTTATATGACGTAAGCTTGTGCTTACATCTGTCATCACTGTCTGTATAGTTCTACATAGTTCTCCTAGGCTAGAGGTTTTCAAACTTTTTCATGCCAGACCCCATAGGGCCATAACTAGATGGGGGACCCCCAAAACCCAGTTTTGCACCTGGCAATGAAAATATGAAGGATCTATTCACCAGTATGGAAGCTTTGAATAACCCTCGGCTAAAAGACAATAAAGGCGCAACGTGCAAGAAAAAGAACCAGCCACAATTGCAACAGGAACTCACCAATGTCATACTCATATAACTGATGTCCTATACACCTAGCGTAAGAGACGCAGAAGACTTGGCAAATTATAACAATACAATCAAGTAACTCAGAGGGTAAGTGTGACTTCGTCGTCAGCGTCCTGGTCAGGCGATGTCGAAGCAACCGAACGGTTCGAGGACACGTAAACTCTTCAAAAGTACATAAAACGTTTAGATGAGAGGTTCGAACTCAACAGGAAAGTCAGGTTCGAGTCTCAGCAGCAGTCAAGGATGACAGCGTAACAACTAACAACATAACACGAAGATGAAGAGATAACAATAGGCAAGTTGTGCTACAAACAGCGGAAGGCCTAGGCCCTAGTGCACGTTTCAACTACGGACGACACCATATGAGTAGTCAGTCAGTCAACTGCATCAGTAGTACCATATTATATACTACTATGCTGGTCTACCTGGTCCAAAGGATATCAACAGCTACGACCGCAGACGGAAAATCAAGCTATGGCGAATTAAGTTGGAAGAGCACCCGCTAGTCCAGTAAGTAAGTAAGTAAGTAAGGCGAGGCATTGCAACTGCGATGAGGCAGTAGGCCTAGCTGTGACTGTATGCCCGTGGTGTAAGTCAGCAATAGCCATCACCAGTTCAAGTTAGAGGCACCAACAATGACTCTGAACAGCCCTGTGTATCTGAGACTGAGAGTGAAGATCGGCAATCGACAGCAACTGTGAGTCTGTTTCAGCTAGCTAGGCTGTTAGTACAAACTTCAGCTTGGGTTTTCTCGACGAGTAATTAGACCGGATGTTGTTGAATATTGTTAATTGATTATTGTTGTTCTTATTAACTTTTTTGTTAATTTGGAGTTTTTGTTGTGTAAAAGATGTTTTGCGTACACCTTGAATGAATTTTTAACGTAATAGTGAATACCATATTGATGACTGTAGGACCATTAAATTTTACGCGAAGCATTGGCCGTGTTTCTCTATAAAGACGAGACCTTACCTTAAGAAATCATGTTCACTGTTCTGCTTCTTGCACTTCTGGGAAGGCATTGTGCTGCTAGCTCGTCTGACATTATGCGTTCAGGCTGTAAGATGGCCGTTCCGAAATGTGAAATTCTGCAAAGCAAATACTGTATTGGAGCTGTGCTGCCTTACCGACGGACGGCGCCCGGTGCTTTCACAGGTGATGTCGTACATCAGCAAGATATTAACGCTAGTCTTCGACAGTGGAGTGCTCTGCGTAACGTTCCACAGTGCTGGGAAGTGGTCCAGCCACTGCTGTGTTCTGTTTATTTGCCTCTGTGTAAACTTGATGGCATATCAAATGTGTCGTTAGTTCAGAGACCAAGCCGCGAACAGTGTGAGACTGCACAGACACGATGCCGTATTGTTGACCTTTATGGTGGATGGCCAAATTTCCTGCACTGTGATCAGAAACACTTCAGTGATGGTTGTCTTGTAAGTATGAATCATGTTGCTGTCATGTCATAAACTAATCTGTTTCATGTGCTTTGTGCTTTCAGTTGTCTTTATAATTCTTTTTGTATGATATTTGCAGTAAATGTTGTTCATGCCGGTTTGCTGCAATGCCTGTTGTTGGTTTGCAGCTTGACTAGTGACCATCATCACATTGTGACTATTGTCATTGTGTTGATACGGTAAACAGCTGGCAACGAGTCGTCAAATCCCGCGGCTGCCTACACCAGCTGCTTAAGTTCAAGAAATGACTCACTGTAGCACTGCCTCATCACAGTTCTATCAGATTCCATATCTGTTGGTTCAAAGATTAGCAGTCAGCTGCCGATAATGACTGTAAAACTACTAACTTCAAACTCGGTCTGTAAATATTAACTCATTTAAGGGGATAGTGGCTTAGCTAGATAGCTTACCCTCCACCGTGACCGACAATCACTTCCCATTCTATCGCTGGCCTTCCTTCACAAGCTAGAGATAGTATAGCCATATTTGTGCTGAAAAGGGACGTTAAACTCCACCTAACCTGAGCCGTGGCCGACATCACCTGGTGGTGGCATGGGCATCAATGCATGGCCTGCCTGGCTGATAACGCCGGTTTTGATTGGCAGCGACCACTCACGTTTTAAGGCATTAGCAGCAGCAGCAATGGTGCATGTAACGAATGCCCGTAGATGTTTTGGTAGATGGACAGAAACTCAAGCAACGTGTTTGATTTTCTAAGTTGATCGCCGTTGTCGGTGGTCGACAGCTTAAGTGAGAATGTTAGCTTACTTAGCACCATTCAGGCTTGAGCCGAGTCATCATGACAGCATATAGACCAATGGCGTGAAAGTCTGAAACTTGACACATGTATTGCATCGGCATTCTTTGTGAACTGCACCAAAATAATAGCTGTCTCCACGGTATGGCAACACTTGGCAAAGTTGGCAGACATTGCAGATGACGGCATTATTTGTTCTTACTCGGCCAAGTCGACTTCGGGCCTCAAGTGTGAGCATTATGCATGGGATGTGTACATAATCGGGGAGGCAGGGATGAACAATTGACGTTATCGTCACCCACAGGACAACGTCCTAATTACTGGTATAGCCGATGTACGGCAGCATGTCTTCTTTGGTGGTCCATTTGAACGTCTCATCGCCGTTTGTCACTACTGGATTAGGCACTGAATCGGCCAATGCAGGTGACGTAAAAGTACTGAATTGAATCGGTCCGATCCGTTTTTCGTGGACCATTTGAACTCTAGACTACAGTCATTGTTAGTAAAGTCAGTATACTTTTTTAAAAGAATCAGTAGATATATGGAGTGTGTTGAAAGCGAGAGTGGTGCTTTTTCGACAACAATTGAAATAATGTAGAAGTAATGATTAAAAATTTGTGTATTGAATTCTGTCATATTTTTCACTTATTTTGTGTTATACATATACTGCTTACTAAAATGTATCCTATGACCCAATGTTCTTGCTGTATTTTTACAGAGCAGCATGCTACATGTAAGAGTTAATGGTACAAAATCATGTAATCGCCCACTGGTTGCAACAAAAAATGAGATAAGTTGGTATCCATATGTTGACGGATGCGGACTTCAGTGTGAAAATGTGCTCTTCACCGAAGCTGATCATGCACATGCTCATGTCTTTATTGCAATAACAGGCTTATTATGCTTCTTCTGCACACTCTTTACTGTGGTACGTGCTGCTTCTGTGTATTTTCTAACTTGTTTCATTTCTTTTGATAATAATAGTTTTGTCTGTTTCAGTCACATTTATTATTTAGTACCATAGACTAAAATTATTCAGTTACTGTAATTATTCTTCAATGTCAGCAGCAAGTTCCTTCCTTATATTTGGCTCATTGTTGAGTAATAACACATTATGCACATTAAGTTGTTTTAACTTATAATGCAGCACATTACAGTGTCTGCAGTGTGTTACAGTAAAGTCAACACCCAGTCAAATTTCTGCCAGTAACGTGACAAATTTGTTACTGGCTACTTTTCATCCGTTGAGACGGACTGTTCGACACCGTTTTTTGTGTGGTGGGCTGTCAGTTTGCACTTTTCAGATTTCAAATAATCTCCCTGACAGCATAATTCCACATTAGGTTTTCATACCAAAGCGGAACATTAATGGTTGTAACTTCCTCATAGATTTGTGTTGTATGTGTATGTATCTTGAAGTGAGCGCTTATCACTAGCATAGTCACAGATCATCAACAGAGCTAAGGCTGCATGATTACATTTTAAAACAGTATTATAGAAAAGGTGAATATCTGATTTTCATGGGGCTTATTTATATACCAGTTTGTCTGGTTTCCTTGGCACTATTTAGGCAACACTGAAACTTAAATTGACCAGAAGCTCAGCTATTACAGAGGGACCACGCGACATTCTGTGTCAGTTGATATCTTGCCAATTGCTACACAGATGTATGAAAAATCACGTTTGAAAAGGCTTGCAGTAGATGAATGATCTTGAAGGTCACTCAATGACCTTGACTAACCTTGAAGGTTGCTTTTGCTGTTTGAAAACTTAACTACGATGTGTTTACACAATACACATAAATCTGAAAGTGCACATGGGTTGTAATTTCAACTGAATTGTCATTACTTTTCAAGGTTACCGGCTACTGTAAATCTGGTAATATCTCGGAAACGGTGCACAATGAAGACATTGTTACTACAGAGCACTAATAGGAAGTTATTTATGGCCTGTCGAATAGTGGCAATTCTGATGACCTTGAGTGACCTTCAGTATCATTCACCTACTGCAAGCCTTCTCAAATGGGATTTTTTGTACAGTTGTACAGTGGTTCACAGGATGTCAACTGGTATAGCATGTCACACTTACTATCTGCGATAGCTGAGCTTCTTGTGAACAGTAACTTACCAACATTGATTTTATTACCCAATACCCTATGTTATTGGTTGTCAGTATTGCAATTTGTATGCACTGTTTTTAAGCTGGTTCCCTGGTCGTTTTTACTGAACTGTTTAATAGTATAATTTGTGCTGCATTTGTTGAAGGATGTCAAAGGTAAGTCATTTGACGAAAATTTCATGTCTGTGTGTTTTTAAGTTACCTTGCTTGTTTGCCTAAGTTAAGATCTTTGTTGTGTATTATTTGCATTAAATAAAATAATTGTCTGTGCATGTGCTTTATAAGTTTCTATTTTGCACTGTGATTTTGATATTTGCAGCTTTGTGTTTATTTCACATGTAAAGTTGTAAGCATTTATGTTTTTAATTTTTATATTAGTAACCTTTTGTGGCTTAATGATAAAGTTCTGCAAATATAAGTACAAGTTGAACTGAAATCTTTTGGGATGGCACACTAGTAATATTTGCTGTTAAAACACCTATACTTTTGCAAATGATTAGGTGGTTAATGTCAAATATTTCATTAAAATGGATCCTTATAAACACATCTGCATTGCGGTCATTTAAGACATTAATTTTTGCTGTGTTACTGTACTTTTTGATTACTGCTTTTATTTTGATATTCTGTTTTTCGGCTTACTGAGTTATACCATTTATATATAGCTGTTTTTTGCAGTTAGCTTTTTATTTAATGATTTTAAAGTATTATATGGATATTGTTGACTGTCCTGAATGAATTCATTTAGAATAAGCTCCTTCCATGCTTGGCACTGTCGTTTGGGTATTAAAGAAGGTCATCCTGTCTGTCCCAAATTCTCGTTCTAGCAGTCAGGCTTTATAGGGAAATCTAACATATAAGAGGTTTTTCTGTTGCAGAGGACCGTGCGAAGCTCTGTCATTAAAAAATCTTAATACTGTGCTATATGACGGTCTGTTACAATGACAGCTTTGCAAGATATTGCATTTGAAAATGTTTGCAATAGGTGAAATGACCTTGAAGGTTACTCAAGGTCACCTGTAGTAGAACTGTTCGATAGGCCATATAACACTTCCAGTTGTTTTTCCGTGGTAGCTGTTTCTCAGTGTTGAAAAACCGTGTGAGGTACTGCCACTTTTTAAGTGTGTTTATGGCTGCCTATGACCTGACCTTGAGCAGTATAAACTATTTATGATTTCCCATTTACTGTTAAGCACGTTGTAGCTAATATATAGTCAGTTATATGTGATCTACATTTGGAAAGCTTTAGAATACCTGGACTGACGTCGAAGATTACTTAAAGTCATTGGGAATGTTGCTGTTTGATAGTCCACGTGGCGTCCTGTTGTAACTGTTTGTCTTGCGCACCATTCCCAACATATTACCACTTGTCTGTTGATAGCATCACTCATCTTCGCACTTCTTATCTGCAGCCAATGGATTTAGTGGACTAGACGTCCATGAAGAAATTAATCTATTTAGTTCTCAACTTGTCCAGCAGTTAACTGAGTTTACGTGAACTGCCGACTCAGGCAGACTGTTCCAACGTTTCAGGACTCTCACAGACTCACATGTAGAAGAAATACAGTCGGGCATCACATCGGTTGTGCTCTTTAACCAGTTTCCGCGACGAAGGAACAGAACCGGAGGTGTAAGTCAGCAATAGTCATCACCAGTTCAAGTTAGAGGCACCAACAATGACTCTGAACAGCCCTTGTAAGTCGGATTGTCGATTGCTCTACAGGGTTTGCGAGATCCCTTCGAGCTCTGTCGATTCTGGAAGTTTAAGGTGGGGCACTTTTGGCGTGGGGCTTAGCCCCTTCCGGTGGGCGCACCCCCATCTGACCTTTGCCCAGTATAGAGCTTGGGACCATAGCACATACGGTTTTTGTGTATCTGTGTAAAGGCCATTGGAAGTCCATCCTGTCAAATTCAACAGTCAAAATTTGGGCATGACTTTGGATCATTGTTACTAACTGCCTATTTCACATATTGGCCATGGAGAGGCTTTAGTTAGGTGAAATGACATTCCAAGGTCACGTAAGGTTGTTGGCAGTGTTGCAGTGCAGTGATCACACCTGACTTCCTAGTAGTGTTTCATTGTAAGTTGTAATTAAGTCAGTGTCGTGGGTTGCTTCTGAGATTTAACGAGATATTGGTAGCACATTGTGAAAAACCCATTTTGGAATTTCAAGTTGGATGGACAAACTGAAATGCAGAATTGTAGAAGAACTGATTTGAAACATCAGGGTTATTGCTGATAACTCTGCTGTTGTTAACTTGTCACAGCATCATGCTGCCTGTTTACAATCTGTTACAGCTGACGTTCATACTTGATTGGAAATCTCTGCACAGATATCCAGCAATCATTCTCTTCTTCATCAACGTTAGTTTCTTTGTTGGAACAGTCGGTTGGCTGGCACAGTTTATTCCTGGTGCACGACGTGACATTGTATGTCGCAAGGATGGCACAATTCGCAGAGCTGAACCACAGATTGGGTTTGTATTTCACAGCATTATTCAGATGCATCTAGCTGTATCACTTCTGTCTGTTAAATATATCCCACAGTTTTCTGCCAGCCACGGAATTTCGAGCCGAGCTGCACAATTTGCCCTTTACCGCGGAATTTCCACGTTTCTGTGGAAATCTGCAGAATTTGATAAAACGACCAGTGATTGACATCATCACCTTCTTGTGTGCATTTGTTGACTTGAGTGGTTATCAAAGTGGCAGTGATAGTGAAAGCTTAATTACATCACATTTTCCAGTAGTTGCCGTGAATGCAAAATAAAATATGGTGTCATATTTTGTTTCTAATTCCTCCCTGTGCTGCATCAGAGCCTGTTAATTGAAAGTTTTAGACCTCATTGTTTTGAATGGAGTAGTTTTGAATATGAATATAGAAGTGCTGTTTTGCAGGAATGCAGGCGAGTCGGCTTCGTGCACTGTGATATTTTTTATTATATACTATTGCACAATGACTGGCGTGATCTGGTTTGCAATATTGGCCTACACATGGCATCTCACTTTTCGCACATTTAACTCAAAACGTGATGTCATTGAGGGCCGTAAGGGCTACTTTCACCTCGTGGCGTGGAGTCTGCCACTCGTCCTGACAATTGTCTGTCTCGCCGTTACACAGGTGACTGCATCAAGAATGTTTTAGTAGATTACTGTCTATAACAGAACGTGGCATATTCTATTGTAATTCTAGGCATCGTTACAGTGGTCCTTGTAGTAACATTGTTATTTAGGGCACTTTGAAAATTTGTTTACTAACTTACTTACTTACTCTAACCGTTCATTCAAACGTTTATTCATTTGTTCATCACACTTGTCCATGGATGATGGTGACAAAACAGCCAAACAATTTGATGAAGCTTTTTTGCAACCTGACGGTACCTTCATTCTTCATTCATTCTCACGTGATGTTGATTATGATATCCCACTTGAATTACCACAATTACACTTTTGACCCTTTGTTTTTGAATACAATATCATGCATCAGCTTTCATGTTAACTGGTGTTATTGTTATTGCTAGTACTGTGTACTGATTGTACTGATTGTAGTATAACTGTCACAAAAATGTTTTGGGCATTTTCATTTTACATGTTCTTTATATGAGACTCATTATTGGGATGGTGAGAACAGACCTAAAGGTCACTGACTGAAGGTCTGCTTAACTTCACCTGGAATTCTATCCGCTGAACAAGTGATAATATCTCGAAAAGGGTGGAGATAGACATGGTTACTTCAGACTGGTCGTAGCCAATTGTATATCCTCCGTCAGCTGTTACTGTTGCTGATGACTTTGAGTGACTTATTCCAAGATTGTTTTACCCTACAAAGCTATGCAGGCTGATGTTCTTTTCATTTGTTATTCTCGTGAGTCATGTTAACATGTGTGAATGGATTGACTGATTTTTTAAGAGTGGAGTCTGGCCTCTCCTACATTGTAGGTTTGGGTCCCCCAAAAGGGTATTTCTCCCAGTAAACGTTTCTTCAACTCTGACCTTCGTCATTCTTGCCTTTTTCATTGCACTGGAAGTGTGGTCAATGGAGTGCCATTGTTGCAAGTTGACCCAAGTGGCTGGTTACATACCAAGATGGTATACCCGTGAATGGTCACCCATCTGAGTGCTAACCGGACTCGTTGTAGAGTAAATTTGTTGTTATCACTAGGCCAAGTCACCACTTTCATAGTTTCACAACCCAGTGTTGGCCACCATCTTGCCTTGAATTAGCAGGATTAGATACTCAACAGCTGCAGATGGATTGTCATGAAATTTGAGGAGGGAGTTTGATATGGTGAACAGAGGTCCCCGAAATTGGGAATTCTGTACCCCTTTCAATTTTGCTCCCAATGGTGTCTTCTTGTAGGCATCGTCACATAGTGTAAGTATATGAAAAGTGCACTGATTTGCAAATGACGTCGGAGGTCAGGGCTGTCTTGAAGTTTGTGTTATTATTGGATTTTTGGATCTGTTGAGCCCAAAAGGCTTTGTGGATTCAGCTTTTTGGAAGAACAGCTACTGTCTGCTGACTACATTGTATTAGAAGGGTGTCTGTGTCATTGTGTGTCTAGGTGGACGGTGACTCTGTGAGTGGGATTTGTTTCGTTGGCTACGTTAGTCATGCCCATCATATTGGATTTGTTCTACTGCCAGTTGGCCTGTGTGCCTTTGTCGGACTTGTCTTTCTTGTAAGAGGTTTGTCATCACACTGTGTTATTGTTAGAGATAGATATTTTTTCCAACGCCAGCCACAGTAGTGTGATCCGGGATAAATTGTTTCTGCCAGGATGTATAGTTAGTTTTATTTTTAGTGTTTTAGTTTCTTCAGTACTACCTTAATCAGTCAGTTCTAGCAGGACAGCATATCTGACTCTGGATTGATGACTGAGTTAGGGATGTCCCACGCGACACAAAATAGATCATTTCAGAGACGTTTTTCCCAGCCTATCTATTGGCTTAGTACTGAAGAAACTAAACCCAGCACAAGATAAGCAAGCAATACAAGAATAAAATGGCCTAAGCTAACATGAAAGAACACACAAAAGACAAAATCTAAATAAACACACAAAAAAGAATCTAAACCTAACCAACAGGCAAAGATGTAAGAACTGCTCATGTGTGTGTGCATATCATTGTGCCCAACTGTCGTACACAACACAGCACAGAGCAGTTCTGATTATCTTCCGTCTTATCCTCCAGACAAGCACCAGAGCTCAGATGCTGTCTGTTGGAGAGGAGGGGTCTCACTCTGGAATGGATACCGGGTAATTGTATTTCCAGTGTGATGGAGCCAGATGACCACCCAGTTAGGTTCAACACTAGCTGACTTTGAAACTGTAAACAGGTGAGTGAATGAGTGAGTAAATCAATTTATACACAGCACGTTAAAAACAAAGTCACTAGTGTGCTGCAGCCTCGCCAAACAAAAATGTCTTTAAAAGTCGTTTGAACTGCCTGAGTTCAACGTCAGGCTGTCGTAGTTTAGCGGGAAGACTGTTCCATACTTTCGGACCCGTCACTGGAAAAAGCAACAACCCATAGCAGCACCATGAGAAGTTACTATGTCTGATTGTGTGTATCTCTGTTTCTGTGTGTTTACAACGTACAACAGCCCAGGTTGTTTATCTGGCAGCTGTGTCGTGCTCATTGTTCAGATGTAGTATACAGTTGGCTGTTGGCTGTGTCACTGTCGTGTAGGGCTGATGACTCTGATCAAACTGCGGACACAGTCACCAGGTCTCATTACTAGTGAAGCAGCCGCTCGTATCCATGCTACCATTGTTCGCATCAGTACGTCTCTGCCTGTTTGATTGACACGTTGGTTCATTTGTTTTAAAATAATAGTCAAATTACAATTTCCGAAGTGGTTTGTTTGTGTTTCATACCCCGCGTGGGGCCGGGGTACCCCCTTTCTGCCTTTGCTCCTCCCTTGTCCATTCACTTCCTCATCTTTTGCTCTTTATTACCTTTCCCTTTTACCTTTTCTCATCCACTTTACTTATTTTCTTCTACTGTCCATCCGATCCCTTTCTACCAGAATAGTTCCACTCCATTTCCAGGCGTGAGGTCGTAGGAGGCGACCGAACCTGGGTTTAGTTTGTTTTTGTGTTATGATTATGTTATCTGTATTGCTTAGTTAAGATTTATTCTCATATTTTGTTGTATTTGGTTTAGTTTAGTCTTGCAGTGTGATAGTTCTTTGCCTGTTGTAGGCGCTGGCGTAATAATTTAAATGAGCCTCTCGATCCCTTTCCCTTTGGGGTGGCTGCTGAACAAGAAGGCGGCCAGGGTTGAGGTTAATATATCGCTGGCCTTCCTTCACTGGGTAGAGATGGCTCTCCACCCTTGACCTTTTTTCTCTGATATAGCCATATTTGTGCTGAAAGGGGACGTTAAACTCGAATTAACTAACTAACTAACTTGTTTGTGTTTCATATGTCTGTTAGTGCCTGTGTATGTGTAAATCTTTGTTTTTTTACTAGTGACACTGTGCTAGCATGGTACTGGTACATGCAGTGGTAGTTTGTCCGTCTGTCACAAGCCTGTATTTTACAAATGACTACACATAGGATCGTTAAAATAATGCTTCACAATAGTCCGGGGACTCTAGTTTACTGATGCCAAAGACCTTGCTGAAATCCAAATCTGGTCACCCAAAACAAAGGCGCCAAATACTGGTGTCAGTTTTCGACTAATATCTCGCTATATCTCAGAAATGGTGCAAGATAGGGACATGGTTACTATTAAAAGCTAATAGGAACTCGCGTGTGCTGTATTGAATGGTGCTATTTTCAGTGACCTGGAATGACCCATAACTACCCCAACGACACCTTTGTCTACATTTTGCATTGCCTTTCTTATCTTTGTAACTGGTGGAGATAGAAACTTCAATTTCATATGTAGATTGACAATGGCAACGCTAGTCTGTTGATGACAAACTACCCCTGAAAGGGGTGTGGTCAGTGTCACATTACCTGTTTAAATTTTTGAAACCCCAAATACAGTTGAAATTACAAGCCACACGTGCTTTCCTGTTCATGTTTAAACATATCGTTGTTGACAGTTGCTGTATTTCCTGGAGTCGTTCTCGAGGCAGACAGCCATCGCCTGTTGTGTGCACAAACTTGGTACAGTTCCATGCCCTTGGTTACTTTCACAGTGTCACCACCCCTTTGGCCTGTATCAAGTTATACTGCTTGGCAACCGTATTTTGTGGTCCTGTTTAAATGATTGTGAGCCCGAGCACGCATCAGTTTGACCTGTGTGTGCTAGTATCATGAACACGTCTGATTGATGGCAGGTGTGTTTGCGTCGTGCGTGTTGGTGCTGGTGTTGTTGACGTTTGCCATTCACGCCTACATGTTTGTGAACGAGTCAGTTTGGCAGCTAGCCTTGCGTGACTACCTCGTGTAAGTCAAGTGTGTCATCTGTCACACTATCTACTGACAAACTGTTCAAGTGCTGTACTTCGTGATGGCTATGCTAGTAGTATTAGTTGAATTCCTATTTACTGCAGTAAGTCACCGCCACAACGTCTGTTCTATCGGTGGATTTCCAGATGATCCTGGGATAATTGGTTCCCCATAGTTTTCTTCCTTCACTTGTTCTGTAAGAGAATCATTGGGATAATGGGCACAGGTTTTTACTTCTTCCTGTCACCCAACCAGCAATGTCAGACGTCGAAGGAAGCTGAACGCACTGATCCCAATCCGGAAAAATCAGCCACTGGTCTTATCCTTTCTCACCCCGCATGGGCCCGGGGTACCCCTTTCCCCCTTTTACCTCCCTTGTCCATTCACTTCCTCATCTTTTGCTCTTTTTTTACTTTTTCGTTTTCTCGTTTGCTTTACTTTTGTCCATCCCTATCCTTTCTACCAGAATAGTCTGTTTCCAGACCGGAGGTCGTTGGAGGCGATCGAACCTGGGTTTAGTTTGTTGCATTCATTTTGTGTTAACTATATTGCTTAGTTAAGATTTATTCTGGTGTTTTGTTGTTATGTGGTTTAGTTTAGTCTTGCAGTGCGATATTTGTCTTTCCCTGTTCTAGGCGCTAGCATAATAGTTTAAACGAGCCTCTTGATCCCTTTCCGTTTTTGAGTGGCTGCTGAACAAAAAGGCGGCCAGGGTGAGGTTAATATATTGCTGGCCGTCCTTCACTGGGTGGGGATAGCTCTCCCCCCTGACCTTTCGTCTCTGATATAGCCATATTTGTGCTGAAAGGGGACGTTAAACTCCAACTAGCTAACTCTTATCCTTTTTCATCTACCACCAGACTCCTGACGAAAGGGGCATTACTCCCTTTATTGCCTTTGCTCCAATACTAAGTAACCTTTGGCTTCGTGTGTCTCCACATGGCCAGTTACTGGATAACTATTGACTTTCATATCAACTGTAAAAGGTACCTTTTAACATTGTGCAGTACCCTACAGGGCTTGCATACTTTTTTGTGATGCTGAAGCAACTTTTGGCAGATGCTGCTTGTCATGTTATCAGTGAGTGGTATAGTTTATTGCCGTGATGTGGTATCTGACTAATGCATGTTGTAAGGATATTATAGAATTCTTGGGTGGAATTCTCTAGGAATCAGCCGTGTGCAGTGTAATCTACATATGCATGCGTTCCAGCTGTAAGGCGAATAACACTGTCGCCAACTGTCAAATGTCAAGTCGACCAAGTCTCACTCTGACTGAACTGCATGTAGTCACATACTTCTGTGCTGGTATTGTTGTGAGCTCTTGGATCTGGCAGAAATCAACTGTCATAGCATGGAAATGCTACTTGAAGAGGTTGATTTTCCTCTGCTTGTTTGCTTCAGAACAGTTGTGCGATGTTGCATATCAAGCTCGTTGTAGACAGTTTTGCTTATTTGTAGTGAAGAATAACAACACAACAACAACCCAGGAACACCCGGCTGAGCCGTTACCAGGAAGAACTCACTCACTTCCTATTTTTATGGCTGTTGTACAGTATCTACCATCCACCATTCGTCACATGTCAGACACTAATGCATTTAAGCATCTTATGACTTATAATTGATAATTCGTTCTCTGATGATAAGGATATTAGCAGAGAAATTAAAACGTTGTTTGCTAGAACCAATGTATTAGGAAGACGCTTCAAACGTTGCTCAGTAGCTGTGAA
>Ga0209780_1001817_pt1 | contig 14548 bp, 7 predicted proteins | sample WorMetexBAHAMAS2_FD_187384 | JGI IMG/M metagenome (GOLD analysis project Ga0209780, IMG submission 187384) | Marine gutless worms symbiont microbial communities from Max Planck institute for Marine Microbiology, Germany - Inanidrilus exumae... | ecosystem: Host-associated > Annelida > Digestive... | reverse complement strand
TATATATATATATATATCTTTATTCACCAATAAGGTCAATGTCGATGTCAACGCCTAAAGTTCATAAAAAATCTTATAAAGGTCATGGCTCAATAAATCGAAAGGAGTCATGTTACGGATGGCCTACATCACATGAACTGCAGAGGTATTTAAAATAAGTGCAAATTTGCTATTCGTGCCAGTTATATGCCACGATGGTTGACAAAACGTTTAACGAAGTTCATATTGTCTACGTTTGCTATATATGCTGTCAGCATCACGGTGTCTAGATGGCAATGCCGTTTTGTACAGTCCACACTCAGCAGCTTTACGTGATAATTCAACTCCTAACTGCCCATCATGCCCTTCCGGGCTTTAACAACGAAGCTATCAATCACTAGCAATTTGTTTGTCTAACAAGTATGTCGGTCCTCCTTATTATCGGGCCGAAATTTACGCTGGCTGCGTCGCATGCTGCCCTCTGGCGAGTCACGGTGAGTATGCCGACGAGACAGACAGACAGACGGACGCTTTCCGCTAGACGCGGCCAGCGTAATGATGGTTCTTAGCAACACGCTCGCGGGGAATGCAAGTAGCCTAAGTCATCTAAAAGCTTCATCGTGTAAGTCTATACAATTCACGCTGAGTGGAAGAACGGAATGGCACGGTATCGAAATACGATACGTTAATGAACACTTTCAAACGGAGACATTAAACGCATCTCTTCGGGCAACAACGAATATCGTCCAGAACATCATCCGGCGCCGATGTGCCGTTTCTGTGATTGTGGAGCCGTGATACAAGTCTCAAGACTTACTTACTTACTCATTCGGGCATACAGAGCAGTGTGATACGACACCCGGGCAAGGCTCAGCCGACTGCCGCTGCGCTCCAGCTTGCGCTTCTCCTGAGCTCCGAACATGATGTCATCCCAGCGGACCCGCCAGTTCACCTCGGCCAGTTCCGCTTCCAACTTGTAGTGCCTACAGACAACCAGCAGCTGCTTGCAACAATCCAACGCATCATCGCACCAGTCCGCAGACTTCAGGTTCGTTTACATCGGACGCGGTGTGTTGCGGCGTCTTGCGGTATGCGACAAAAACGACGCAACATGCCGCACGATGCCGCACCGCAACACGCCGCATCCGGTGTGAACGAACCTTTACCAGGTCAGTTTGAAGAACATTACAGACAAGAGAGATGATATTGGCAGAATGCAAACGAGAAGAAGTATGAAACAAGAAACACAACTTGAAGAAAAGAATAAATGAGCGAGCAATAACGCAGTCTAAACCGTTTTAGCATAACTTTCAGTAAACAGGTAAATTCAACGTTATGGAAGTAGGCTTGCATCCAGTCATAATAGTTGGTTAAAATAGATTAATCTTACACCTGTTGAATAAGCGTAGCAGGGGCCGCGGAGCCACGGGGTTCAGGAGGTCAGTTGACCCCACTTTTTCCAGTACGCGGTCCACATACGGCGTTTGAACCCCCACTTTTTGTCAGCTATTCCGACTTCGACCCCGTTTTTCGTTACCCTCCGCGGCCTCTGTAGCTTAGTAAGAAGTCTTGCTGCCCTCATATTAAGAAGGCAGGATAAAGTATTAGATTTAAGCTCGAAGAATAACAACACTTAATTAATAATCACGTAAGTATCTACAAATAATTCTATAACATATCACTGCAGTTTAGTTTACTAAGAACAACATCTAGCTCATCGCCAGCATCAATGCTACTAGACATATCATTACCATCAAACTCCTTATCAAGTTAGTTGGTTAGTAGTTTTTACTGTTCGACGCTACGCTAGCGCGATATATGCTGTGGATATGTCCGACCGTCTGTCCATCTGTCCGTCTCTCACAAGTCCTACCAATAGGCCTATGGCTAAACGTAGGTCACGCAAACAACGCCATTGGATAGCCAAGGGTTGGTTGGGAGATCAACGTCCCATTTCAACATAAAAGTAGGCTATATCAGGGACAATAGATAGTCAAGGGCCTAGTTTTCTAGTTTTCTGGTGCCAAAGACACCAATACAGATAGGCCAGGTTAAAATTAGCACTTTTCGACCAATATCGTGTTATATCTCAGAAACGGTGCAAGATAGGGACGTATAGTTAACTTACTATGGAGGGTTAATAGGAATTCGTTTGCAATTTATGGAATGGTGCCATTCCAATGACATTAAAGTGACCCCTAAGTATCGAAAACCACCCCATTTTCTACATTTTGCGTCGTCTTTCAGATCTTCGTAACCGGTGCAAATAGACATTTCAAATATGGCAGAGGAGTTTACCGTAGCAAGTCCTAACCATGGATGAAAAATCATCCTTAAAAGGGGCGTGGGCAGGTCACGTGACCAATTACGGTTTTTTCGGGCCCTAATCATATCTCTGAAACGGCTAAAGCTAAAGTTTAAAATGTTGCGCTCACATAGGCATTAGCGCCTCTGAAGTTACGACCATATGGCGCTATACAAATGTGTATATTATTATTATTATTATTATCAAGTCCTATCCTATGGACGATAAAGCTTGAAAGCACCCTCTAAAGGGGCGTGGTGAGGACCGCAAGACCCATTTTAAATTTCATGGCCGGGTGGCTCCAACCATATCTTTGAAATAAGTGAAGCTAGGCAATTCAAATTTGGTGTGCTGATTGATATTGAGGAGTACTAGTGCACGCATGATAGAATTACCTCAAAGGGGATGTGGAAATTTTTGGAAATAACTCATAATATCTCGGAAACAGTGCAAGACAAAGACATAGTTCCAATGGAAGACCAACAGGAAATCGTATGTGGCTTTATCGACTGGCAACAATACCAATGATCTTCAGTGACCTCGAAGGTCAATTATGCTGTTTTAAACCTTTCTAACTCCCAAAACTCGGGAGTTATAGCGTGTATTAACTATGATATGTATACGCATGAACTGGAAAGCGAACGCAGATTGTACTTTCAACTCTCTTATCAAAACTGAATGATTTCTCGAGGTCATAGAAAGTCATGTACATCGTAAAATGTGGTAATATCTCATAAATGGTGCACTATACAGACGTTGCTACAGACCACTGATAGGAAGTGATATATGGCCTATCGAACAGCGACAACCCCGACGACCTTGAGTGACCTTCAAGGTTATTCACCTACTGCAAGTATTTTCAAATGGGTTTTTTTCGTACAGCTGTGCAGCAGTTAACAGGATTTCCAGTGACACAGCGAGTCGTGCAGTCCCTCTGTAATAGCTCAGCTTTTTGTAATGCACATCTTTGGTGGCTGAAATCAACCTATCATAATAACATCAGTTAATCAATATTTTCACAGTGGGCAAATATTTTACCAGAAATTTAAAAGCAACAAAATAGGCCCTATATGCATGTACAACGCGAGTCAAAAAACGAACCCCTATGACTTTCTGGAAAGGCTTCATCAAAAAAGCACACATTTCGGTAATTTTTGACAGAGACAACTGCACTTCATCCGTTCATCTGCATTTGCAAGTAAACCAACTGCAGTTTCCATGGCAACGACAGCAGACGTGTTGGCGCTGTGGGCTGACTTTGAACAGGCGATTGACCAGTGGATAAAACGACTCAGGGTCTTTATGAAGGCCAAAAGAAAGAGAACAGTTTGAACACTTGCTGTGATTGGCTGCTTGCTGCAAAGACGCATTGTTTCAAACAATACACAAGTGTTTTAGTTATTTTCATCAACACAGCGTTTTACAAGTACGCGTGCCAACAGTAACATTATGACTCTGCTGGTAGTCTGCTATACACTTGTTACAAGCAACTTCAATATTACGTCATTAACTAACCAGAACTATGCATTACATGTACAAAAATATCTTGCTATTGAAGCAGTGTTTATGGCGTTGTGCCACAAAGTTACAGGGGTCCGGTTTTTTGACTCAGTGTATATAAACATAATATCCCAAAAATGTTACCCAAACATCATGTTTACTCTACAAATTGTTAATTGCATTGCTTTTTAAAATTTTTAAAGCCATTTTTCAACTTTCTACAGAATGGACAGCAAACTAGTCATCGTTTATTTCCAGTCTGAGAGTCGCCGGTGCAATTCACCTGTAGACGAAGACGGCAGAAACGGTGACGATCATTAGCAGCGTGCCAAGCACAATGATGACGACGCCGTAGCTCGGGAACGGCTCTGTAACCAGAAAAACCGACCACACTCGGCTTTTAATGACATATCAACGCTTGGCGCATCGGGCAAGCAATTTAGCACATAAACACACTACGCATGCACACTCAAAGGTAATATTCAAATGGCCCAGTTTCCTACTGCTGAAATGGCGTCAATTCAATTTCTCCGCCAATTTTTCCAGTAATGCTGTCTTCTTCATCTGAAGCGTTTTTTCACCAACCGAGTTTTTTATGTGTAAGTACAGACGCTTGTCGTTACTCTTGCTCGGCTACCGACATCATCCTCTCTACAAATAACTGACCGCTCCTTTCGTTATGCTTCACCTTGTCTCCGAAATCAGTTCTCTTTATCTCTTCGTCAACCTCATTCTAGTACCAGTTCCTCTATTTCCTACTCACCCATTCCTTCACCCATCACTTCTTCCTATTTTGATTCACCAGTCTGCTCATCCGTAACTCCCTCTGTCTTTCACTCCCGGCTTAAAACCTACCTGTTTCACAAATCCTACCCCGTAGTTTCACTTCTTCCTCCCGGACTGCCTTCACGGACTATTGCCCGGACAGTTTCTTCTGAGCTACTCGGCTTTTGTTTTTGTTTTTCCTTATTTTTTCGTTTCTGTGCCTGGCGCTAAATCAGGCTGGCCATCTTGTCAGCTTCTGAGCGTATGTAAATATACTGTATGGTATTTAAAACGAGGATTTACAATGCTTAACCACTTACAATGACATTTACAACTTAGAGGTTATTTGTTTACATTAAAAAACAAATTCTACGTGAATGACAAACGACAAGTTAAAGACTCACGGTCCTCCGGACATCCGCTTCCATCAAATCCACATTCCGGGATGTCTGGGGGTGGCGAAGTCCGGCCACCACCCCAGTAAATCTGTCTTCCTTCGACTTCTTCATACTTCTTTGTACTTCCGTTGTAGTTGCCAACAACCTGCGTGCAAACAGTGTTGATCGACTGCACCAAAAGCAGACGGAAGTTGTTTAAGTTGGTGAATGCATATGGAGTTATAGCTGTCTTCAGAGCAATGTCGACCGGCTGCATTTCCTATCTCCGTAGAGTTAGTTATTAACAACAGAATTTTACTTGATACAAAATAGATACAACATGTTGCATACAATCGTCTTTGCTGTGCCAAATGTACAACTGTACCAAAAACCAAACGTACTACCCAGCGTGAGTGTACGAACTGCTAACTGTTACACTGTTCTATAACAGTCCTCTCTTGCAGATGTACTGCGTCCTTCAACAAGGTTAACCACGGGAAGCAGTTTGCTGTACAGACGTTCATATTGCAACAGTGATCGCATGATCGCCCTTTGATTTGTGTCAAAAGACAGCGGACAGACACAACGAGAAAAACTAACTAAAGTAACTAAAGGTGTTGCCCTAACGGAACGTAAGACTACTGGCCCGCCGTGCAGTGTTACCGTAGAGCTATGGTTAGACTGCAGGCGGCATGCGCGGGTGAAGCCGCCTGCAGGCCCTCCGTGGAGTGTTACAGACGACAGACGACGACAGACGCCAGCGACCGTTACTAGTCTGGCCCCTTACACTATGTGTAGGCTGGCCAGTAATAATAAAACATTACTCGTGCGGCAAACTCATATGACAGAGCTGCTGTCCGAATGGCTAACATGACACGCGGTCCTCACTGCGACTTCATGATTGCGTTCATTTACAGTGTCCACCTCGACCTTATGTGACGTCGACATTTTACCGGTAGTTTGACTTCTGTAGATCGTTACTAGGCTATACCGTTAAGTAAACAGGTTCAAGTCGCGTCTACACTGTCAGACCAGACCCAGTCCTTCGTTCACACAGGCAGTCAGACGTCATCTTATTCAACATTCGTCGAGAAGACTCGACCGTTGACGTTTCACTGTGAATATAGCACTTGTCAATTACTCATCACACACATAGGGCGACAGTGACGTAACTTTTACATTCCTATCTATGCCAGCTGTTTCTAGCTGCCATGATGTACGGCAAGGAAATGTAAACATTTTGCAGCATTTACAGTCAGATCGCCAATCTAGCGATAGCATGCTAAGCTTTTCTTAAACCTACTGATTCGATTTTATTTAAATAACGTGACAAATCTTCACCAGTTAACTTCGCACAGTACGACAACATGCCTTACAACATAGAAATCGTATCATAACCACAGATGACTGTAACCTCATTTCATTCTACGATCAACGTATAACGGAATTGGAACATTCTGCAACTTCCCCTAGATCAGACAAGACGGGACGGAGAGACGGAGTGCCATGTGGTCCTCCTACAGTGAAGGCCACATATAGTACAGTAAAAAAGTAAACAGAACGTTTGTATAGCGCCTTTTGAAGAGTGCGATATCGCCGATACTCATCAGGCACGGCACGTATTGAACGAAGAATCACACAGTTTTACCTGCCACCCACACGTTTATTCACAAATGGAATAAGCCATCCTGCCTTTACTTCCCAGCTACACAGCATCACCGCATTTCGGCCGGTGCTGCTCATTTCCCATCCCGGCGAGGGTAGGAGGCTAAGTTGGCCCTGGTCTTTCTCGAGCCACAACGGCTTCCAGAGCAGCAATGATCTCGTTTCTGTGGTCCACAGAACAACCATTCACGCTGCTTAGTCTCTGTACCTCATAACTTATAGGAACTGTTAAAGGGACAGGAATCACTAACGATCAAAAAACGTCGATACGTAATGACCTATGACCTGACCTCAAAGAGTCCAGTTTCTGGGTTGAGGTCGAGCAAGGAGTAGTCGGCGTTGCGGTCGCCGTTTTCATCAATGCTCACTTTGCCCGTTATTCCTGCGTCCATCGACAAACAATAACAGCTCTCCGCTGCCGCAGACAGACCCGCGCAACGCTCTGCGTGTCGCTAATAATGTTGTACACGAAGGTGGACACTCGAGTAAGTAAGCAAGTAAGTTTACTGGTATATTGTAGCCATGAGTGATAAACTGGCTACCGACGACCGTCGCCAGTTTACAACACTAAGCGTCCGCCTTAGTTGACAACACCTGCGATGGTCGACATGCAGTTGCGAAGCGACCAGTTGCGGAATTTTCCCAAATCCAGAGTTTAAAACAAAGTTCCAGAGAGAAGTGCCCTTATGTTTGGAGATACCCATTTTGAGTATTCTGGAGTGCATGTTTCACAATAAATCCATCAACATTATGCAAAAACTGGGACAGATCGAACGGCAAAATTAACATGCAAGCCGTCCCAGACGGCTCTAGCTGCCACAAGGAGATACGTTCCGACGCCGACGGTAGTCGCGGGGTAGGGTCTTCATCGCTGTTTTTCAGTTTATCCGCACAATTTCTCAATATCATGCAATGTAGCGAACGATCACTGAACTTGACATACAAATGTTCCACCATGAGTTCTGGAAATCCATTTATTTTGTGGTCAGAAGGTCAAAGGTCAACGTCACGCGTCACAAAAACAGTGCCGGCTTGGGTTTTGCACTCTTGTGAGTGCTGGTTTCTTCAGGTTGTATTGTGTGGTGTGTGCGAAGACCTTCGAACGTGCGATTCCACATGCGTCTCGTGATCTCCGTGCCGTTGGTCGCATCGAGTCCGGCTTCAAGCGTCTCGTTGAGCGCCAGCGCGTACAGGATCACGGCGTCGTGGAACGCGCCGATGAAACTATTCGCCTGAAAACAAGCGCGTCACGTGACCGGGCACCTGCTGTGACGTCACTGCACGTCTCTAAGTACGGTTGTGCCACGCTCGGATCAAACGATGCGCACAAAGGCTGACTGCGGTTTGCTACAGTGACGTTTACGTGTGTGGAGATGTCGACAACGAAATGCTAAGGTGAATGGCAACATACTAGCAGAAAAGAACTGCAGTGTATTGGGCTTAACTGTGTAAAAGAGGCTCTAAGGCACGAGCCTCAACGACTGAACATAACACAAAAAGTGCACAACAGAAACGCTACGGCGCGTTAAGGTACTTTATTTTGAGGAGACTCGGTAGCGCTGTTGATGTTACTTCACCCCCCTCCCTCCGGGAAGGTAAGAAGTATTGCGAACAGTGTGTTTGTCTGTCTGTCTGTGTGTAGCCAGTATGTCTGTTAGCTCGCATATCTCACATAAACCGCATCCCAAACTTCACAAAATTTTCTGTATATGTTACCTCGGTCCTCATCTGACGAAAACGCCAGACTTATGTACTGTACTTCCGGTTTTGTGGGTGACGTCATGTTTTCACGTGATGAGAAATGTACATACAACCATAGTCATAATAGTAACGGAGTTTGCCACGGCTGTGGAGGCGAACTGTGCATTGATAATAATAATTTACGTCACGCTGCCTTGAGATTCCGACTTTCCAGAGAAGTTTTACTTTAGTCAAATTGTTCGGTCTGTTGAGTTATAGGCCTTTAAACTAAGCAAGGGGTGAGGGGCGAAGTCTGCTATCCTCCACCGCTGCTTGTTTACAAAGTAAAACTCAACAACGCAGCACGTTACCCCGTCATCGTCGTCGTACGCATCAATGCCCCCGGAGTATTGTCTGGCGCGCTGGATGACCTGTCGTGAGAAGTTAAAGTACTCTGGCGAGTCCGGCTTTCGTAACGTGATGGTCATAAGCGACTCGTAGGCTCGACGAGCTGCCTTGTTGTTCTCGTCCGTGTCGTTGGCTCTGTACCACGGCTTCTCCAACTGAGATTTGCTGCCACAGCAACAATCGGCCATGCAGCATCCACATCAAACAGCGACTATACTCTCACGCTCAGTAAAACAAGTATGTCAATCCTCCTTATCGTCGGGTTGAAATGCACGCTGGCCGCGTCGCATGCCGTTCCCTGGCGCGTCACGATGAGTATGCCAACGGGCCAGACAGACAGACAGACGGACGGACACCAGAACGTTACATTAATGCTTTCCGCTACAGCCTAGACGCGGCCAGCGTTATAATAAAAGAGACCCGAATCGACGTCACGAAAAGAGGAGCACTTTTCCAAAACCCTGTAGCTCCACTTTTATCCTTAGTCTTAGAATCGCAATGCGCAACGCTTAAAATCGAAACTGGGCCAAACCGTGGTTATTACGTGCTAAAATGGAGTTACAGGGTTTTAGAAAAGTGTGTTCTGGTGAGTACCTTTCCACTGTTGGTTGAGTGATTGGAAGGGAATACGGCCTGTAAAAACCTGTTCACATAATCCTCCATAAAGATTTTAGACGACGCGACAGCATCGTAGCCGTGAATTAAACAGAAATGGTATCAACAAATGTCCTAATGCTGTAGCAATTAGGGCTGAATTCTGGCCAACTGTCTGAGAAACAGACCTGTTTTATGCGGATCCTTCTATAGAACCACCATAACTCCGGAAAAGGCCGGTGAAACAAAAACGAAGATACAGTAGTAGTAGTAGTAGTAGTAGTAGTAGTAGTAGTAGTAGTAGTAGTAGTAATACAACATATATAGTACATTTTAGTTTAACTAGATGTGACGAAATGGCACAACTCTATTGTAACCGTCGAGTAAAACTTCTTATAGCAATATGTGTAGGCTGCATCAATCTGCAACTAAAAACTTGGATTTTCGCGAAGATCCGAGCTTTACTAGTAATATAGATTGTGGAAATAACTTCTTCCACTTTAACGTCAAGTAAGCAGTAAATTTCATTACTAATTTTGTTTAGTCGAGCCACTCAAAGTTTTACGTATTGTCGGGCTTTGGTCAAACTCAGGGCCGAAAGCAGGTTTATTTCGAATGAAGAAAACCGCCAAAACGGGTGACGAGTGCTATGTAAAAGATCGCATGTCATATCAAAGAAAGTCAAGTTCACGCGGCCGAGCTTTGAACGTCACGACACGACAGACCTGCATAATCGTAGAGAATGGTTCAAACAACATCGCCCGCAGCTCTGTCTGTGCCAGGTGCATAGTGATACCTCACGTTGTCACGTAAAAACACTTACTACAGTACTTCATTAGCAATCCTCATAAAACGCAATCTATAAACTCCCATCAATTGTCTTGACAGAAACAGACGAGTTACATCATTGAATCTTGCATTGAACGCTGCTGCATCTAGGACCTTAATTTCCGTAAGTCTTTCGCCTTCCCTTAAAAGAAATACATAAAACACTCCTCAGTCAGCAAATATTGAACAATTGTCATTTGGTTGATAAAACTGAAAGTTATCAAAGTTCTCATTAGGCGCTTGACTTGTTTCCCAAAGTAGTGTAGCAGCAGTACGTAGGTGAGGTGGGTAAATCAATAACCGTCATGTTTCAAATTAACTCAGTACACCGTGTGCCAAGTATCAAACAAATATCTCAACATTTGTAGAAACCACAGTGTAGGTGTTATCACTTAAAGCGAATATACGTCGTGACATGTCATAATGTCTACTCTGTCTTTGTTGGATTCATTACCCCCGCCGACGGCAGTCGTGGGGGTAGGGTCTTACCGCCTTTTGTCTGTCTTTCTCCATACGATATCTCAACAACCGATCCAACTAGGATCATCGAACTTGACACACAAATGTTACACGATGAGTCCCCGAAACTCATTTATTTTGGGGTTAAAAGGTCAGTGGTCAAGGTCACGACACAAAAACAGTACCAGTATGGGTCTTTGCACTCTTGTGAGTGCTGGCTTCTTCCAGTTAAATAAACAAGTCTCCGCTGCCGCTGACAGACCCGCGCGACACAGATGTACACAGATGTACACGGTCAGTGTGATAAACTGGTGACCGACGACCGTCACCAGTTTATCACACTGACCGTCCACCTAAGTTAACAGCATCTAAAGCGATCGACGTGACAACTCTACCTGCAACCGTTCCAAAGATATAGTTGGTAAACACCAAAATTTAAATGATTCACGTGATCTAACCATGCCCTTTTCAGGGATGGTTTGCCATCCGTCGGCTAGCACTTGCTACCGTCAACCTTGAAATCAAATTTGAACTCTCAGAGTCCACTCACCATATGAAGATATGAAAGGCGATACAAAATGTCGAAATGGAGCGATTTGGAGCATTTAGGATCACTCAAGGTCACTGAAAATAGCACCATTCGATACAGCACATACAAGTTCCTATTAGCCTTCCATAGTAACTATGTCGTTGGCTGTCTTGCATCGTTTCTGAGACATAGCGATATATAGGTTGAAAATCGCCGATTTTCACCCACCACACCTCTGTTTGGAATTTTGCCTAGATTTTTTAGCATCGGAAAATAGAGTCCCTGGGCTATTCTACGGCGTTGTTTGCGTGATCCTATAGGTTTAGCCGTTTTGATACAGTGCCGGCTTGTGACAGACGGACGAACACACGACGACATACAAATACATACACAGCAAATACTTACTTACTTACTTACAGTGCTGGCATAGCGTCGCGCAGTAATTAACAAGTAGTTCAGCTGTCGCTGACAAACCCGCGCGACGCGTTGCATCACGACATACGAAAAAATTTTAAAACAATCCCGTGACCATAACCACGCCTCTTTTTGGGTGATATGTCATCCAGTTGCTAGAATTGATATAGCCTACCTGTGTACAAAATTTGACGACTTTAGGTTCAGCCGTTCCAGTAACATGATTGAAGCTCCCAAAAATTTTTAATGGGTCACATGACCTGACCACGCCCCTATCAGGGACAGTTTGTCGTCCGTAGCCTAGGCACTTCAAATTGTACATCAAATTTGAAATCTTTGCGATCACCAATTACGAAGATGTATAAGGCAACGCAAAATGTAGAAATTAACGTGGTTTAAGGTGGTTAGGGGTCACGGTCACCCAAGGTCATCGGCAACATAATCATTCGATAGAGCACATACGACTTCCTATTCAAATTCAATAGAAACTATGATGATGTATCTTGTACCGTTTTCCAGATATTATCGTTTATTTTCCAAAAGTTAATGAGATCAGTGACCACGCCCCTTTCAGGGAAATTTACTGTCCGTCGGCTGGGACTTCCTATGTCCAGCCCATACACCAAGTGCGCCAAAATTCGTTGGTGGATGACCCTTCTTTCCCCCTAAAACTTGCGCTCAAACTGACCCAACCCCCTTTCTAACAGCACAATTTCGACCAATATTTGCTCATAGCGCCTTAACCGTGAGAGCTGGCGAAACAAGTTCAATTAGCACTAATAGGAAGTCGACCACGCGCTTTCCAACGAGCCATAGATGAACCGTGTACGTTACCCCTAACGACAACGACATGGATGACAGTTGTTTTAAGCGGTCACTGAAAACCCAGTTTTTCAGTCAGTACTAGTGTGCCCAGCGCATTAGAGGTGTACTTGTACACGACAATGCGCTATATAAATCGACGTTTTACTTTTACTTACTTACTCCCCAAAAGGGTGGCACAAAACGCGATTTTGCTATTTTGTCCAGTAAATTTCAACGTCTGTCGAAAAAAGTCTTCTACAAACTTTCTTTGTGTGAAAACGTCCAGTGGCAAAGTTGTAGCTACACCATTCCTCTATCTAACGGTCCATAGATGGATTGCGGGCGACGTCCCCATCAACCAAACATTTGAGCTCAAAGTGACCCACCTCTTCAGAAAACGCTGATTTCGACAGATTTCGCTTAATAGTGCCGCAGCCATGAGAGCTAGCGAGAAAAATAAATTTTCGGCGGTAAGGCGGATAAGCCGGAAAGTGCGATTTCTCGACCGGTAGGAAACCGCAGTTTTTACCTACCACACCTGCATTTGGCACCCCGATGGGGATGATCCCATCGGAATTTCGTAGAGATCTTATGCATCCTAAAACTAGAATCCCTGGGCCATCGTGTGGCGTTGTCTGCATGATACCACGTTTAGCCGTTTTGGTACAATTCCGAATTGTGAGACGGACGGACGGACGGACAGACACGCGAATCATAGCAAATACCGCGCTAGCATATCGTCGTGCGGGTAAAAAATAACGCACGCGTACCGTACGCGTGCATTTCAGTCATCAGACGGTATAGGCCTAAACATTGAACGCCTTTCGCTCAAGCCTCGTAGCATTCACTGTAAATGCCAGTATTAAATGAAGTAGACTTACCGATAATTTACCGGCATGACACCACACGTGTTTACCAGTAAGCGCAAACAATATAAAATTTTTTAATACTACAATGATGTTCAGGGTGGGCCAAATAGGCCTAACTACACAAATACTGTTTCTCAACAGGTTGTGCTACAGCGTGTGCCAATAAAGCTTGTTTTGTCAGATTTGAGAGTGATACACGTACATGTAGTATATCACACAAGCACAATATTTTAGACTATTATTAAATATTCTATATATTCTATATTCTACCCCTCTTATAACAGTAAACATTCACATGTGTCCTTGACCCTTGGATGTGACCTAGACAGGGTCAACTAAACCAACCATCATGTCAAATATGTAGGTCATAGGTCATTTCGTTCGTAAGTTAGTGTTCAGACAGACACACACAGCCGAACGAGTGCTCTACCCTGGATTACTAAACTGATCTGTACTACACGTAATTTCTTCAGTACCGAGCCAAAAGAGATTGGCTGGGAAGAACGTCTCCGAAATGACCTATTCTGTGTCGAGTGGAACGTGAAACCTTAACTCAGTCAACTGAACGTGCTTTCTCACACGCAATTGCCTCCGCAATGAACGCATAGCTGCCTCAGGACCTGCGCACCGTTGCAGAACCGGCGGAATGTGCACAGCAGCTGAAGACGCACTTTTTATGTTAGCGTTATTACGTTATGTCTGACTTGTGATTTTGTGTTTTCCACTGACTACTGTAATGCACTTATGTCTTTTTGTAATGGGTGCACTAAATACCCAGATGATGATGATGATGATGACCAGCATAAAAATAAACCCGCTTGTGGACGAATCGAAGAATGGTCATTTACAAAACCGCAGCGGGCAAAACCATACGCCGATGCGTTTTGGACACGCTGCAACACCTGAGCCACTACACCATTCGACCATCCAGCTGACATTCTAATAAGAGTTAAGATGTAGCAATCCCGTCCGTTGTTAACGACGCTGCGACGGCCAACGCCAGGTGTGGACGGCATGGAGACATCACAGCCAGCACACGGACTGTCGCTCGTCGTGCCGTAATGAATTTCACACTAGCGACAAGCAAGCACACTATAGGAACTAGGAGAAGCCAGCACTCACAAGAGTGCAAAGACCCACGACGGCAATGTTTTAGTGACTTGTGACCGCGACCTTTTTACCCCAAAATAAATGAATTTCCAGGACTTACCGTGGAACATTTCAACGTCCGTACCTTCATAACCTCATCTCCATTCAACGTCCTCGCAGTAGTCGCTGTTCATCCGTCGTTACTCTTGCTCGGCCACCTTCATCATCCTCTCTAAAATAACTGGGTGACTGGAATTTGCAGGACTGGAAAATGACGGAGTAG
>Ga0209780_1001816_pt1 | contig 14553 bp, 9 predicted proteins | sample WorMetexBAHAMAS2_FD_187384 | JGI IMG/M metagenome (GOLD analysis project Ga0209780, IMG submission 187384) | Marine gutless worms symbiont microbial communities from Max Planck institute for Marine Microbiology, Germany - Inanidrilus exumae... | ecosystem: Host-associated > Annelida > Digestive... | reverse complement strand
TCAACGGCTTGATTTGTTTACATGGTGTGTTAGACAAAGCCGGCTCTCAGTCGGTTTTCAAACGCACTTAAAATCCTCGCATTTTCATTCATTCATTCATTTGGTAATGGTCGGTAGTCTAGTGGTTAGGGCGTCGGACTTGCGACTCAGTGGTCGTGAGTTCGATCTCCGGCCGCCGCACTATCGGTCGGTTGGTACTGGGATTGGTGACCGTCTTCGGACGGGCATACCACCTCGGTATGTAAACAGCCACTCAGGCCAACTCTGCCTCCTACCCTCTGTGGTACGGGAAATGAGTACAGGTCAAAGTGCGGTGATGCGCTACGGCTGGGGATCAAAGGCATTATGGCTCATTTTGTGGATAAACGTGTGGGCTGGTAAAATTGTGTGATCCATCGTTAGCACGTGTCATCATGAGCGCTCTCGGGGTGCGTATACGCACGGAAAAGCGCTATCAAATGTCTTAATCTTAATCATTCCAGCGCCGACAGTCAGCTTAAACGGCAAAACAAGCAATGAGCAGAAAGACTATTCTCTCCTTTAAAATAAAAAAATACAAATATCAGCGGCTTCGTTCGGAACCTGGGATGTGGGACGAGATAACATTATTGGTCTACTTCGCAGCACCATAACAACACCAGCACCATGACGACTATCTGTGTGCGAACGAATTGTAACCGCACAATTTGTTTTTCCGGCCTGCTGCGCCATTGTGCTGCTATATGATGTGGCCTGCTGACGCGCCCTGCTCTCACATCAATAGGCCTATACCCGCTACCGAGCTATCAAATTATATAAGCGTTGTGGTGTGAAGCAAACGCTAGTGCATTGTCATTCATATGTTGTAATTAACAACTGAGAATATGTAGGTTTTTTAGGAAAACACAACTATCAATAAATCGATCAATCAATCAACCAATCAACCAGTGAATCAATGAGTCCTTTATTGGCTTGTAAAAGAGTAAAATATAAACAAATACAAGCATTGACAGCTGTCCTCCTATTATTGGACTGAATGGCAGTGATACGTGACTGAGTAATGCCAACATTGGACCTCACAGCCGGCTACATACCATACGTCGACGACGTTTCCATGGTAACCGATGCTAACCGGGCGGCGCTGCGTGCGAGCGACGCGTATCCTAGCAACGAGCATGTCTAGGTTGTCAATCACTTCTAGCAGCCAGCCCTGTCTGTGTCGCTTCTCAATCGCTTCTTGACTTACCTGCCAACCGTTCAACACAGCTCCGTACTATCACTAACATAGTAACGGCAGTTTCCTTCGGCAGTTTTAAGAGTTCTATTTTTACCGCGCGACACTACGCTAGCGCGGTGTATGTTGTCGTCATGTGTCCGTCTGCCCGTCTGTCACACGCCGGTATTGCACCAAAACGGCTAAACGCAGGACCACGCAAACAACGCCATACGATAGCCCAGGGACTCTAGTTTTCTGACGCCAAAGATCTTGGCGAAATTCCAACGGGGTCAGGTCACTCTTAACGGTGGCGTCAAATAGAGGTGGGGTAAGTTCAGCTCGGCGATTTTCGGCCAATATCTCGCTATATTTGAAAAACGGTGCAAGGTAGGGACATAGTTACTATGGAACGCTAATAGGAACTCGTATGCGCTCCATCAAACGGTGCTATTATCAGTGACCTTCATGACCAAACTACCCAAACCACCCATTTTCGATATTTTGTATCGCCTTTCATATTTTCGTAGTAGGTGGAGATAGAAACTTGAAATTTGGTTGATAGGTTGATCGTAACATGGGGCTAGACGTAGATGACTGATAATCCATGAAAAATGCGTGGTTACGTTTCGTGAATCATATAAATTTTGGTAGCCATTAATCATATCTCTGGAACGGCTAAAGCTATAGTGGTCAAATTTTGTACACGGGTAGCCTATGTCAAGTCCTAGTATACTGATGACAAATGACCCTTAAGAGGGGCGTGGACAGGGTCACGTGAACTGCTTTAAATTTTGGGACCTTCAATGATATCTCTGATACAGTTTAAGCTAGAATCTTCAAATTTTGCATTTTCGCGAATATAATCACCTCGAAAGCGCTCAGAATGGCAACATTGGCACGTGTTAACGAGGATCACACAGAACTCAGGTCAAATTTGTCAAATTGTAGCCCATGGATGACAAACCACCCCCAAAAGAGGCGTGGTCAGGGTCACATGACCCATTTTCAATTTTGATGTCCGGAATCATATCTCCGGAACGGCTGCAGCCAAAGTCGCCAAATTTTGTGTGCAGACTGCAGAGTGAACATATCAATGCAAGCCTTTGATGACAGACTACCTCTTAATGGGCATGGTCAGTATGACGTGACCCATTTGCTCAAAAATTGCCCCAATCATATCTTTGAAGTCGGTTAAACTAGGCAGTTCAAATGTAGTGTGCTGATTAATACAGATGTGTACTAGTGCATGAGTGATAGATTACCGCCGAAGGGGGTGTTTCGGGGTCACGTGACCTTTTAAATCTTAAGAAAAAAGTGATAATATCTCGGAAACGGTGCAAGATAGAGACATGGTTGCAATCGAAGTCTAATAGGAAATCGTATGTGGCCTATCGAATGGCACCTTTGCCAATGCCCTTGAATAACCGTGAAGGTCACTTTGTCACTTTTGCTGTTTGAAACCTTTCTAGCTCCTATACCTTGTGAAAAATAGCACTAATTTAATAACCGCGCGGTCCCTCTGCGGTAGCTGAGCTTCTTGTTCACATCTAGAATCATCCATGTTTCTCGAATCATTCGAACAATGCCCGAGATAGATGTGTGAGGAATACATACAATGCGGCAAACAATAAAAAAGTGCGAAACTTCTACATATTATAATACGGTACGTCATGCGTGAATTTCGTTAAAATATTTTATTAAAATCAAAAGTTATATAGTAAACATTTTAGTGTATTTTATTTTTTGTTATCGTTTGCGTCGTCTACATCGTGTAAGAACTGTTACCACAACAAGATAAAGTAATAAAATATTTATTTACAATTCAATCTGCTATAACTATTTATAAAAAGATAATTGCTTACTGATATTAATAGAAAATACAGCTATATTTTGAACATTCAAAGTGTCAACGAAGTAGCTACACCATTTTTTAGAATGTCGAACATTCCCTAAGGTGTTATTTTATTTTTGCAGCACTGTGTAGTGCGACAGTCACGGACAGTGTACGTACTTCGGCAATGACTGCGACGCAGCCACAAATGACTGCTGCCTTGGCCTGCGCACCGCTCATACCTCCCAGACCTGACGTCACAAGCACCTGTTAATTACAAACAATCATCACATACAGTAGTCGCAGTGAAAGAAGCTCATGGCAGTCACAGGGCATTGTGTGTAAATTTGGTTAACCTCCATCCAGTAACTCCAGAGTTTAAGATAGGCAAAGACGTACACCCCCTCGTCGATCAGCAGTTTGGCTACGCGGCGCGACTGCTAGACCTTGCAGGATTACTACTGAGTTTTCTTGGGTGATCACTACTCAGCTTTCTTTCACCTATACGCCAGAAGGCGTCACTGCTATGCCGCGCATGCTACACGCTAGGCTCTGCCACGCATTTCTAGTTTATATTTAAATGACGACGGCATTTTATAAATGTTTAACTTACTTACTTACTTACATACATACTTACTTACTTACTTAGTGTGATCAGTGTATACACAAATACAGTACGATATAATACGCTTATTACGTTGGCGTCCGTCCGTCTGTCCATCTGTCTGTCTGTCCCGTCGGAATACTCACCGTGACTCACCAGGGGGCTGCATGCGACAAGGCCAGCGTACATTTCGGCCTGACAATAAGGACTGACATACTTGTTTATTGCAACTGGGGCGTTTTCATGCGCGTGCTTGTGCAAGTGCGTGTGGATCAAGATCATATATCAACGAATGGCATTCATTAATACATTGACTCTCAATTAAAGTGACATTTGCCGCTTCACTCGTTTTTACTTACTTATTTACTTGTCGGACAGTGCTTGGGTCGAGATCGCTTTACTCAAAGGTTTATTTAAAAAGGAGAAAGAAATCAATGCAAGCAGCATATGCCGCGGGGCATGCATGCCAAGCTGGTTAAATGAATCAGAAGCACTGGATTATCCACTAAAGTTGTTCAAACCATGACAAACAAATCGGTTTTGAAATGTTTTGGGAATGAATGCCTAGGAAAGAACGTAGATGTGTCAGTATAAACAGGATATTTTACGTGAGAGTTAGACTATGGTACTGTTCTGGGTAATTTGATACCTTTCCAGCCAAGTTGTCTGCACACAGGTACCTTCTGCCGGCGTTCAGTATCGTCAGCTGTCGACGACGACAACAACAGGAACAACAACTAGTTCAGTGCGAGTTATCGACTAGCCACAACAACCGACATCATCATCGTATTTATATTTCGTGAATAATAAAAAATAGCAAAATACGAACTGGACTGTCAGAAGAGCTTGTCGATCGCTCACTATAAACCGGCAGCCGAAATAAAAGTGCAAAAGAGTAGGCCCTGACAGCGTCGAGTGGCGTCGCATCAGTGATTTTTCTAGCATTCTAGCTCGAGTGGGAGTTCAGATAGACCACTACACTGCAGGCTCGGTAGCCCAGTGGTTAGGGCGACTGGGTCGTGAGTTCGGTTCCCGGCCGCCGGACTATCGGTAGGTCATCTTCGGGCTGGCACACCTCGGTATGTAACCATCCACCCAAGCCTACTCAGCCTCCTACCCTCTGTAGGACGGGAAATGAGTACTGGCCAAAGTGCAATGATGCACTGCGGCTGGAAGTAAAGACAGGATGGCTCCTCATTCCATTCGCGGATAAACGTGCATGTGGTAAGCCGGTAAAACTGTGTGACCCCTTTAACATATGCTATCTTGAGCGCTTTAGAGATGAGTTTCATAGTCAAGCACTATACAAATCTACGTTTGCCTTTCCAATACGCCTTTCCAATCGTTCATGACACGACTGAAAAAAATGTCGTCAGTTTGTCGTAAGTAAAGACCGTTCCACGCCACTCCGACGAGACGAAACCACACGAAATGAGGTCAGCTTGACACATATTATGTAACCAAAATTCAATAAAGCCACGATCCACATGCACAATGGCAATGTTTTACTTTGTTGGCTGATTTATGTTGTCATTCAACGTTTTTCGTTTGCATGGAGGGCCTACCACCAAAACTGTGCATACAGATTCTTAAAAATATAGTCATTACGCTACTGGACACGGTGCGTGAATTGAGACAGAGCTGTAGCCTTCATAAGCCGCCTAGATGGTGAGATCACTTACTGTTGTGCCATGCACGATGCCTTGAGATCCGATGTAGCAGTAACTACCCGCCGTCATCTGTCCGTACCTGTCATCATCATCATCATCATCATCAACGTCATCATCTGGTCTAAGGTGCGTGCAATAGGCTATATTTGGTCACTTCAGAAATTGCATCGGAACACAAATGAACTCCAAACTGATGTTATTAAGCTGGCCGCGTCTAGCGGTAAGCGTAATGCATCCGTCTGGCCTGCGTCTGTCTGTCTGTCCCATCTTTTTCTAACGTTAATAGGACGCGCGACACATACTCAACGTGACGCAGCGACGCGGCCAGCGTACATTTCTGTCCGAATGTTAGCAGGACGTAGTACTTGTTTTTAACATACCTAATCGAGTCGAGCGCCGTAGGCGCGAGGATCGAGGCGCCGAAGGCGCCGATGGGAGTAGAGTGTGGGGAGGAGGTGGCTCCCTCCCCACCGGGAGAGGTCCGTGTCTCTCCCCAAAAAATGTTTTTGATTTTTGAGCTCAAAAAGGGACCTGCCTGGTTAACGCACTCGGCTGCCATGTGCAGTAGAGCGTGACGCGCTCACTGCCCGGGGTTCGACCGGGGTTCATCCGCCTACCAAAGAATTATTTCTAATAATTCCTATGCACATGATGAACAGGGAGTTAACCCGGGCAGGTAAGAGGGTTCGACGGTGTCCTCTATAAACTGTGACCGTTGCTCGTATACCTTGTTTAGCAGCGTCAATGTATCAGCCTCACTGACGTGATAGCCGAAGCAGATAGATGTGACTAAGTATCCAGGCTGACGCTGCAGAAGTGTCATTCAGGTGGCCGGGCGCTGAACGGCAGACCGGTGGGGCTGGCACTTAATAAGAGTTAGCCGGTCCAGGCCAGGTGCAGAACGGTGGACCGGTCAGGGCTGTCGCTGAACAAGTACTAGTCCGGGCTTAGTCAGACAGTAGGCCACGCATAGAAGGGCGCGTTTAGAAATACCTGACAAGCTGTTAAAGCCCTACATAGCGCTCACAACACGCACACACCTATCAACTACCCTCCTATCTCCCTGGGCTGGCGCATTAGACCGATTCAAAAGGTCTCAGCGCTGGGGTCCAGAGTAGGCAGGACCCCTGCCCGCAAAGAACGAACGAATGAACGAGCTCAAGAAGGCGAGTTCTGGTGCATTATGGGACTGATAAAACCTACTTTTGACCGGCCTGGCGTCTCGTTTTTTGCCAGCAGCCGTCAAGGGGGAGGGCGATCGCCCCCTCACCTTTCCCGTGGATTTGCCCCTGCATACTAGTTCTTCATGATACTTTCTAGGTTAAGTTCAAAGGTCAAAATCAAGGTCAAAGTTCAAGGTCGTAGAAGGAAAATGTTGCTAAAGTGGTCGGTGCGACCTCAAGTGAGGGTCTTCTAGTTAATTTATCATGCGCGTATTACATATAGTCTACCTTGGTTGAGGCACATTTGTTGTGGTTTTATTGCAACCTGCTATAAGTACATTATTTGTATAGCACAAATGATCAGGTATGAAAAATTTTAATAACAGAAAGCGCAAATTAAGTTTAACAGATGTGAACGCACATCGTGGTGCCGAGCGCAAACAGCGTGTCGTACTGTTGACGAGATGAGTAGTTGGGTACCACCTTGAACCAAGCACACACACACGCACGTGTGCGCGCACGTTACAGTCACAATACATAATGCGAGATTACACATTGCCGATAGCAGACAGACACAGACGTTGTCTCAAAGCAGAGTCAACTAGAAAACATAGGCAGTCGTATCGACATGCAGACCCACGCCGGCAGCAGCAGCACACGGCCGTAGAAGCACGCGTCACTCACTAGCAACCGTGCCGGCCGTGGCGGTTTTCGTAACCGTTTGACCTTGACCTTTGACCTTTTACCTTTGGGTCAATGCATGCCAAGCGACTATTATACGGTATATGTATACCAGGTTTAGTGTTGATAGCTCAAGCCGGACAAACAGACAGACAAACAGACAGACGCGACTGAACGCCTTACTCACGCCGGCGGCTATACAGTCGCTCGGCGTGCATAATAAAACAAGCCAGCAAACTTGATAACACCTAACATGACTCCACCTTACCCTACATGAGTCTTCTCAGTCAGACAGACATAGAGATAAGGAGATAGGGATAGAAGATCGACTAGACGTACGATGCCGTTACTGACGACAGCGCGCGGTGCATGACGGTTACTCGGAAACAGTCCTAGAGGATGACCGGAGTAGACGACCAGGGTCTGTTCGTCGGTCATTCTGCTCAAGTAATGCATCACCAGCCAGAACTACACACACACACACACACACACACACACACACACACACGACATTGGTGCAATCTGCAGCGTGTCACGTGACCGCGACATTGTCACGTGAACAAAGAAGGTGGTAAACTGAAGTTTTTTATTGGCATATGTTATCAGCGACATGACACATCAAAAACATTAAAAACTCGGGGAAAAGTATTACTACTTCCCACTATACAAAAAATGGCGATATTTATACTTCCGGTCTTTAATCCATTGTGTGTGACCATCATTAAAAATTAACTACAGTAAAATTGTTATTTTAGTGATTTCACATTCACACTGATTAGTGTGATTTTGGCTACAGTTTCACGACGCATTCAAAAACGGCCAATTATCAGCTTTCAGTCGAAATTAGGACACTCTTTTTTCATTTCTTGACCGCGATTTCCATAAAGAAGCGGATATTTGGTGTCGATCGAGGGGGGAGGGGGGATTTGGCTGTGCTATGTGACAAAAAAGTCAAAATTAAGAAATTGCATTTTTCAATGTAAATGTAATGTTGTTGATGCCAATGAAGTTAGCGATCATCCACGACTTGACATGACGTGAAGTGATCGTCGTGTTACTGACCTGTGCCCAGTTGCTGAAGACCTGTCCGTTGCCGCCGTACGTGACCAGTTCCTGTGGAAACTGCGCCACTCGGACGTCCAGGTTGTTCATGATCATGAGCATGATGGCGGCGGCGTGCTGACTGATCGCCGGGTAGTCACTGATTGCGTACGCCCTACACATCGCCGTCAACAACTCAACAGAACTGAGCTGGTGCGCTCCAGCTCCGCTTTTCGAAAGCGTAGGCCTAATAATTATACCGATATTTATGAGATCAACGAAAATCATTTTGTTACGCTGACCGCGTCAGCGGAAAACGTAACGTCCGTCTATCCGTCTGTCTGTCTGTTCCGTCGGCGCATACTCAACGTGATTCACCAGGACGTAGCATGCGTCGCGGCCAGCGTACATTTCCAATACTCGGATGTATATACTTGTTACCTATTGTAAACTATAGTGTTTGTTATTTAGATTCTTTGGTTTCACACGCCTTTTCGCCATATTTGTTGTCCATTGTATGCCGCGTTGCCGGCACGCAGTGCATAGATGCGGCCTGTTGCTACAGATGTCGCACGTAGCGTGGTCTGTGTGACTGTGTGTTAGGCACACGGATGAGCTGTGCAAAAGCGACTGAAGCAATCGAGATTCCGCTTGGGGTGGTGACTTTCGTGGGTCCAAGGAACTAGGGCCTATGTATTAGATGGGATCCAGATCCACATGGAATAGGGCACTTTTGAAGGCAGTGCGTCGGCCCATTGTAACGAACCTACCGCCGGCGAATGTGCCTGCCATCGCACGCGGGGGTGGAATGCATTCGCGCCTACGAGGGTGACAAGACGGTGACGGAGATTCTTGTCGAATAACTTCGGACACATGTCTCACTTTATTCTTCTGTGACACTGTCATGGCACTGTATGCGATCTGGATCCGCTGTCACGCCCCAGTTATCCACACATGCCGATAGGCAAGGTGTGAATATATTAGCTACTGTTTTGTGTGTGTGTGTGTGTGTGTGTTTGTTTGTTTTATGGTTACGGATTTCTCCGCCGAGGATAAAGCTAGCGGTGTTAAATTTTGCACGGCGGTCCATCGGCGTCCAAGGCAGAGAATCTCACATTTTGGGGAACTTCGCTCCCCCAGAAGCCCAAAATCGGCCAGCGCGCGGGCCACGCACACCGTTGCAATATATCGCGCGAAGTATGATCGGCATGTGTGGATAGAGGTACGTCCCCACTGACGTACTTGTTTAACTGGTGCTCTCGAATGTTGTAGTCGCAAACTGAAGATGTACAACGTTCTAATATCAATCTTTCAATACAGTTTGACTTGTAAATAGCGCCGACGAATATAAGATCTACCATCGTGATTCACACAATGCAACACGGATGTACTGTCAGAAATAGACGGCACTCAGTGGAATGCGTACTTCGTCCACGTTACATTGAAGTCGGCACAGTGGCACAGTGTCGTTACCGGTGAGCAGATCACAATTCGATCTCAGCAAGTTAAATTCGCTTGCTTGTTACTGTTCTCTTTATGTTCATCTCTGGTGCAAATTCTACCTATTTCTCAATTTGTATAAAAATCCAACAATTACTTTTTGACGACCGGGTATCATACCGAAGGTTATATATACCCGATCGTCTGTGTTACGGCTCGGACGTGGCACACTTGGTTGTCAGAACTGCGTCAAAATTCCTGCCCAACGGCGTCCGCAAACTAGCCCAAAAGTAGTCCACCTTATTGTGCCCCTTAATTTGCTTTAATTCGATCCGGTCGCCTATCTCAGGACGTGCTGAGTTCTTATTGAGTTATTCTGCTAACAAACAGGCAATTAAACACGGGTCGAAACATAGCCAGTATAACCCCCATCAACTTGTGACGGAGGCAACGACGAACCTGATTGTGATCGGTGGTAAGAAGCGGTACATGTAGATGTGTCCGTAGCGACGTAGTTCGTCTGTGAACTCGGCAGCCAATGCTGCGTGAACTGACGTCGGAAAATAGCGAAGTGCGTTACGTACGGCCAACTACACGCGACCAAACGCAACGACGTGTAGTGGAGTCGACGGAGCTGTCGGCGTGCCCGTTAAAGATCATGGAAACACTACGAAAAATGGCAGAATGAGTCACTATACTCGGTACACGCTGTCCGCGGGTTCACGGACTGTGTATTCCGTGTTCACGGCCCACGTTCACGGGTGGTGTGGACAAGCGCCCTTGAACATGCTCGTGTAAACGGTGTTCCAAAATTACATCTATGAACGCTGGTAATGTGTACGGAGCTTAACGTTAAAAGGTACCGTGCCGAACTTTTACCGAAGCGCGGGTCTGGTGTTCATACGATACGATACGATACGGTAGATTAACGTGCGCTCAAAAGCTGACGAGATGGCCAGCCTAATCTAGCGCACGGCACAGAAACGAAAAAATAAGAAAAAATAATAAAAACAAAAACAATAAAAACAAAAAAAACAAAAGTGAGGCCACTAAGCCCGTACGTGCCACGACGCCAGACTTACGGTTACCTTCCCAGCTGCAGAGCACTGCCATTGCCCCTTGGCCGGTACTCATTTCCCATCCAGCTGATGGTAGGAGGCTGAGTTCACCGAGTGGCTGGTTACATACCAAGACGGTACTTATTTCAGTAGTTAACGGGCTCGTCGTATAGAGTAACTTCGTTGACTCTGCTACTCTCGCCAAGACGCCACATCGCTGCTGCTTGTAATCAACAACGGTAACAATTTACTGATGGATGACTGAATGCAGGAACAACGGTCAACGAAAAACTTCTAAAATTAATCGATCAAGGTCATGAGTTGTGTGACGTGCCACGGGCTCGTGCTGTTGAATAGGTCTGGCTCCTGGCGCGAGCGCGACATCGTTATCTCTTTTCGTGGGGACCTCGACAGTACCGGTAGTTGCTCGCAGGTCGTCCGGCTCTTCAGCACCGTGCAGCGCCAGATTCCCCATGATGGATCGTGAGCTCTGCCGGGTGATTGGTTAGCTCAAGCAAGAGGAACGACGGCTCGCAGTACCTTTATGAATGAAAGATAACTACTCGTAGATGATGACAAGCTGCTCGTAGATGGAGGACTAGGCCAGCGAAGTTCCTATTCTTAGTGGGAACAACGCAAGTCCTTCTTTTCAGCTCATCTAGGGGCCACTAGTGTCCTTTCGCGCCATTTACCTAGAGCGGCGCTAGCTCTGGCTAGTAGGCCTAGGCCTACAATTCCGCTGGGCTTCTTTGTTTATTACTACGCTCTTTAGCTAGTAAGCTTTCTTAAACTCTTTGAGAATAGGACGAGTCGTGTCGCTCGTTTTTCGCTCTTTATTTGAGCTCAGCACGAGTGTCACTCATGAATTTGTAAGCTCTTTTATGCGAACTTATCACGGTGATTATGACGTTTCTGACAGCGTCGTTGGTGCCGACATCTGGCGAACTCGATGAAGCATGCATACGGACATAATACGTTGATTACAATACTTTTCACCCTTACCGGGGGATGATCTGTTCATTGACAGACAGCATGAACCAGCGCAATATCAGTGCACCGTAGCCTACTACAGCCGCTGCCATTAGCACCATCACCGTTACAACGTGCGAATGGACCTGGGAGGGTAGAAAACAGCGTCGTACCTTCTGTTGTTGAGCGTTGAGAGCGGCGACGCGCGTGGGTGCGTGAGGTAGCGTCTCATCCCTGCGTCTGGGTGGAGGAAGTGGACTCACCGGCAGTCCTGCACAGAGGCGTCTCAGCGCCTCTTTAACGTCGTCGTCGTCCGCCGTCGACATCATCTCAGCGTGATCACTGAACTACAGTGTCAGCAAGCAGCGTCAGCATCTACATCGGACCCTGGACCGTGTCACTTGACCAATACAAACAGTCGTACGTTGTTTGCTCAGTTGGTTGTTCAGAGTTCAACTCAATACACAACAGAGGTCAACGGAGACACGATCTTTTCAGCTGTTATTTGGTTTGAGCACTAGATGACAGTCTGATATGTTAATAAATAACAAACATAAGTATTTTGTTCTTCAGTCGTATTAGTGATAACCTTAAGTGTCTTGCTACTTCGTAGAAGCTTCTAGTGTGAATGTTTTTAGGCAGCTATTGGAGCGTGTTGATTTAATAAATTACAGTAACCATAACAATAATGACTTCTATGGTACTGGCGTTGTGGCAAATCGATTGCGATTCACACAGTTCGTTTGATGAATGCAGATTGAGACCGCCAACTCAAAACCAAGCCAACAAACTTCTAGTGTAAATCCGCCGTAAAGGCTACAGTACTATCCGCGTCCGCCATCGCTATTTATTATCATTACTCAGCTGTGGCGTAAATCTGGCTGGAATTTTGGCATGCAGGGGCCGATCCCGATTGCTTGATCGGGACGAGGAGAGGGGTCTGGAAAATGATTTTTTTTCACTTGAAATGGCATGTTTTGGTGAATTCTGAGAGGTATTTTTTGTCCGTGCCTTCGTCCGAAAAATGTTGAATTTGCCGCCTAGTGAAATGGTTATTTGATGGACGTTGAAGATGTACTTTTGGCAGGTAGTGAATACGCTGTCTGAGTTATGGGGTTGGTATTTTACGGCACTGCAATGCAAGTAATCTGGTGCTTAAAATTTTCAAACATGACAAAATCTGGGGGGACAATTTGCATTAGCGTCACCCACTCCAAATTCTAGTGGACTCGTCTCCTGTCCCCATGATTTACGCTCATACTGAGCCCGAAAGCTGGTACTCGTTTTACCGTCCCTCGGTGGGCGGAAGACTGAGTCGTCTAGGAACTGCAGCAAGGGAGCGAATTGCCCGTATCCAAGGCTGCTTGACAAACACAACTGTAACTAACTGCCCGCGGTGAGATTGGAACCCGGTATCTCTCAGGTCGCAGTAAGGCATCACTGCCACTGAGACCCAAGTTAACTACAGTGCATATTTTAATAATTATTAAGCTTTATCTTTGTTTGGATCGTATCTTCTTGAGTATTTCGTCCACTACAGGGTGGACGAGTAATGTTTTGACTCATTTATTACTGTATGTTTGTCAGCAGAACAACTCAAAAGTTGTGGGTGTATTTGCACGTAATTCCTGAAATTGGCAGCCTATTGACCAAAGAAAAGTTGACTAAATTTTGAAAGTGGCGCGTTAGATCCATCAACGTTAAAAAACAAACGTAAAGCCGTATCTCAAAATTTGAACAACACGAAATGTCACTTAGTAATTTTATTTCTTCGCCAAAAGCGTAATAAAGCAAGAAAACGAATGCTCATACTACGGTAAGCACATACTACAACTACACTATAGTCAAAACCACCTTCGATAACCTTTGAGAACATCAATTAACTGATAAACGAACAATGTAACGTAAAGGCAGCAGTCATTCATGAGAGTAGCCGGTGGTCCTCGGACACCCAATCCAGAGAGAAATGCTGTTTATCAAAGATACAATAGGATCACGGGGTACAACTACAATACGCACTGTCAGGTAGATAGTACTGTATAATTTCCACAACGTGGTTGGCGACAAAGTGCAAAATAATTATATACGCTGTAGCAGTAAATTAAACGCAATATTGGGCTTGACAATCGGCGACGTAGGACACGTCACGGTCAATCAAAAATCCCGGCTACGCCAACGCCGCAGCTATCCTTATACGTTTATTTCGTACTCTCGGCGACGGCAGATACATTGTCGCAGTAGCAGTAGTATATTAGCAGTAGTTGTTGTTGTCGTTGTAGTTGAGGCAGGTTTCAGTGCGGCAAAGTGCGCGTGACTCGTCTGAACACAGCCAGACTGATTAAAACGACGACGACGACAACGATGACGATGAGCGGAAGTGACGTCACGAGTCTGGCGAGCCAGTCCACCGCCGACCAGGTGTCCAGCGAGTGTCCAGCCTCGTAGACGACCGACACGTAGATGTCGAAGGTGCCGAGCAGCGTCAGCATCAGCCACGAGGCGGCGTCGAGCCAATTGGCGGCCGTGAGCGAGTAGGCGCGGCAGACGAGGTGGTCGACGGTGAAACAGAGGCACGCAGCGGTGACGAGAATGGCGCGAGTGGATGGCTCCTGATGCAGCAGCGACGACAACATGCAGATGATACAGTTGCGGACGAGGATGACGGTCATCCAGCCGACGTCGACCACTGACGACGACCAGTAGCCGCTGAACGGCTTGATGAGCACCGACTGGACAACAACGACGCTGTGGGTCGACACAGTACGCAGTCCTTCCGGTGTCGTTTCGTCGACCTCGAACTCGTCGCGTGTCTCGCGGCAGCGGCCACGGCGCGTCGCTCTGAGGTTGCCGACCGGCACGGCGACGAGACCGAGCAGCGGCAACAGACAGACGCACAGGTAG
>Ga0209780_1001815_pt1 | contig 14556 bp, 9 predicted proteins | sample WorMetexBAHAMAS2_FD_187384 | JGI IMG/M metagenome (GOLD analysis project Ga0209780, IMG submission 187384) | Marine gutless worms symbiont microbial communities from Max Planck institute for Marine Microbiology, Germany - Inanidrilus exumae... | ecosystem: Host-associated > Annelida > Digestive... | reverse complement strand
CCCCTCCTTGCCCATCCCTCCCCTTTCCCACATTTGCATGCTGCCAGTTTTGCGGCAAACAGGGTTGCTCACTGCTTACGTTTTCTAGTTCATAATGTGCTGACTACATTAGCGTAGACTGCCAATGCATTACACTGTCACATATTAAAATTAGCTGAAAACTATAAGCTTATTAGCACAGTGTTTTCAGATTTCGTTTAAGAACGTCCAGAGAAGATGAAGCGCTAATGTCATGCGGAAGCTTGTTCCAGGTTTGTCGGTCCAGACTACGAAAAGGCTCGCTCTCCAAACTTGGACCGGAGCCTTGCTAAACAGTGGTTCGTAGTTTACTCAGAGCGCTAACTGGGCAGTGTTGCTATTGCAGGGACGGTGCTGACAAGATTGCTAATGTATTTCGTTGCTTTATCGCGGCAGACTTTGTAAGTAAGTAAGCATTGTTTGTACAGCACACACGACTGTACATGCAGCCAATGTAATTGTTGCAGAAAACTGCCAAAAAAGAAAATAATCGGAAAAAGAAATCTGTAATTACAACAAACCATTTGACGGTCATTACGCATAATATAACATATTCGTTTAATATAATAGTTGACAGAACACAACTAATACATGTAAAATAAGGAAAAGTCTGAAACAACTAACTAAGTATATGGTATAGGTAGTGTTGTTACGGTAACCGAAACCGCCGCCGAAACCTAGGTTTTTTCCCAAAACCGTTTGTCGCCGAAACCTAGGTTTTTCCTGCCGGAATTGACAGATTTCAGGCAGGTCTCTACGCTGAAATTGTCAAGATGAATTCAGTGAATTTTATCCAATAACACTTTTGTTGCAACTAGTGTTAGACCAAGTATGTCATTTTTAACCAATACCGATTCACCGATACGATACCGCTATGCGTAGTGAGCAAACGTAATACAACGTGACTGAAGATAACGGCGTCTGACGCCGCTTTAACTGGTATCAACGGCGGCGGGTGCCTTTGATCTGTTGTAGGCAGTCAAACACAGCAACTATCACCCTACATTTAATAGCCAAAACACTAAGCGGTTAACTAAACACTACAGTATGCAAAGTAGGCCTATACGGTTGAGTCAAAAGTTTGAATTATATCAATTATTCTGTTATGAGTTCTCAATTCTTTAAATAAGTCATGAATATAACATCACTGTCAGTGCTCATTTATTAAGCACAACATGCCAATGATCGATTTCATGTACTGAGTACTCAGTATTTAAAACTGATCAAAGGCAATTTGTGCTTGATAAAGAGCAGCATATCAGCTTTTTTGGAGCCAGCCTGTTACGTCTCTTGGTGAACATGCTTGACGCCGAGCTGTACAGATGCTCACTAGCAACGGATGTCAAGAGGCACAGACTGCCAGACAAGTAGCGTTTCGCAACACGTGCGACGTTGGGTACAGGTGGTGGTTTTCATGCCACCAGTCACACGCTGTTGGATACTTGCTGCTGTCGACTGGAGTTATACACAGAAATATGTAACGTACTGCTGCAGGTTTGATATGCAGTGGGCCGCATAAACGTACCACATTGACGACAGGGGGAAAACAGGACGGTCAAAAACCGAAACCGAACCGAAAACCGCGGTTTTTCTTGCAAAACCTACCGAAACCGACCGACAGCAAAATTTTTGAAACCGTAACAACACTAATCGAAATGACCCATCGTGTTGACACTTGATTAATCAAATAATCAATTCTCCATACTACGTACATTTTGCGATCACTAAAATTCACCAGGGTCTTGGCATATTAACACCACAAAATCAAGCCTTCGATCTTTCATTACCTTCTTTGATGTCTATCGTATATTCTAGTCATAAGTCTACTACAATAAAACCTGGCATACAGGGTCCTGATATACCAGTTCTTTCCCACCTGACCCCAATTACGGCCCCAATAAGCTTTGGGTACTGTGCCCTAATTAAGAATCTGTGGTCATTTGCCAGCCCCCATTATAAATGGAGGAGATAGCCTCTTAAAAAAGGCCCAATTTCCGATTTTCAAGGGCTTGTGACCTTGACCTTCGAATCGATCGGGTCATACTGCATACCTTCATGCATCACTTATCGACCTCTACCTACATACCAAATTTCATTGAAATCGAAGAAACTTTTTGTGGACGGATGGACGGGCGTACGGACATTTGAGACCCACTTTATGAGGCTGACTCGGAGGAGTTGACCTAAAAATCAAGACTTCACAATTTACTATCTGACAGAGAACAAAAAAATGGCAGTTTAGGTATTGCAGTAGCAACTAGGGTCGGGACGCGGGAAGAAGTAATACATGCTGACTTACAAAGCAACAGACTGTAGAAGACATTGTAAAAAATAGTGTAAAAGTGGACATTTCCAACACAGAATAAAAAACTGGCTTACTGGCGACTTTGCCGCGCTTGGCTTTTGTCGTCTTCTTCTTGGCATCTGCTGCCTTCGCCGCTGCAGTTAAAACACCAACGAACATCATAAACTTTAAGTAACGAAATCAAGTTAAAACATACACATACACCAATACAATTCAAAGCGTTTAATGTACAGTATCTCACATAACCTCAGATACAGCGTCAAGACTGGTCTACTCCTTACACAAGACTAGAAACTGATCTGAACATAATCACACGAGTGAATGTTTTAATGACCTGTATCCAGTGGTACTCCAAAGGGGCACAGAACCTCCAATTTTGGGGACAACCCCAAACTACAACTTATTGGTAGTTGTTCCAGGTGTACTAAAGCACCAGTGCCCCCAAATTTTATGAAAATCCATTCACAATAATCTAGTGTCTCAGACAGAAAGACAGAACAACAAATTACAATCATCTCAGGGACTCTTCACATCATACAGACAACGGCAACAATAGAATTTCACACTTTCTGCTTTGATGTATCTTCAGAATTATCACGCTAACAAATAATCAACTTCAAAAACAGGTAGAATAAGTTGCAACTATCAACAACACACTAGTGCATCTCCCAAAATTATGTAGGTGAAAGTCGAGTGTATAAAATTCCAAACCAAATGAAAAACACATTGTAAATTATTCAACTCTATAACCTTTCATACAGCAAAGTTGAGCAAACTCACAATTAAACAGACCTGTGAAATACAATTTACAAAAAGTACAAATAACTGTTACTACATAACAAAAATTTTTATAAAGAAAACTGACAACTAATGAATAACAATCAATCAGCAGCATACCATCAGCTCCTGCCGCTTCAGCTTTCTTTGCCTTGGCCATTATACTACTGCTCAATCACCTGTTAACAACAAACGATTAACAACGTTAACGAAAATTAATTCCTGATTTGGTAATAAAACAAATAATCGAACTACTGTTACGTCCACATTTCGTTCCGCATCCACTACCGGTACTGAAATATCTTCCGATTTTTACTCTCAAATTTCACATTTTCAGTTGCGTATATCAAAGTGTAATATACAGGAGTACTTTCATGTGTAAAATATCACTGAATTTGCTAAGTCGGAAGGGAATTTCGCCAACAGAACTTGATTAAATAGTCGCGCAATACTGCGCTGCAAACGCACTGACACGTCAATAGCAGCAACGACGACGCTGCGCCCGACGCAGAGTCGACAAGTTGAAGCACAAATTTCAAAAATTTGTGGGAATTATCACCAAACGCGCGTATTGATTCAATCGCAGATCAACCTAAAACCATTCGGCGCATACGGCGCTAACGTAATTGAACAGCACATAGTGTAGTTACCGTGAAATACGCTATCAAATTCGCAATTTAGATGCCAAACAAAATGGAGATTCTTCCTTCGACGCTCTAAAAACCAACTCCGGGCGGAGCTTCGTTGGCTACTACGCTGGGACAAAGGTCACGATAGGCCTCAGCGTAACCAATCATACAAGAGTACCTGTCATTAATTATTATAATAAGGCACGTTTTGACCAATGGTGGTAAAGCGCGCACAATTACCAAAGCGAATATGTAAATGAACACGCTGCCAGTGAAAACAAAGCCGTTGCGAACGATAGGAACGAAATCATGGAATGTTTTTGGAGAATTATTCTAATTTACGAAGAGATGCAATAAAATATAACGTGCCAGACCCGATACAGCACGAGACACGAACTAATCTCAACCGATTTCATTTAGCTAAATGTGTTTACTCGTGTCTTTCCGCGACAAATTAGGATTTTGTATCTGAACGTAGAGACAAGACAGATAGTGAGAGTGAGACCATTATACTAAACGCAGCGATGGATTCTTGACTTCAGAACCTCAACTGTAGGCTTTTGGTTGCCTGAATGTGCGCTTAGGCGTGCTTTCACGTTGCTTTATCACTTAATTGTTAATCGTTACATGAATAACGAGAACTAGAAAACAGGCAGTCGTATATCGATATGCAGACCCACACCGACAGTAGTAGCACACGGCCGTAGTAGAACACAGCTAGCGACCGTGACGGTTTTCGTGAGTTCGTAAACATGTGACCTTGACCTTTGACATGTATGTCAAATTGGTCAATGCATGCGGAGCGACTGCTATAGAGTATGTGTGTCAAATTTACGCGCTCTATCGAATGGCGCTATTTCCAGTGACTTTGACTCCTTGAGTGACCCCACCCCATTTTCGACATTTTGTATCGCCTTTTATATCGAATTTATCTTCGTAGTGACTATAGGGAGTGGAGTCAGAGATTTCAAATTTGGTAGGTAGGTTGACGGTAGCAAGTGCTAGCCCATGGATGGCAAACCATCTCTGAAAGGGGCGTGGTTAGGTCGCGTGAACCATTTAAACTTTGGTGGGCACCAACCATAATATCTCCGAAACGGCTGATCGTCTCAGGCGCTGTCAACTTAGTTCGCCGGTGAGTGTTATAAACTTTGATGGTCGTCGGACAACTGTTGATCACGTCCACTGTCGAGATCTGTAGCCTAGCAGCTATAGGCCGAGTAGAAAAATAGTTTAATTACCATATATGATGCGACGGAATATTTATGCACTGAGCCTCTTCATCTCGCGGGTCTGTCAGCAACAGCGGAAACTTTTGTTGGATGAGGCGGAACGTATATATCAGGGCAGGTGCACGTTCGCAAAGATGGGAGAGATTTCCAAATTTTACCACCTGCAACACTGAAGCTACGGGCGGACGAATGCATGGAACGGACAGCAAGACAACCTGAGGGAAGAACGAATGGAATGATAAAATTGATAAGCATGCAATCAGAAAATAAGTAAACAGGCCGAGAGGAATGAAGATTACGGAAAAAAGAGATGTTGGCTATTTTGAAATTAACGCGGTATTCAATGAGAAGCCTTTGGCATTTGTTGCAGAAGTGTGAACTGTATAATGACACGTGCAAAGAGGTTTTGTGCTTTCTGTAGTTTAACGCTGCTTTTATGACTTCTGGGTGGTGCCATATGATAAAGGCTAAACACACCATCACGCAAACAACGCCATCTGGTATAGTTAGCGAAAATTCTTGTTGAAATTCTAACTGAGTCACGCACCCAAAAAAACAACGGCGGCATATAGCCTACGAAGGATAGGAAAAATGTGCGACTTTCGCCAAATAACTCACTAGGCCTTTATGTTAGCCTATATGTCGATACTGAAGGCCATATCTCTTAGCTACGCCATCGACTAGCCTAAGTCAACAACACGCGAGACTTAATTAGTCGATGGCGTAGCCAAGCTGCGACCATCAATACTAAGGGCATAAAGTAAATATAGGAAGTCGTACGCGATCTATCGAACGATGACATTACCATTTTACCAACAGGCCTAACACCAAGACCACTCCAAATCATCCTTTTACATTTTGAGTCTTCCTTCGTGTCCTTGGAACGTGTAAAGCTAGTCATCAATTATAGGTGTAGGCCAGGTAGGTCGATAGCAAGAACTAGCTTGGATATTGACAAAAACACCAATTAAGGGCATGGTCAGGGTCACATATGAGTTACCCACTCTAAATTTTGGAGCCCCGTTATTTATATCTCTGGAAGACTAGTAGGAAATCGTGGCTTATCGAGTGGCACCAACACCAACACCAATGACCTCCAGTTTTTCAGCTGTTCGCGTTCGCAACTTTTCTAAATCTTATAGCGTAGGACGCCACCTTGGAAAATATAGCATGTATTATCTAGGCATAAATTAAACATAATAAATATTGGTCGACTTTTTGCGAAAGTTGCACGCAGCCAATTCGGTCGCACGCACTGCAGAAAGCGGTCGACCACGGTCAACACAGACTGTAAATACAACTGCCGGTATCGAAAACACAGTTAAGTTGAAGTTGTAAATTTTATAACTGTTCTGTAGTAAGTAAAGTAAGTAAGTAAGTAAGTTTATTGAAACAGACTGGCAGCTTTGAGAGTAGAGTAGCTTTGTAGAGTATTCATTTCTGTTTCCAATGGTAAATAAAGTGTAAAAATCGACAAAGGAAAGTGTGAGTTATAGTGAAAAGTAAATTTAAGTGGCACATTTTCATGGATGGCGGTGCATATCGGAAACGGCGCAAGACAGAGACGTTGTTTCTATACAGATCACTAACAGGAAGTGGCCATCGCCTATCGAACAGAGTCATTTTCGATTATCTTGGTGACCTTCAAGTGCCATTTTTGTACAGTTGTGCAGCAGTGCAGCAGATGACAAGAACTGACTGCGCATTGCACGGTACTTCTCTGTCTGAGCTGATCTTACATTTGTAGTTCTTTTCGAGAATATTTTTTCGTAGTTTTTCTATTATCGATTCGATCCACAAAATACATTAAACCGGCTACATGAGCTTTTAGCGTTACACGAATTTTAGTTGGTGGTATTTGATGATGTTCGTTCTTGTTTTTGGACACTCGCGGCATGTTTATAGGTCTTTCGTTTACTGTTTAGATCAAAATCAATTTTTGTTTGGATTAAACTCGAGTTTTGTGTTTTATGCCGTCAGTTGTTTCGTAGGTTGAGTAGTTTTCTTAAGATTTCCGTCCTCGTAGCCTATAGCCTAGGCGATTGCGATTCGAGGCAGGCGTGTTCCTGCATTTTCAGGTCCTGCAACTTTGTCCGTCATTTTCACGTCCTGCGTTTTCACGTCGTCATTTTCAGCGGATCATATTCGTGATACTGAGTTTTCGTTAAAAAATAACAAAAGAGTAGCGCGCAGCTACTAGAGAAGGAAAAATTGCTATGCAGCAATGACATCGTAAACGAATGGTTTATTATATCTTGCAGCAAATGGCTTGATAGATACAATATTACAGTGCATGTGGTTGACTACAGAAAGTAGAAAATACTAAAAATGAAAATAGTAAAATAAAATAAGAAATGTGGGGTCAATATCAAGGGCAGCAGACGTACATTACAACAACGGCTACAGGAATAACAAAGTCACCCTAACGGACGTAACCGTACTGGCGCGCCGTGCAGTGTCTACCGCCCGATCGCCGGCGGGCCTGGTCGCCGGAGCGCCGACCGTCCACGCGCCCGGCGGCCAGTCGTCCCGCCGGCAGCGTTACAGACGACGACAGACGACGACGGCAGACGCCAGCCAGCAAAACAATACTGGCCCATTAGGTGGGCCAGTAACAAAGTAAAGGACTGGGTCAGTGAATACTTACTTAGGTTAAACGTATAAAAATGTTGGAGTATGTCATACACTGCAAATATTAATAATGCATAACGCCACAAAATTGCTCTGCACAACATGATCTTAAAAACTAGGTTCTGTTCGTGATCTGGGGGTCAAATTTGACTCGAAACTATCGTCTTCGGAACATATTAACGAAAAACTTAATGAATTTTACGGCAGATCTTGGTATCATTAAAAGAAATTTTATATACACGGAGAAAAACACTTTTATTTTACTCTATAAAGCTATGGTTAGACCGAATTTAGAATAGGTAAATTCTGTATGGTATCCATATAAAAAGGAGATATAGCAGGCATTTAGAAAGTACTAAAAGGGCCACAAAGTTGGTTATATGTCTAAAGCACATTTATATGTTATATATGTTATTTACATGTTATGGTTATATGTCTGAAGCACATTTAACGATTACGTTATCTCAATTCTTCCTACACTTATAGATGTTTGCAAGGCAACATGATAGAGGTTTTTAAAATAGTACATAATTATTATGACTCACGTGCTGTGGTAAAATTTTTCACACCTTTAGTACAACTAGGGGCAATAAATTTAATTATCACTACAATATTACTTCACTTTACTTAATTTTCACTTCTTCCTCCTGGACTGCCTCCACGCACTATTGTCTGGACCGTTTCTTCTGAGCTACTCGGTGCTTGTTTTTATTTTTTCCTTATTTTTCGTTTCTGCACCATGTGCTAGATTAAGCTGGCCATATCTCTTCAGCTTTTGAGCGCACGTTAATCTACCGTATCGTAGGCCTATCGTATTGTATTAGAAAATATTTATTTGATTCCTGCGTTTTGTTAATATCTGGAATAGTTTACCAGATTACGCTGTGGAGGCTGACTTTCTTAATGCGCTTAAGAATCGTTTTGATAAATACTGGACTAATCAAGATGTTGTTTATGACTATAAATCAGATCTAACAGGAACCGGAGGTCTACGTGCAACTGGCCCGACTACACATAGTGATGATAGTGTAGGGGCCAGACTAGTGAGTAGTGATGCTCGTTGGCGTTTGTCGTCGTCGTCGCCTGTCGTCGTCTGTAACACTCCACGGTGGGCCAGTAGAGTTTCGTCCCGTTAAGGCGACACTTTGTTTGAGATGCAGGCAGAGAAGATTTCCTGCGCCCGTCACATCACACTGGACTGGATTGGATCATTCACTGAAAACGCTAAACATAGACGATGTCAGTTCGTTGTGTATGCTGCCCGTCATAGTAGTTGTTACAATAAAACTTAAAATCGTAATCATAATCGCGAAAACAAAACATTTCGTTAATAAATGTCACAAAACTGACAAAAAACAGACCTATGTCACGCACTGTTTACTAAGCTTAACCCAATTCGTAACTTGACCTAATTTGAGGTCACAAAACAATGACAATTTCTTACTTACTGAACCTACAGTTGCGCTTTAGATGAAAAACAATATCAGTAATGAATAAAAAATTTTAAAAACATATACACAAACGTTTCATTTTGTATCTTTATCCTGGTGAAAAGTAACTAAAATTTAGATGTTACAAACCGATATTTTAAACGAAAACAAAAATTTGCTGCGGACTAGTGAATATTGTGAATGTTATTAAACAGTCAATATGGCGACATCGTTCGAGAGTAAATTGAATGAGCTTGAAGCTCGGTTGAAAGTGAGAAATGGCATTAACGGCGTTGAACACATTTCAGCAGATGTTAGCACCAGTAGTCCGGCGCCCAGAAGACCCAAGCCATGTTAGTTTGTAGAACAGATCTAATAAGTGATTAGTCATGGACGAATTTCGCCGGTTGCGATAATTCTGGGTGAAACGGGTAACATAATCAATGAATAGTCAGCAGCGGCCGATGTGGTTATTGCTGTAACAGTAATATGAGTTTTAATATATGATAATTGTTGTTATGAAGTTAAAGGACGGCAAAGCGTTTGGAAATGATGGTTTTACAACTGAATTTTAAAGAAGTTGGCTAGTGACATCTCAGAACCCTTAGCTATGATCTATAATAAGTCACTGCTCGAGGGAGTTGTTCCATGTGAATGGAAGCAGGCTAACACCACACCTCTTTTTAAGAAGGGGTCCACAGCCTACTGCGGCTGACTGCCTGTACGGGAGGCAGGTCCTATTTCGACAGGTCCTATTCCGACAAGCGGTATTCCGACAGGCACTATTCCGACAAGCGCTATTCCGACAAAAGAGTTTGTAATGTTTCTGGTGAAACACGATCTCGTGTAATGCTGAGATGGCCGACCTTGACCCAGTAAAATGACTTTTGAACGTGTGTAGAACAAGGCCTAGAAGTGAGTGTTATCAATGCCTTCAACAGTTCAGAAACTACATTGTACATATTATGTGGCTTTGGGCTACAGGATTGCACTCTAACTTTCAAGCCAACTTAACCACCTATTTGATGATATAAATGATATTCACGGCCGCCATGTAACGAATGGGCGCCTGAAGACATAATTCGGCCACGACCACTTTTACGGTTGCAGACCCAGCTGAACTAAAAGTAAACATGAACGAATTTATTCTGACATAAGACATCAAGCCGTTTTCTTGTCATTATTACTGCAAGACATTTAGATACCACGGACATTTGACGAGACATGTTAGAATACATACTGGCTTAATAGGCACCTGCACTGTCGGTTGTGCGGCTAGTGGTGTAGTCATGTCGGCGCTGTGTGCATACACAAAAGAATTCATAGCGGCGTCAAGCCCTTTACGAATTTAAGTTGTACAATCCTCAGGCTCATTTAGATATTACAAAGAATTTTTTTACCGTCAGAGTTATTGATGAGTGGAATCGATTGCCTGAGCCATTATTGCACAGTGGTACATTATCAACATTTAAAAAGCGACTTGACTGTTATCTAAAGAATCGGGGATTTGATTAAGCTCTTGTGAGCTTCTTTCCTCTTGTGAGCCACCTTTTGAGGTGGCTTGTTGAGTTGAGTTGAGTTATTAATTGCTGGTGGCAGCGAGCGACAGCGTCTCTGAAGTGGGTTCTGTTTGAAGTGGGTGTTATTAAACAGGCGGAAAATTTAGCCACCCAATGCCTTAAAATGGCTAAAGTGGCTTAAAAGTTCAGCCTGGCAAAAGGGGTGCTGAATTAGTGAAAATGGCAACAATCAACATGCACCTTTACAAAGCACTGCATAGATTTGTTGCAATATTCGTGCATCCCAACGTTTCAGTGCCACCTTTTAAAACTCTTGCTACGAATATGTACTGCCTCAGGAATTTTGGAAAGGTTAAATCCGATGAAATAACCAGGTCCCTGTGGTAGGATAGGCCGAGGTTGGGGGCAGGGCTGCTACCGATTCAACCTTGAGGGTCATGCCATCGTACCGCGTAGTAGCCTGTGTTAAAGGCTGTCTTCCTCTATTAATTCTGTTAAAAGTTCTGTATCAGTTTATACCAGGCTGAACTTCACCACTTTAGCAATTTTTAGGATTGGGTGGCTGAGTTTTTTGCCGCACTAGTAATGTCTGACAGCCTGCTGTAATTTTCCACCACTTAAGCAAATTTGAATTTTCGGCCGCATTAGATTTATTCTATTAAATACTCTTCTGATGGTTCACTCCATTATCAATTGTGACTGAACGGATAGTAAGTTTTATTCCCAGTTAATTTTAGTTTCATTTCTGACAGCAAACTAAGTACAGTACTGGCACTAGAACTATCAGTAACCTTAGCTGGCCTGTGCAACCTTAAAACATAATCCAGTCCAGTCCAATGTGATGTGACGGGTGCAGGAAATCCTCTCGTCCCAGATCTCTTGTAGGATAACATTACATACAAACTGATAGACATCTGGCTCCTATTATCTCTTGATTTATAATTGTAACAACATGTCGATTAACCCAGTATTTATTGAGATGATTTTGAACGGTGTTAATAGGTAATTTTGGCAGGTCTTTTGCAGGTCAGATAGCCTTTCTGTCACGGTGTAAGTGTCATATGTGGTATGTTTAATGTGCAGTGAACTTGCATTGAAGCCACTTGGTGTGGCCTGTGCGTGTGTGTGTTCAATAGTTACGGAGATGCATGGTTTTCCGCCTGCAGTGTCAACGTTATCCAGTAGCTCTCCATCTCCAGGTCTTCCAGCTGGTAGACAGCCAGTGACTCCGGGCAGTGTAGGTTGGTGGTCAAGTCCAGCCAGGACTCGACATAGAGAGCTGCCCGTTAGCACTAGCTTCACCCCCAAACACTCTCCGGCCTCCCTCAGCACACCATCACCCAGTCCTCGAAGTACTGGCAGCAGTGATGCTTTTTCTCCGTCGGTACGGGCGGGGTTGGACTTTTGGTCCTCATCGCCTAGTCCCTGTAATGATCCATGGCAGCCGTACAGTGGTGAGGCACGACACAGTGGAAGTGGCGGTTCAACTGTAAGTAGTCCAGGCACTATGGATGCACTCTTTCACCCGGCGTCAAGCAACAGTCTTGGTCTAACACTGAATGCAACGCCACGACAGCGTCAGGCATTCAACTTACCATGTTCACCTCAGACACCAAAGTCACTGGACAGGTATTGCCGTGTTGTGGCTCGTCCTTACCTGTAGTGTCTGTTAACCATCTCATAGCACTTCGTTACATGCTAGTTTTAAATTCCATTGATGCAGCAGTTTTACTGGCGTCTGACAACGAATATTTATTTTAGGCAGATTATTTTCAGATACAGAGAATGAGCTTTCCCTCAGCTAAATGCTTTCCTAAAGTTTAATTCAAATTGTTTTTTCTCAGATCTCTCTGGAATCAAGAATGGTGGTATTTTTGATCCTTTTTATGAATGCACTAGACCACAGCTGTAGTTTGAGGATACAATAAAATAAAGGATTATTGAAACTATTCCACAGAAATTAAGCCCAGTGACTGATCTTTATTTTGTGTAGAATACCAAACATTTTCATGAGGAATGGATGGTGTGCTCAGACTATTCAGTGTACTCTTATGTTTTAAGTTAGAGGTTTTTGTAAAATATTTCAGTTACACTTTGTTCTCCAAATTGGCAATAATGTTGACTGATTTCTTCTTTGGTGGAGTCAAAATGTAAATATTTTAACATAGTTAAAATACCATGTGACAAACCGTGTGATGTTTTAATGAAATAGGATCATATCTGCAAGAGTCTCCTGAGCCAGAATGTGGTTATTGTCTAAACAAAGACTGTGACACATTCACGAGGTGATGGTGTTAAATGTTGCTGTGCAGTTCGGAGTACAAGCAGAAATATGACGAGATTATGAAGCAGAATGGAATTCTCACCATTGACAGCCGGGTTTGTTGGTTTCATCATTGTGTTTATTGTTGATCGTAATGGAAATATTTTTATCATTTATACATAAATACAGTGTAGTATGGAGATGGTTTAGATAGCTCGGTTGAGGAAAACGTTAGCATCTTTTGCTTAATCCAGATGTGCTACTTGTTATCAGCAATGAGCAGATCAGAATCATCCAATTGGTAATTGGTATGTCGGGTTGACGTGTATAGTGGTGGTAAAATGGTTGTTGTTATTATACATAAATGCAGTGATAAGGTGAAGTATTGCCAGCCACTATAACGATGTTATTGCTGTTGCAGTGAAATTTAGCATTTTCTTGTTTAAAGCAGTTTGATGAACCGGTTGATCTGACAGCCGTTGAGCAGTTCGTAATCTGAACAGAGTCATGTTTCTATTATGTTTGAAGTTCTGGCTAAGAGTGACCGTGTAACACTGTAATGTATAAATTGAAATACAGTGTTTTTAGTGACAATGTTTACCATACTGACACCTCTACACACTGCAGGATTAAAGCTTGCAGCCTCACTGCTAGTACTGGACATGCATACTGACATTTTTTTGTTTTAAAAAAATCACTGGTGAAATTAATAGTTTTTCATGCCCACGTCTGTTGAGTGCCCAGTGAGGAGATCCCTAAAATAAACACTTACTTACTTACTTATCCCTAGAGGTAACTTTTTCATGTTTGTTACTGCCCCGCCTACACAGTGTAGGGGGGCTAGTGTTGTTTTGCTCTCTGGCATCTGTCGTCGTCTGTAACACTCCACGGCAGGCCTGCAGGCGGCTTTACCCATGCGGGCCAGGCAATGACGTCATTTTGCCTCCAGTCTAATTATAGCTCCACGGTAACACTGCACGGCAGGCCAGTAGTGTTATGTCCCGTTTGGGCAACACCTTGTTTAATATGAGATAATGTATTGCTGACTGCTGGATGATGTTGTGAACTCAGCGATATTAATGCTCTGGTGGACAGACATCAGGCCATGGCGGCGTGGCATGGCGTAGTGGTAGCGTCGTTGGTCTAGATCACTGAGGTTAACCTACGCTGAGCCCGGTTAGTACTGGGATGGGTGACCATTTCCGGGTTCGACTCCCGGAGGCGGCACTTTATTTTTGTACGTAACCAACCACCAAGGTTGACTCGGCCTTCTACTCTCTGTGGGACGGTAAAATGAGTACCAGCCAAAGGGCGGTGATGCTCTGCGGCTGGGGAGTAAAGGCAGGCATGGTGTAATTTGCAGGTAAAACTGTGTGATCCATGTCTGAGCGCCGTAGAGGCGCTTTGCATAATGCGCTACACAAATAGACGTATACTTTACTTTACTTTTATACATGGCCGCGTATGTCATGCAGTCACATATCACAGAGACGTAATTCACGTCCAGTCTGTCAGTTGCTGATGCTGGTGCATGTGTGGCGTGTAGAAGGTGTTGACAGATGTGGCTGAATTAGAGAGGATTGGAGACCTTGGTCACGGCTCATGTGGACACGTGGTGAAGATGAGACATCGACAGACTGGCACAATGATGGCCGTCAAGGTAACAACTAGTGTTAGACCGAGTACGTCATTTTCAACCGATACCGATTTTTTGCTGTAAACCGATACCGATACCGATACAATACCGATAT
>Ga0209780_1001814_pt1 | contig 14556 bp, 4 predicted proteins | sample WorMetexBAHAMAS2_FD_187384 | JGI IMG/M metagenome (GOLD analysis project Ga0209780, IMG submission 187384) | Marine gutless worms symbiont microbial communities from Max Planck institute for Marine Microbiology, Germany - Inanidrilus exumae... | ecosystem: Host-associated > Annelida > Digestive... | reverse complement strand
GTGCAGCGTACCGAAAAGAGCGATTGGTGATTTTCAAAGAGGACCGACTTGGTGGACGTCTAGCGCTCTAACGCTTTCGTTCACTTTCGTCACTGTTTCACCGCCGTAGACTAAGCATCCAAATGTGTCGAACAAGCCCCCAACCGACAAGACGATTATTATTGTGGGCATGGGTAGGCCTAATGACGGTTTAGGCTTAATGGCGTAGGCCTATCGATCGAAAACGTTCGGCCGGCCTATCCAGATTCCGGACATTCTGGGAGAAAATACACAGTGGCAGAATGTTCGTTCATAGTGTTATCAACGCAACCGAAAATATCTTTAAACATGGTGTCGCCCTAACGGGACGTAACCGTACTGGCCCGTCGTGCAGTGTCGGCCGCCCACGGCCCAGGCGGCCGGCCCGCCCGCCTGAGGCGTTAAAGACGACGACAGACGACAGACATCAGCGAGAAAAACAATACTGGCCCATTAGATGGGTCAGCAATAAGTACAGTAACGTTATCGTACGGTCGTATGGCCGTTCGTTATAAAGGGGACTGATATGTTACGAAATAGGAGTATTCGCAGGTCGTAAATTGCCTTGTCTGTGCATTTGATGCTACAGAAAAAGACGGGAGTCGTGATGAAGATTAACGCGTTTGCACCGGCAAACAGGACAGTCAGCGAAAGCGGACTTAAGGCTCGTTCACATCGGGTGCGGCGCGTTACGCTGAGGCGAAACCACACTAATCAAACACATTGAATCCAATTGGCGTGTTCACACTGTGAACACGCCAATTGGATTCAATGTGTTTGATTAGTGTGGTTTCGCCTTCACACCGAACGCGTTGCAGTGCCGGTGCGGCACTTTGTGTCGTTTTGTCGCAACATGACGCTCGACGCTGCAAGATACAGCATGCACGACGAAGATCTATAGCCAAATTTGGACAAATTTGTGGCAAATTTGCATATGTTAACAGTCTTTGCATTAAAGTTAAGTAATAGAACAATGTTCAACTATCAAATACGTTAGCATAAATTGTACTTGTACTTGTAGATGGTGGACCATAGAAGCATCAGCTGTTGTCAACACAGCACGATACTAATTGAAACAGTCGGCAGTGTTTTAGTGGTTACAAATTACAATTTATAGTGCAAAGGTGATTGTGATGTTCAAGATCACCCAGCTCTTTAAGACCAAGACCGCATGTATGGTCTCGCGACCAATACGGTTGATTGCATACATACAGCATTCCTGTGTATGATTTAAATTCAGTCAATCAATCAGAAGTTTGCAACTTGGTAACAACTAACAGTGTTATTGAAGGGAATGAAGGCTCAACTGGAGCACGGTGTACCGTGACTGGAGCCTGGAAGCCTGGAACTGTCGACGGTCAGGTTCGCGTTCGAGAGGAATATATTTATAGTAAACATAGATAGATATTCTTTGGACGAGGAAGAAAAGTGACAATTTTTGTAATAAAAGCAATTTATACGTTATATACAGAGGTTTCGTTGTTTGGCTGACTCAAAAAATTCGTAGAATGTACGTAGCTTTTTGGCTATATTACGTTACTGCGTCATTATATTGATATTCAGTGATGAGCGAGCGTCATAAGATCGTCCGTAATAGTGATGGGTGGTACTGGCGATATATACGGACGGTCTGGCCTAAAGTAGGGCCCGGTCTGGCTCGGCCAAGTGAAATGTAATCCCTCATTAATGGACTGCTGTAAGCATTATTGTACTTCTGGAAGTTGAAATAGCTGTAAGAGTTGCATTCCAGTTCTGAATATGATTCTGTAGTTTCTTATTCAGCAGAATATGCACAATATCAGACATCTAATATCTTTCACCATTGCTGAGAATCATAACTTAAAAAGGACCAAGACATATATAAGGTTGGAGTTAGGCTTAGGGTCATAAATAATACTGTGGATTCGGACAAGCCAGGGCTAGTCAAGGTGTTTGTTAGATGATTAGTTGGACATTATGGGACCATTGAAATCTTGTGTGCTGGGCCGTGTTTTAGGCCGGACCAATACTGGCAGTATACCACGGTACTAAATCTCACAGTACCAGTACTGCTGAGGTCACGTAGGGCGTAGTGGTAGCGTCGTTGGTCTAGATCAACGAAGTTAACCTACGCTGAGCCCGGTTAGTACTGGGATGGGTGACCATGTCCGGGTTCGACTCCCAGAGGCGGCACTTTATTTCGGTATGTAACCAATCACCCAGGTTAGCCAGCCTACATGGTGCAGTGGGGGAGCATACCCCACGTATGGCGGTTTACTACTACACTTACACTTATGATGATAGACAGGAGACTGGGAACACCATCAAGAGCACAGTAATCAAAAAATCAAATACATGTTCAGCAAAGTCATAATCAGATTTTGTCAAAAACGATTTTAATGTCCTTAGACATGGACATTACTGTTTCATTCTCCTATTCCACGAGAACTTTTCCACCTTTTGCTCAGTACTGCTTTTACAGACTTATAATGGAACTCCTGTGTGATAGCTGGTTTTACTTTTATTGCTTTTTGCTAATTTTCTCTTATGGTTCCATGTTATATATCCTTTAGTGCTTTGATGCTATTAATTGGATGACAGGAGGGATATCAGGCTGCAAAAAATTCTTGCTCCAGTATCCACAGTAGCTTCCCTTTAAAATTTTTATTTTTTAATAGCTAGATTAATTCCAGAAAAGTGCTAAACTTGAATTTATGACATTTCCTAAGTACAAGTTTTTGTCTCTTTTTGATATTGTGATAGTTTGATAGCATTGTTACTTAGCATATATGTGTTTCTGTTTAGTTGATGACTATCTATACAATGGCTTTCAGAGTGCAGAGAGGTGAGTATATCACGCTTTTTGTTTTTTTCAATTGAAATTTACCTATTTTGCTGTTGAAACGTGTTCAAAATTGAGGTGTGTGTCATGTAGGGATGTTAATTCCCGGGAAATCTCATTCCCAAGTCTCGATTGCTCGATTGGCCAATCCTGAGACTTGATCGAAACTCAGTTTGAACTGAGTACCTACCCATTATGGTGCGCTTGAAGTTGCGGCCTTACTTTATCTCGTGAATGACTAGTCCACTCTCCAATTTGCGGCTGCCGTTTGGTGGGTGCGCCAACAACATCATTGTCAGAAGTTGTGAGCAAGTAGTATTAACGAGCACATGCACCTTCACACGCACGTTAAAGACAACCGGCGGATGACTGTGAGCAGACATTGTCCAGGGCTCTGCAAGCCGTCTATTGACACGCTTTGACTGCCAATAAATGTAGGCCTGAAGGTTAATTTACACCGGATGCGTTGCGATGTGTCGTGTTGTGCAACACAGTGAGCGCATCCGATGTGAACAAACTTTTGTTGAGTCATGCGGCATATTGCGGTGTGTTGCGGCTAAAACGGCACAACGTGCTGTGTGGCACCGCAACACAATGTATCCGGTGTGACACTCCCAGCTTATTCATGAAGTGACAATATTTGATGCACTAGTTGGATTATATTGATGTGGACTTAAGAGGTGTTTGACTCCTGCATCCATAGGGATGAGTTTAGTTGAGTTGAGAGCAGAGACATGTTAATATGGCTATAATTCTATGGTTGAGAGTATTGGATTTTTGGATAAGTGTGATGCCTCCTCAACGCAACGTGACACATCCAGTATGAACGAACCTTAACTGTGGGTCGAGTTAGCAGGTGAGAAGGCAGTAATCTTTATCTCGTCCCCACGGTTTGTCAGTCACTTTTGCTCCTGGACACCGGATTCCCCTGTAAGCATTATACCCCCCATTGCGGGGTCCTTGTGTCCCCGCAACCCATGGAGTCCTGTGCTCGTGCTGGTTGACTGCAGCGACCACGTTGACATGGCCTGGTCAGCTTCCTTTGTTTCGCCGAAGCGTTCGCGCGGTCAGTAACGACATGCATGGAGCAACATGCGTTATTGTTGCTCTAGATTCTCTAAATTCAAGAAATTTATTTCTTGGGATCGAGAAAAAATTTCAAGTTTTGAGTCTCGCGATACTAGTTAACATTCCTAATGTCATGTGACCTAGTAATACTCTGCATTTAGCCTTTGTTTAGAATCCATTGTACTTGTCATTTAGCAGTTCTAAATGAAAGTTAGAACAGTGTCTGAAATATCTGGGAAGTAGTTGGTAGCACCAGCTGCACACTTTAAACGCACATATTTATTGTTTTATATGTTCCAAACGGGATATTAAAATGTCTCAGTACGTTTATGGTAGTAATTGTGCGGTTATTGTTATACTAATGCAGAATCATTGCAGGGTACCGGTGCATACCATACATTTATTGTTTAAGTCGTTTTTGTTTCATTTTCTGTAGCACATTTTTTAATGATTTGGTTGCACATATTATTTTGTTACAATATTTTTGCTGCAGGGTCTCTGTTCTCATCTCTGGATGGTGTGCCATTTGTCATCAATGAAAAATTAAAACCACCTCCCAAGGTATATGTGCTTTCATAAATAAATATGTTTAAGATATAGGTCAGTTATTTACATTTGTACGCCTGTCCTTTAAATCTTTTTGTGCTTATGTTGCTTAACTGTACCTAATAAATTAGTTTGTGCATTGGAATCGACATAGATTAGTGTAAGTCACCCCATTACTGGTGTATTTTTATTTCATTTGTGACATGTTTGCAGTAAATATTAGTAATGATAATAACAAATAATACAGTAGATTTCAATAGAATGTTGTACCCTGTTATATCAGACCTAGCAATCACTAACATTTGTTAAGATTGGAGATTCAGCATACCAAAAATTATTGATAGTAGACTGTTAGTTCATGTTTATTGAAGTTATTTGAAAATGTAACTGTGGTCCAGGTTTTTAAATTACAGTCTTATTTTTTGCTTGTTACTGGAATGTCTAATCACCCAACTTGCCAAAATGTATTAGACTCTGCCAGAAGTATCAGCTGGAATGATTAACTATGATACTTAAGATGTAATGAAAGCTACTAATTGTTGAATGTGGTAATGCTCAGGTGAATTGGCCGATGGCATTTGAATCTGGAAATCCGACAGATGTGATGTTCATGGAAGTAAGTTGTTTTTACTGAGTAACTCTGCAGTTGTGTTGACAGTTTTAAATAGAGCTTTATTCTATTTAACGAAGAAGTAATTAAATTTCCAGCCTCACTGAAGGCATTTCTGTCCTGGCACTACTCAGCTGTCTTCTGACTGTTCGACCGAATTTTGTCATCAGTTACAAATGCTGTTAATCACTTGCTTACTTAGTAGTTAAAATAGTCGCAGTTGTGACTGCGGTGAAATGGTAAACATTGGCATATTTTGCTGGTTATTTCGCACTGTTTGTTAAGGTAACATAATAGAAAAATTTGTATTAGTGAAAAGTGTGAAGGTAGGGAAGGTTTACTGCTAGTGCTACGTGAGATTAGTGTTGAGTAAGTACCATAGTGTATGTTCTAGCCTTAAAGATCAATCATCCGTGATCTCTGAGGTGTCGACATGTTGACTCTAACCCTAACATACACAAACCTTAGCCCAGTGGTGTTGATTTTGCTCGGTGTTATTTCTGACCATACAGTTACTTACTCATGGAGTTTTTTCATCACATGGCTGTTTTTGCAGTTTTTTGCAGCTTGACAAAGTTTTATAATTAGTTTGTTTTATGTGACGTAATTCGAGCTTAATTTTCTATGATCAGGCATTTTGTTGAAAGTTTTGTTAAATTTCAGCCAACCAACCTTCCGTTAGCAGATGTTTTTTTGTAACATTATAGAATGTCAATTGACAGTAGAAGGCTTGATTTAAATAAAACTGCTTTTAGTCATGTGCACTTTCTCATTCAACAGCTTGGACACGTCAGATAAGACTTTCTGAAGCGTGCAACAGTTTTTGCCCAGTAGTAATACTGCACATGTATTTTGTTATCGTATTTTTTTCGCATAACTGCAAAGTTGGTATGGCGGTCGAAGGCAAGGCCATTATATTTTACCGCTGTAATTTGTTTTTTTTTTAAATTTCATCAGCATAGATGAAAGACCAGCCATGGGATCTCAACCAAACTTGGCCAGTAGGTCGGAAGTGGTGTCGAGTTACAAATGCCCCCCAAAATTGGGGTCCCTCCCCAAATTTCGGGGCGCAAAAAAAACATCAATTTTTACCACTTTTTTCGCGACTTCCACACTCGGCACCGCATATCTCCTGAACCAAACGTCGCTTCGGCAAATTAAAATGCTAGTGTCAATCTACAATGTTCCCTAAAAGTCACTTTTTCGTGACTTTTGACCCAGAAACGGCTGAAATCTGTTCCGTCATTTTGACCCACCCTGTCGACGGCCATTACGTTGCAACCATCATAGTTGCGACATGTCAAGTTTAATAATTTTTTTTATAATGTTGCACAGTATGACACTCAAGTCGAAGAGGCCTTCATTGCGTCTGCAATTCAGCAACGTGAGGTAAACAGCGTTCTCCAGCAGCAGTCAGAGCCGCCGGTAACAGCTGTAACACCTGTTGCAGCAGCCAGCAGTCCAACGGAGGCAACTGAGGCTGCCGCGCCATCAGTAGATCCAGTTCCGGTTCCGAATCCAGCTCCTGTGCAAGACGTTAGCAACCAAAGTGGTCAAGGTCATTCCGCATTTCGACTGATCAAAGAGTCCTCGATCCTCACTCCAACGCCAGTTGCCACCACGATGGCTGGCGGCAGCTTGGCCAAGGGAAGCGGTTCGGGTTTGGCGTTACGTAACATAGACCTGAAAGACTTTGAGACTGAACAGGATCCGTTCGAGAACCTCTCGCTTCGCGTTATCAACGACCGCGAGGAGCTAAACAAGGTCTTTCATGTCGCGCCGTCTCAGCAAGCACAGTCAGCCGCTGCGGAGACGACAGCACCTACAGCAGCGACAAAGCCGAGTCATTCAGTTAATAGTAGCAACCCATCGCTGCTGCAGTATGGTGCCAGTAATGTTGCTAATGGACTAAATACTGCGAGTCTCAACTGGATACGGTGCCAGCCTGTGCCGCGTTGGCCTTTTGCCGATCACAACACCTCTAGTCCGACAGTAGCGCAGAAGCAGGCTCCGTACCCAGTATCGGGTCCATTTGCAAACCGTGCAAATGTACTGCCACCAGGTGCATCTTATTCTCAGTCGTCCAACTTTCAGCCACCGCAGCAATCGGCTGGCATGTCGATGTTGAGGTCGGCAAAGAGTACTCCAGACATATCGAAACTAGTACATGAGCACGCTGTTGTCAGTGCACGAAGAACGCCGCCGCCAGTGTCCAGTGATTGGTCAACTACGTTGGATTCTGAAAGCCGAGAAAAAGTAAGATTTCTTTGTTTGTTTGTTTTTTTTTATACAGACTGAGAAAGACTGGTGTTTTTTGCAGCCATTTTTATCATGCTGTGCACACTTTTAGTGCTGTAAGTATAAATTGCAGTCAATTTGCATGATATTTTTTTACTGCGATAGCCCCATACGGGCTCCGGGGCTGTAATGCATTTTGTGAGTTGTTGATTTTGGCACTATATAAATTGTTTGTTTGCTTACTCAACTTCCTTGCTTACTTCCTTACTCATTTATTTCCTTACTTATCTGCTTCCAAAATAGGCCGGTTCCATTTCTAGGTCAGAGGTCGTAGGAGGCGAGTCCAAACCTGGCTTCAGTTTTTTGTGTTTATTATATGTTGTTGTGTATTTTGTTATGGATTCATGTTTGCTTTTGTTGTGTTAGATTTCGTTTTTAGTACTTAGCCAGAAGATTGGCTGGGAAAAATGTCTCCAAATTTTAGGGATGTACCTGATTGTAAATTTTATTATCCAGCCAGAACCAGATAACATTGGATAGTAAATGTGCTATCTGGCCGGAACCGGAACGAGATAGTACGAAAGTTGCTAGTGAGGCCTAGCATGACAACTTTGTGTTGCACGCATCACACACCGCCACCGTGCAATTTGCCAGATCGACTGTAAAATGTTCCCAAATACTACTACTTTTCTTATTAGACATTTCAATTCTTCTTTTATAATCTTTACATTAATGAATTTTCTAATTGCGTTTTGTTTACTGTTGTTTGCTTTTGCGAAAAATACCGCTTCTTGGCTTCATTAAATAAGTATATTATCCGGTTGCACTATCTAGTGCCAGTTAGTATTTTGGCCGGAACTGGATATCCAGTACATTCTGAAATGACCTATTTTGTGTCAGGTTGGACGTAAAACATTAACTCAGTTCGTCAGTTTTTCAGTGCGATAGATTTTTCTGTTATAGTTTTACCATTCAGCTGTCACATGTATTGAAACATCATTTCATTTTGCTCCATCATGTATGTCTGTATGACTACAATGTTGTTCTCTTGTCTTGTTACTGGCCTGTATTTAAATTACTCACCGGCTGAAATTTGTTTTTTTGTCTGGACATGGCGACGCCATGGGTTCACCCTTTTGTGCGAAAATATTTCCTGATTGGTAAAGGGCTGTGTTTGTGGGAGCCCCCAAAATTAAAAAAAACAGTTACATCTGTGGTTCCTTGCCCAGCAGGGTGAGACACGCTAAACCAGTTTAGGTGAAATATGGCATGAAACAGGTTGAGACTTGCTGGCTGATTAAGTACGAAGTTAGTGAGCACTGTCAAAAGTTAACAGTACATTGATGATTGTTCACATATTGAGTCGACTCTATTCAAAAATAGTTTTTTTGTTAGATGCCTTTTTTCTCACATTTAGTGTTTTTATGTTGTTTTCTTACTCTTTTTCATATTTACTGTTTTAATTGTCTGATTTTGCATTGTTAATATGTGCTTTGACATGTGCCTCATATGGCCTCGGGGTTGCATGCACCCTGATGCGCTTGTTGATTTTGGCGTTATATAAATTGTTTGCTGGTTTATTTACCTACTTTCTTCTTTTCTTATACTTTCTTCATTAATTATTTACTTCCTCACTTGCTTACTTCTTGGCGTATCTATCTACTTCTTTCAGCATAGTCCTGTTTCGTTTCTAGGCCGGAGGTCGTAGGAGGCGACCAACCTGGCTTTAGTTTTATGGGTTCATTTCATGTTGTATATTTTGTTACGGATGCATGTTTGCCTTTGTTGTGTTTGATTCACTTTCAGTATTAAGCCAAGAGATTGGCTGGAAAGAACGTCTCCAAAATGACCTATTTTGTGTCGAGTATGATGTAAAACCTTAACTCAATCAATCAATCATTTGACATGCACTTAGTAAAAGGCAACTTACTTATTTACTTTCCAGGTAGTGTCTGGTGTGCGTTCAACACCCACAGCGTCAATGACCCGAGCTCCAGAAGTAACTTCCGACAGATCAGCGCCTCACTGCCATGTCTATAACTCATTGTCACGTGACGCACAGAGATATGTGGACTCGGTTGCCGTCATGGGCTTTGACTTGTCCGACGTCGCTTGTACTGTCAGTAAACTCGGCATTGACGACAAGCTGGTAAGAATGCTGCTTTGTAGATCGTAATCACTGGCATTCAGTCTGATACGTTGTTATCATGTGCTGTATGAGCCGTGTGTCATTAACCACTGAACAGTGATTATCGTCGTCCAAGTGAAGCTGCCGCTGGCCACCCTCCAGCTTGGTCTGTGGGCAGCTGCTGACATTGTTTGTCATTTGTCACACTGATTCTTGCCACTTGTTGAATCAATTCAAAGTGATCCCATGGACTGGTACACTCTGTACAAGAAACGTGCTTTGAGCCAAATACTGCATTGTGGGCATTCCAGACAATAGAGCCATCTAGTTGTTGCTGTTATCGTATACATTACGAGCCATGTGATATCAACCATTGAACAGCGGCATATTCGGCCAAGTGAAGCTGTGGCAGGCCACCCCCAGCTTGGTCTGTGGACAGCTGTGAATGCTGATGACATGAAACATTGTTTGACGTTTGCCATACTGATACCTGTTGCTTGTTGCAAGGCCCCACTTATTACGGCAGGATGTGCAGTGACCTTGGTTAGTCCAAAAAAGCTTTATTTGTGTCCTGCATCGTCGTGGTAGTTTGAATCCTGGTTGATGGATAGTGGGGTCATCCACAAGGGAAGAGTCGACCACCGAGGTCGACTTCCAGTCATCTTGCCATTGACTGGTGACGTCTATAGGATCAGTGTCTCTCTAGAGCGGTCTGCGTGATGACAGACAGTTGCGGGGGGATGCGTATTTGTGAAATGGCCAATCTTCATGTAGGACTGTCTTCTCAGTCACTGCAATCTGATGTCTATGTGTGACAGTGTGATCGGATAATAACTTTCGATGTAGGTAAACTTTGACCATAAATTTATGGCATGTTGGTTCACATTCGCTCTAGGTCAAGTTTATAGTCAATAGTTCATGATCGTTGGAGGAAACTGATCTTTTTGGCTATGGATACAGTCAGTTGATTGGAAAGTGAAACTGCAGTTGGGAAAACCAGTTACAGCACAGTGCAGGAAAATGCAGGTGGTAAATGACACTGTGTCAATTTAAGTCTGGTGTGGCAGAGGCAAGCACTGTATAAAATAATATTGCTCTGGTTGTTCGTTTGTCAAGTTCTTTGTGCTAGAATTGTTTTTTTAACGAGGGATTTCTAATTACTTCACCTCAGTGTAGGGGTGCGACCGTGCGAAGTATGGCGATCAGCGTGTCTGTGTGTCTTTCTCTCTGTCTGTCTGTCTGTCTGCTCACATATCACAAAAACCACATGTCCATATTTGACCAACGTTTCTGTACATGTTACCTGTGGCCATATCTTGGTCATCCTCTGATTGCAGTGCAGTACAGGAAGCACCAAAGACAACTGATTGGAATATATTTGATATTAAGCGGCATTTTTAATACTGGTCCGTAAATTTTTATTTATTTTTCAACTTATGTTAAGCAGTAGCAGCAAAACTGGGCCCAGATGTTAGTCTTTGAGGAATCTGTACTGCGTGTCACAGATTTGTGTTTGCTGCTACCACCTGAGGAGTAAAAAGGTAAAGGCTTCCCATACTCGTTACCGAGCATTGGGCCTGGAGCTGATCCCGGTGCACAAGCAGTCAGCTCACAGGTGACTATAAGTCATCTACCCGGCAGTAGACTGCCAGTACTTTATGCCAGGCAAGTTACCTTCTAAGCCGCAGAGCATCACCGCCCCTTGGTCGGTACCATGTTATACTGCTTGGTGACACAGGCACATAGGTGTGAACAATTTGCCCAAGGTTGTTACGCAGCTTTGCCCCGAGTATGGTTTGAACCCACGACCTGTTGATCGCAAGTCCAACGCTCCACAAGTTGTGCCACCGCGCCACCTACTAAGGAGTAGTTGCATTGTAATCACAATGTTTTGTTACCATGTATTAGGTCTTCGATCATCTGTGCTTTCTTGGCAAGCTCAAAGAAAAAGGCTATAGTTCAAACGATGCCGCTGCTGCACTGTTACTCTTTAACAATTCGGTAGAAAAGGTATGTGTTGCTTGGTATTATAACGATCATTATAACAATCTGGCTTATTCTGTGTTTTCTTTGTGTGTCTAGGTGTAGTATTGGTGTACAGTGGCTAAACACTGAAATGGATCAAACTGATTTGTTAGGCCATAGAGATCAGCTACTTTGTATTATTTGAAGATCCCGATCCACCCCAGAAAGGGAGACCTCTCTCAGAGGGTCTTCATAAGGTGGACCAGTGTTTAATAATTCCACTTAAGAATAAAAAACAGAAATGAGAAACTGATAAACATGCTCATTAGTTTGACCGTACTGAGATTGTGTTATATTTGCAATGGATTAGTGGGGTAAAGTTTTGTCCACTGCCATTTGTTTGTTTGTCTGTTTTTGAAATTATTGCGTGAAATATGGAGATCAGGTAGACTGTGGACCAGAGAATAGTTGTTAAAATTTTGGAATATAGGGGTTAATGTGGTAGAAGTGTACACTCGGTTGAGTTCCATCTTGTTGTTTATGTTCATCATTCTGAATCTTAACCCCTTTACCGTGAACCCCGAGTTATCTCGTCCAACTAAATCTTTTGCACACCGGGTACCCCAAGTTAACTCGTCCACACCGACTTGTTCCATTACGTCGCCGTGTACCCCGAGATAACTCGTCCTAATGCTGTGACAGCCTTTTCCGGGTAAGTGTTGCAGATATTACACATGTGTGAAAAGATTTCACAAATTTTATTACCCGGTAAAGGGGTTAATATGAATATGACTCGTACACGTTTGGTGATCGTAGAAGGTTGAAATTAGTATTTCGCCTGCTGTAGTTTTGTTTCCCACACCACGGGGTAGGGTTTTGACTGGCGTTTGTATGTTTGTTTATCCCCACAATATCTCAAAAACTGATGCAGCTATGATCACCAAATTTTACATAAAAATGAGTCCTGGAAATCCATTTAATTTGGGAGTCAAAAGGTCAAAGGTCACGAGTCACAATAAGCACTGTCAGCGTAGGTTTTTGCACACTTGTGGGTGGTAGCTCCTACTTAATTTTGTTTTAATCGTTTAAGTGAACGCTTGCTAACTGCCCAAGATCGTGTTTTTTGTAGGCTGAAGTGTTTTTGAAGTTGGCAAAGAACTTCAGCGAGCTCGGCTTTTCACGAGATCAGATAAAAGACGCACTTGTAAGAAGCAATCTGGATGAGGAAAAGTCGTTAGACTTGCTCGTCGGCTCATGATCATGCTTGTCAATAATTTCAGTTGTTTTGTTATATATATATCCAGCTCATATCCATGGCAAACCTTGTTGGCTTGGCTGAATAGTACATTCGTTGTAAACATCACCCAACTGTAAATACACATTTTTTGTCCGAAGATTGTAAGATGTGCTGTGTTAAAAGCTGTTGGTGTACATTGTGGATGTTAGCATTATGCCATCCGGCAAAAGACATCAGCCATCAGTGTTTAACAGCTGGTAAAGTGTAGCAGAGTCGTCATTAGCCACATGAAGTTGAGCATAAAACCAGGGCTGCAGAGAGCTAACACAGTAGCACACAATGAAAATGAATTGCCATAGCATCTATTAAGTAGTATACTGTCTATACCGAGCGTTTCTGTTCGTAATACTAAGTATACACAAGACGCCTTAGATAAGAGGAACTGTGCATGCTTTGCAGTTAGCGGATTATGCTGTCACAATCAAGTCTCTTACAAGACGGGCCCCAGACCCTCCCAGGCTCCTGGTCACTGACCTCCCCCCCCTCTCGATACCACTGCATAAAAGACTCGGTCAATCGTCTCTGTCAGATAGGCTGTTCAGCCGTTGGTGATACACAGTGTGTGATGCATGGACCTGTATAGCCTCGTTCGTTCATTATTGTAGGCAGGGTCTACTCTAGCCTACTCTAGACTCCAGTGCTGAGACCTTATAGCGGACGAATGCACGTACCCAGGGAGAGGAGGGGAGATTGGTAAGTGTGTGCGTGACGTGTACGGTGGAGAAGGGGTACGCAGGAAGTGAGCAGCTTGTCGGGTATTTCTATAACGTGCCCCCTCTAGACGTGGCATACCGTCTGACTAGCTCTGACAACTGTTGCCGTTATTGGCACCAGTCCGTAGCTAGCCACGCCTATTAGCTTCAGCCTACGCCGGCGCGGCTGACAACATTAACGCTGCTAATCAAGGTTTCAGCAATCTATCTGCTTTGCCGTGCTGCTTGGTTTGTATTCACCGCTCGATCACTTCCATGAAGACGTTCGTATAGTTGTTTGCATGTAAGTAAGTAAGTAAGTAAGTAAAAACGTAAAGCACTGTAATCATATAAATATAAGTGAAACAGAGGATCTGTGCAGATGATACTGTGTGCGTGACTGCTGAAAGACATGAAATAAATTTTAGGTCGACTCTTCGACAAAGTCGACCTAACAAGTCACGTGACGTCACGTGAAGTTGGCAGAAACGTCAGTTGTGAAGAGTCGACCGTCAGTCCCGTATTGGGCTAATATATATTTCATGCTGCCTAACACGAGGACGTACTGAGTAAGTGAACAACTGCCAGCAAGCATTTCACAGTCATAATAACCCAATTTGGTTTAGTACTTGGCTCGGCTTGGATGTAGTTACATTAGTCTTTAGATTTACACAGAATTTCACGTCTCTGGTTTCAGCTTGTCGTGAATGGGAGCTGAACGATTGAAAGTGCTTTACACTCGATGTTTTGTAATTATCTGTTGCTTGTCATAGTTAATTGGTTTGTGTGCTGCAAAGCAGCAGTATGCTTTGATTTGCAGTTGAGTATTTTTAACTGGGATGATGGCTAACAGGACTTTATCTAGAATGTAGTGGCTGGGGTGTAACGGGAGAGCAGGGGTCCTCTCCGCTCCGTTCCCCTCCCCTCCCTTAGTAGTAGGCCCCTAAAACCTAGCTAGAGGGTCTGGGGGAGCGCTGTAAGGGTCGGAGCCCCAGCCGACAAACGATTTGATGCATTTTAGCCTTAGAATCCGACATCTGGTGGCAACAATTTTTATGATTTTCTTGAGAATCAACTGACCAAATTGCATATCAGTTGTAGGCTACAAGCGATGACTACTTTAGGGATGATGTACCCTGCTAGAGGGGGTCTGGTTTGGGGTCAGATAAGGGG
>Ga0209780_1001813_pt1 | contig 14557 bp, 8 predicted proteins | sample WorMetexBAHAMAS2_FD_187384 | JGI IMG/M metagenome (GOLD analysis project Ga0209780, IMG submission 187384) | Marine gutless worms symbiont microbial communities from Max Planck institute for Marine Microbiology, Germany - Inanidrilus exumae... | ecosystem: Host-associated > Annelida > Digestive... | reverse complement strand
CCCCTGGCCAGATTCACAATCCGATTATTATATATAGATTGTGTACTTACTTACTTAATATAAAAATAACATAGAACTTGGAGCTTGTCATTTTATTCATATCACTACCGTATTTACTAGTTCAAAATATCCGGTCACATGCTGATTATTATTCACTGTCAAAATCTGTGATGCACATGCATAACAGGTAACAATGCCATTGTGACAATGTTATGACCAATGAAAGCACACATTCTGTTCTCTATGAAATTTTTATCAGTTATAGTTTTTTTTCCAGTAAGAAGTGAATGACTTTGTAAGACTTTATAATGTTAACAAACAGATGGCTCGGTCAACTCTTCGCAACTGACGTCTGTGCCAACTTCAAAGTCACGTGACACAAAAATTAGGCTGAATATGAAAAATCTGGCCCGATCAATTTAGATATTGTGCCCTATTTAACAATCCGTGGTCAGTTGCCAGCTCCATTGTAAATGGCAGAGATAGCTTTCGAAAACGGACCGATTTCCAACTTTGAAAGGCTCGTGATCTTAACCTTGGATTGGGTCATAATGCATACCATCGTGCATCACTCATCAACATCTACATACACGCCAAATTTCAGTAAAATAAAAGAAACTTTTTGTGGACAAACGGACGGACGTAGGTACGTAAGCACACACGGACGGACATTTGAGACCGGCTTTATTAGTCAACCTAAAAACGAAAATAATAGTGGTTATGCATTTAGCATGGCAGCGTGGTAACATTTTTCAGGTGGGGTGAACAAATTCACAACTGTTGAAGTGAGACGTCTTCAGAATTCCACGCATGATCAGAAGTCATTAAAATCGATCTATTTTTGATGTTATACAAAGGAAGGGAAGAGAGGGTTATCCGGAACAGTGTAAAACACAATTACCTTGTCTGCAGGTTTGTATGGTCGAACTCGGTACATGTTGGCCTGTGGATCAGCTGGAAAAGGATAGAACAGCAAATCTGGACAATTCTCAAATGGCAGCATTCTCTACATCCAGAAAAATCATTACATGGAATAGAATATAAATATTCAAAGAACTTACACACATTTTTAATTTAATACATTAAACCTCTAACTGATCTGCAGTGGTATTATGCAAAAACTAACTCATGATGGTTAATTCGCATGAATTTTAAAATGTCAAATACGTTTTAGAAAAATGTTGACATTTGCACCAAAAAAAACTAGTTGTTTCAACAGCAACTGACACTAACAAACAAACTGCAAAGTATGGGCAAAGCAGACTGTCATCTTTTTCAATGCTACACTGTACCTCACACGCTGCACCTAGAATGGACTATTACGACGCAGAGAAGAGCCAACATCAAAACTCATGAATCACAAACGTTTTAAGCAATGTCCATGTTATACGAAAACCACAACAGACATTATCCATTTTATGAGCTGAAATGACTGGCAGTTGGCTCATCTCTAAACGCAATGCAGCGCTGCAGAGCTGTTAGTACTACAGACTGGTAGTTGACCACTGACACCACTGATGACAACACGTCAACTGCCAATTTGTAACATGAAAGGCAAGTAAGTCACTGACTGTTTTATGTGTTTCTCATGCACTTTGAAATCAGTTTACACCAGTTACTAAAATAATAACTGACAGCATGTCCATAACATGCCGATATTTTTGGCGTCATGGATTTACTGCAGAAATATCTTGGCGATTCACACACACACACACGAAATACAAAATAAAAAAATGAAGATAAGCTGCAAGCAACTGTCATCAATTACTGCTGTGTCACGATACCTGTATTTCGCCCAGCAGACCACCACGAAACAGCCACGGCTCTTGTTCTGTACACATAAGCTGCTCACGGTAGATCTTGTTTGCCCCTATATGATAAACAACTAATGACATCAACACAGTGCACGCATCCGTCATACGAAATCATTATGAATGTTTACATCAACACCTGAAAAATGCACCAATCACAAACATTAGAACTCAACTGAACATTCTGTTCACTATTATAAGTTGTTCTGAAAGCTAATCCATTTTAGTTGCTAAATTTTTTTTTAATTTGATAAAGTATTATGTATCCAAGATGCTAAAGCATAAAAGATATGAAAAACTGAAACTCGTTCTCATTCCAAAATATCATTTAAAGTCCCATACTATGGCGATTTTGTGTTCAGTTTAAAGTCCAGTTATGCAACAATGCAGCACATCAAATCAATAAATAATGCTGTGGCTGAAATGTTCTAATTTTATGGCAGTTTCAAGGTATTATGCCATTGTGTTCAATCAAACACAACAAAATGCAGTCACAGAAGACTTTTCAGTACCAAGCCAATTGGCTGAGAAGAACGTCTCCAAAATGGCCTATTATGTGTCGATTGGGGCATAAAACACTAACTCAATAAATCAAGTAGCTGAAGGCACTTCTCGACCTTGGTGCATCCACCTGGCAATCTCAACCAAACACGTTGTGACGTTCAACCGACTCATGCCACCATCCACGTAAGTGGATAAAATGTGTCGCCTTTGGTTCAGCCAATTCCATTCATTACATAAAAACATGACATCGTCCACAAAACCAGAAGTATCTAACGTATCATAATGCTGTCAGACGAAGACCAAGCCATGGCCACAGGTAACATGTACAGAAAATCAGTGAAATTTAGACGTGTGGTTTTTGAGATATGCCAGCAGACAGACAGACAAACAGACAGACATGCTGATAACAATACTTTGCACCCCTACTGGGAGCAAAATAATTATTTTTAGTAAGCAAGATCATAATGCAGGTCAACTTTGTTGTGTAAAACCAATGCAGATAATAAAACAAAAAACTCCAGAGTAGCTTCATATTCTAACAGTTAAATTTTAACATGTGCAGCTGAAACCGAATCACCACATTACTAAAGACTTCATTCAGAAAGTCAAAACCTCTGAGTAATAAATATGATTAAGATTCAGAAAAAACTGTTTGAAAATTTTAAATCTGCATTAAAATCTGCAAAAAGCAACGTGACATGCATAAAAAAGATAGATAGTATAACGTGGTATAAAACCATCAACCACAGCATTGTTTGACGCAAAAAAACTATCTTCGGCGAAATTCAAGACTCCTGTAAGATAAAGTACGTATAAATGCAAGACAATATATCAAGAACACAATCGCTAATATGTAGACGAACTGCAATCATACATGTAAACGGTGAGCCACAGAGACAATATCGGCTGGCTGCTGACAATTTCGCACACTCGGCTACAAAAAAAGAAAACCGTATCAATTCAAAATATGAGTTAACAATCATAAACAGCCGGAGTACTATACACAATGCCTCTTATTCTCAGACACAATAAATAGGTAGGGCTGTTACAATAACAGTACGTTAATTGGCGTGTTAAAGAAATAATCGCAATTAAAATAATTAGCCCCATGCGGGATTGACGGTCAACTCTTCACAACTGATGTTGCTGCCAAGTTCAAAGTCACGTGACACAAAAACTAGGACAAATATCATAAATCCAGCCGATCAAATTTAGATATTGTGCCCTAGTTTAAGAATCAGTGGTCAGTTGCAAGCTACCATTGTAAATGTGGCAAGGAGAAAATGAAAGGATTTCCAACTTTCAATGGCTTGTGACCTTGACCTTGGATCCGGTCATACTGCATACTATCGTGCATCACCCATCGACCTTTACCTACACGCCAAATTTAATTGAAATCGAAAAAAACTTTTTTGTGGACGGATGGACGTATGGACCGATGAACATTTGAGACCATTTTATTAGGTCAACTCAGAAGAGTCGACCTAACAATTAACGCCACTAAGCTGACCTGCACAGTGGCTGTAAAGTGGCTACTGTTGGCATTTCCACTTGACACAGACTAGTTGAGCCAAATTTCCAAATCAAAAATAATCTAAATTCGTAGTAAATTGACAAATAAACAAGCATAATTAAGTTTTTTAAAATCTATTATTACGTATACTTAGACAGTTAATAGATGGGCATGTGACAGCCGTCGATGGATGACACATACACTTACTGCAAGAAAACAAAATGTGCCACTAACATACTGTTTGAAGAATTATGACTTACCAAGCCACTGGACAAAGCATTCGAGCAGATGGACTGCTGCTTTGATGTCCCAGAGATATGGAAAGAGTTCGAACGCCAAAGCTTTGTTTGGTATGGCCAGTACGCGGTCAATGACATCGCAGATCCACCGCAGGCGAATCAGAAACGTCCGAACCAGTTCGCGCCAGTTACTCGACTTTAAATCACTGTCAAACGTTTCTGACGATGTGCTGTCAGTATCATCGCAACTGTTGCTCAGCAGCTGATCACTGCTGTCACATGTCGCCTTTTCTGCCACAGCATCTGCAGCTTGCAGTTTGATGTCGAAGAAATCCGACAACAGTCGAATGGCACGAGGTCCGTGCTCAAACGGCAAGTAAAACATGTCAACAACGGTCATAATATCATCCACGGTTACCGATGACGTGGAAATCTCAGTGTCAATCTGCATTGTTTCCGCGGACGGAGTGTTCTCGGTACTTGCGGTTTCCGAACACGTAACAACAGTATCACTGCACTCACTGTCTTCGTTTGTACTGCAAGACAAGTTCTCTGCAGCCGAATCAACTGATGCCGGCGTGGTGCCCGGTGTTACCACACAGTCCATCGGCTCAGCATCAACCACTGATGTCCAGACCGGTGACGTCTTTGTTTCAGACTCAGGAAGCTCCTGCAGACTGGACGCTGGCATGGCAGCAGGAGACGGCTGGATGTATGCACCGGCTACCTCCAACATGGCCATCTGACTGACAGCTTTGTTGCCAGCAATACACATGGAAGGCACCGCTGGTGGCATCACAGGTGGCAGAATAGCACCCGGTACAGGCTTTCTCAATGCAGGAAAGCTCGGTGCTGTTGTGATAAAGAAATCGGGTAACCAGGCAGCAACGGCCTGCCGCAGTGCCTGGCGTGGCGAGTAAGTAACGGCATTATTGTCAGCTGCCTCCGCCAACTCGTCGTCATCACCATCGTCATCAGTACTGCTACCCTCTGTCTCCAGACGTACATCTGCACTGCCCGGACAACCCTCTACAACAAGAACCATACCGTCAAATACACACATATAAATTTGGCAATAAAATCGATGTTGCTTATTGCTATACAATGGCCTGCATGTCGCATTAGACAATCACACAAACAAACAATCATTCACAAACTGAAGATGGACTTTGATACCTCAGCATCAACGTGGATGCCTTCTCCACCTTGACAGCCTGCTGTGATCTTGACCTCCAGAATCTAATCAGGTCATAAGTAGGGTACTAGTGAATATTCCCTTACGTTTTGAGACTGCTCAAGCCGTTCACGGGATATCGTGATAACAAAATATGTCCGGACGAATGAACAAACAGGCTGACAAATGAATGAACAAATGCAGCATGTAGACAGCCCGAAACACAATGTCTTTGCTGACAATGTAAAAATATGCATCAGACAACATCAAAAATTGTAAAGAATGTTTGTACAAAACAAATAAAATCCTTACAACATAAACACAAACGCCATTTCAGTTAGTTGTGGCCATGATGGACAACATGTTATGGAGCCGCCCTAGCACTGTCAAAATAACACACCCATTCAGCTGACCAGGTCTAACTTGGGCTCAATTTTGATAGGCAGTACCATATAGAACTGCAACTCTGGAATTCCGACCACCCAACTGTCACTATGACTGGGCTGGTTTTGCCAAGACGAGTGGCGGGAAGAAAAAAGGAAGGGAAGGAGAGGGATGGAGTAGTGCCTGTCCCCAATGACAACTGCACACATGACCATGGCCTCATCACTGGTCTGCCTGTATTGTATGGTATGGACAAGGTCTTTCAATTTTGGGCTTTGTAGTACCTTTCCAGTTAAGAAGCATGTGTGAGACAGACTGACAGATGGGCAAAGAAAGTGCCATCCACAATATGGCATTTATAACATATAATGAAATAAAAATCCTCAATTACCTATCACTTTCAGTTTCTACTTATCCAATTGTTTTCCAGAGTTATTCCAGGTTTAGGCTGTCTCCTAAAAGTTAACCTTAAGGATATGTGGACCAGATTTCTTTGCTGGTCAGATGCCTTTTGTCTCACTCAACCAACACCATCAACACATTAAAGGACCAGACAAAAGTAACCAGATGGACTTCAACATCCCAGCATTGACGTAAATGCCTTTGCCACCTCCAATGGCCTGCTGTAACCTTGACTTTTAACCTCTGACCTCCAGAATTGCTGATCCTTAGTATGTGCTACTGAATACTCTCCGCAAGTTTCATCGAGACTGCTCAAGCTGTTCATGAGATATCATAGTAACAAGAAAATGTCCATGCGAGTGAACGGACAGATGAATGCAGTGGATGGACAGCCAGAAAACATAATGTTGGGAGGTGAAGGCATAAAAACCACATGAAGATGAGTATTCTGTTACTCACGTAGTATGAAATCTTTTTTGCCCTGACCGTTGCTGTCATCTCTGGCACGGCTCCACTGTGCCAGAGTGTGCAACGCAATGAAGTCCGACTCAAACTCACAGTTCGGGTTCGTTAGAACACCTCGAACGTACGGTACCAGTCTTGGCGACCTGCCATCATATGGCCCGAGAAACAGCCGTTTTGAGTCGTAATCGTTTGCGTGAATATTGTCCCAGATCAGAGGTTGTCGTCGCAACACCCGTGATATTTCCTCGACAGAATGGATTGTGATCCGCTTTGAAATGACCTTTGGCCCGGTCCACATAACATCGATGTCTGGCAGCAGCTTCGTGCCAATGGTGTTCAAGTATTCCGACTGTGAGACTGACGGTATAGCTCTCGATGCACAGTATTCAGTTGGACAGAAGAAAAACTTGGATGGCTGATGAAGATGTTGGTAAACCTCATTTGTCACGGACACCTAAACAACCACAGCTATTCAACTACAGCTCGTGACATAAATATCTACATATAACAGCTTCACATTCAACGTCCAGTTATGCGAACTGCAGATTAGCAAAGCAAGAACAGAAATTGACACCACTTTCTGAATTTCATCAAGCAGCTGCAAAATCTGTATCTGTATGTATATATTTGTCGTGGATAACATATAACATACAATTTTCTACAAGTAATTTGTCGAGTTTAAAATATCCCACATAATACATGTCTTCCACTGGTGAATATTTAACTTTAACTTTTAAAATGCAGCATTAGAAAGATGCAGTCGGAGACCGCAAACTTCTCTGCGGTACCGCCCCCTGGCAGTTAGTTTGTGAAGGGATAAAAGGGGGATTGCTGCGGGCCTACACGGGGCCCGCCCCATTTTAAAACTCAACAAAACATACACGTTGTCTTTGATTCAGGCCCATTTGCCCCATTATGTGAAAACATGACATCATCCACAAATCCAAACTAGATAATGTATTGCACTGCCATCAAAGACAGACCAAGTCACAGCCACAGGTAACAACTACAGAGATTTTGGTGAAGTTTGGAAGTGCGGTATTTGAGATATGCGACTAGACAGACAGGCACACAACACACATACAGATATACTTATCATAATACTTTGCAGCCCTACAGGGGCAAAGTAAAAACATAAAATGTCATATATATAGTCTGCAGTTTCTTACATGCATTATGCAAAACATGCAATAGAATTAAAACCACAAAATATGCACAACAACAACATGTTTAATGGCCCTTTGTCGTGGACAACCTGGATCAGCCGATACCAGAAAAAAACACTCACTCACTCCCCATCTTTGTCGGTATTATACAATATCTTCAATTAACTTTCTCCATTTACTATGGTCCTCAGACTTTTTGTTCCACCTACCACAAAGTTGCCATATCTGACAGTCTTATTCTACAACCATGTCATCTCAACCTATTTTGTTGCAACACTGTAATATCATCTAGAAACGGATGACATAATTTCATCATATTATCCATTCGTGACTCAAAACATTGTGACGGCCTATCTCATCTCCTTACACGTGAACCTATCTGTTCAACATCACACATCCATCTAATCATTCTAATCTAAAGCCCCGTCCACATCAGCAACAATGTCAAAGAACGTTCAACTTCGTCAAAAGCAACATTTGACTTTGTTGCCAAAACGGCAACAACGTTAAACGAGTTCATCATTAAATTTCGTCCTTTCAACAAAGTCGAATGTTGCTTCGACACTGTTGCCGTTTTGGCAACAATGTCGAAGCAACGTTCGACTTTGTCACCGTTATTAGCAAAAATGTCAAACGAGTTTTCGTGAAATTTCGTCCTTTCAACAAAGTCGAAACATATTAAACACGCTCAATTTGTTTCAAATTTGTCGAGAGAGTGGAATTTCATTGGACATTGTTACCAAAAACGGCAACAATGTTGAAGCAACGTTCGACTTTGTCGAAGCAACATTTGACTTTGTTCAAAGAATCGTTCGACTTGTAGCATTCGACAATATTGCTTTGACATTGCTGCCGGTCTGGACGGGGCTGCCAACTTGCTCTCTTTCTTCACCTCCAAGCTTCACTGCCTATAGAAAAGATAGAAAATCAATCAACTTCAACAACATAACAGTCCATTTCAATGTGCGAAAGCATAAAACAACTACAACGTTCACATAATCTATAGATCAGCACATGCCTGTGCACTGGCAAACGACTGATACAGGGACTTGTCTGCATCACACAACTCCACATCAATGTCATCAAACAGAACTGCAAATGCCTCGCAGCCGAAGCTAGCCACTTGCTCCAACTTGTGCTTCAAGCAAGTGACATCCTTTGAACTCGAGTACGTGACATCAAGACCAGGAGATATTGCATAAACAAATTCTATGCCAGCCTCACGAGCTGCATCTATTAGAGTCGCCAGTGGTTCTACACACATCGCAAACAACACATAACCGAGTTTCATCGGCCTATCAGCTACTATATTAAATAGTTACACCCAATACAAAGCCATCATCAACAAGCATTTGGCATTCATTAACACCAAATGTTTATATGCATGTAAATGCTACTTTTAAAATGCTCTAAAATTAATGCAAGAGTTAATCCATACTCATTCTCTGCTGCCTGAACAATTCAAGTAAATACAGTTTGTCTTGTTTTTAAAATCATAGAAACCTCTTCAGATCAAAAAACCTTAAAATTCCACAATTATAGCTGTAATAAGTAATAAGAAGTTCACAATAGTAAATAAACTGATACCTGCTTCATCAACAGTGTAAAGGTCTCGCCAGTGCATCCGGTGTTTCAAATCATCTTTCGGCGCATAAATGTAAGTATTCATACCAAGTAATGTCATGCTGTATATCAAAGTAGCAACAATAAACAAAAATTTGTGTCAACCTGTTACCATGCTAATTTAAAAAAAATTAAATTATAGAGGGGCATTAACCAACCAACCGTTTACTCTTCCCCTTTATCCTTTCTTACTTGCTTCATCTTTTTTTCTTGCGTTTCCATCCCTTCCCATTCTACCAGAATAGTCCCACTCCATTTCCCAGTCAAATGTTGACTAAACCTGGCTAGTTTTTGTGTGATTTTATGTTACGTTTTTAGTTAAGGATGCATGCTTATTTTTGTAGTATCTGGTCTGTTTTTGTCTTGAGTGACAGTTGTCTCTCCTGTTGTAGGCGCTAGCGTAATAATTTTAATGAGCCTCTCGATCCCTTTCCCTTTTTTGGGTGGCCGCTGAACAAAAAGGCAGCCAGGGTTATCTCCAAGGGATTTTTGTCTGGAATGAGTAGAATGGGAAGGGATGGAAAAGCAAGAAAAAAAAATGAAGCAAGTAAGAAAGAAAAAAGTGAAAAGTAAGCAGTGTCAAGTCACTGAAAGGAAACACAAAGCAATGGCCTGGCATTATGCTTTCTACATCCATCACCGAATTCCTCTGCACCACCTCCCGGACACTTAACGTAAATGTGTAATAATAAATCAACTTGTACGATAATGCAATAAATAATAACACTACAAACAGGTGACAGTTTGGTTTAGTGTTGTGCATATCAACAAAATTATTCCACGTCTAGCTCATGTAGGACCGAGATCAGTGGAATACTCAACTCAACCAGCTAAAAAGCCCAACTCTGTCTCCAACCCGCAGCAGTATGGGAAATAAGCACTAGGTAAAGCGAAATATGGCTGTGTGGCAGGCAGCTAAAGATAGGTATGGCTCATTCCACTTCTACAACTGAGATTTGTAAATGTTGTAATTTCTTAATACTAGTAAAACTACAAACAAGGAAGTTTGTGCAATCAATGTTGTGAAAATCCAGCAACTGTCAGTATGTAAGTGCATGTCAATACTTCAATATGAAAGTTTGCAGCTGTGAAAATGTTTGAAATATGGTTACTTATAAGGTGATAATCATAAAGAATGACTCTAAATGTAACAAGTCGTGCACCCCATTCCAGACAGACAACAGCACCTCATCACTCAAATTTTACAGGCCAGACGCTCTCCTGATGACCAACCAATAGTGTCAAAGCAATGAAAGCAGAACTATAATACGTAAATGAAACCTGACAAAAAATACAACATTACAGCATGCGTGCAAACTATATATGTCAGCTTTCTTAAATACCAGTGATGTATTAGATACTTTATGAAGGCAGCAAAATGAAAAATACACTTTGCAATTTTGTGCAAGTAAGTAAGGTAACTACTAGAGATCGAACCGGAACAGTTTCTGGTACTGTTCCGGCCCGGAACAACGTCGGATCGGTCAGGTCTCGGAACATTTTTTGTTCCTGAGCCGGAACATAAGCATTCTCGTTGTTCTTAGTGCACCCCTACCGTCACGCACATACAACGTTGAGCAGTCAACACGATGCCCGCCGTTGGACAAACAATGCAGTTCGGCGATAATTATCTCAATGACGGTCATTTTCCGCCTGAAATGCCCCGAATAGACGGCCGTGACAGCTTAAATTTCATGTGACAACCGTCGCTCGCGGTGTCCTTTGAATTCATGATGCCGCCGGGACGACGTAGGTGGTCGTTCGGCCGGCGCCGCACGACCACCTACGTCGTTGTCATATGCGGCGGCTGGCTACAGCGTGAACAGGGGAATGCATGCAGAGTGGGCAAAGTACACATAAAACAATGCCGCATCTTGTGCCGCCGTTGTGACTTGTGAAACGGAATTGGGCGGCATCAAATCAAATGACCGTTGTTGCGTTAATTATCGCTGTGCTGGCGAGCGACTCGCTGCCCCGAATGCCACGGCGGTCTGTAGCGTGGGTGGTCTGCGGCGGCTAGCGCGGATCTGCGTGTGTGGTTCGGTTCCGGTCGGAACAAGTTTGTGCAGTTACTGATTCGGTCTCGGAACAGCAGCGGTCGGCGGTTCGTTCGATCTCTAGTAACTAGACTCAATGTTATGAAACTCCTACACTACTATCAATTCTTAGTAATTTTACCGTGTAAACAGTTTGCGCCGTTGCTCCATAGTCCACGGCTGGCCATAAAAGCCTACAACATGCAATGCACAACTAGATAGTTGTCAGCCAAAGGCAACTGGTTTAATATTCCACTAAATACACATTAAAACACAGGCTTCATAGTCAGTAATAACAGCACAAACAAAAACAATAAATTAGCCCTGTACGGGACTGCCAGTCAACTCCTACTTACTGACAACTTCAAAGTCACGTGACACAAAAACTAGGATAAAAATAAAAAATCCGGCCCCGTTAGCTTTAGGTATTGCCCCCTAATTTAAGAATCCGTGGTCATTTGGCAGCCCCCATTATAAATACGGGAAGAGATAGCCTTTAAAAATGGCCAAATTTGCGACTTTCAATGGCCCGTGACCTTGACCTTGGATCGGGTCATACTGCATACCGTTGTGCATCACTCGTCGACCTCTACCTACATACCAAGTTTCACTGAAATCGTCAATCGAAGAAACTTTGTGGATGGATGTACGGACATACGGACGAACGTACGGGTGGACGGACATTTGAGACACGCTTTATTAGGTCGACTCGGAGGAGTCGACCTAAAAATCAAAACTCTCTAGATATTTCACCAAAAAAATATGCTTTCAAAAAATATTCACGTCAAATACTTCACGAAGTAAACTGCAAAGTTAAACAACTGATGGCACTGCATGTGACAATGTGGAACCAGTGTGTGCTAGTCTACTAGAAGTCATTGTAAACCGTTTCGGTTGGTACTTTCAGCAGAAATGGTTTATTTTGGTGGCAACAAGCCACACAAAATTCAAACTTGCATGGATTGAGAAGAACAATGTGCAGTCAGATACTACATCAAGCTGTCTGATATGATATGGGCGGAGTAACAGAAGTTGACAATGGTTCCACTTCTATAACAGTGGCCGTCGCCACAACGTCAGCAGCTGAACAGCATGAAGAATTTTTTTCAGTTCCTGCTGAAACTGCATGAGAGCTTCAGCATCATCTTGAATTCTTGAATGTCGAGGACAAAGACCTATTAATGTTGAACCGGTAACCAGAGATCAAAAAGATCTTTCTGCAGTTCAACACAATGCTTCCTTTAAGTACACACATGGAATGACTGTTTAATACTAAAGATGAACTGATAATCGGCAGATAATCGGTATCGGTCGATTATCGGCCGTTTTGCCGATAATCGGTATTGGCCGATTAGTACGTTGGTATTGACAGATTGTCGTTTACATAACTGGTAGGGATGTTAAACAATGTTCGAATATTCAAAGCTTCGGTTTTCAACTCGGAACTCACTCGAATTTCACCAACTCTTCTGAAACATGATTCACGTAACTCGAGCCAGGGTGACAGCCAGGGCTTTAGAGTAAGGTCATATGATCTGGTGCGTCCTGGTGTAGTGCCGCCACTGGTCGGTGTCCTGTCGGCCTTATCCTTTCATCTTTACTCAGCCGCAGATATGTCGACTGCGCTGTTGAATACTCAGTAGACGTAGCTTCAAGTGCAGAACGTGTGCTCTGCGGGTGGTCGAGTGAACGAACAGAGAGAGGCCAAGAGAGTACAGTCAACAAAACGTACATCACAAAATGCACCCCCCCCCCCCCGGCCACAAATTTGCAACTTATATCAGTCAACGTCATGACAACACTGCTCAGATTTAAGGCTATTTAAATGTACAAGTAGCAGCTACCTTCTATGACACCACAAATAAAACTCGTATTCTTCTTCTCTGGGACACTGTCATTGACAATATCATTTGTGTCTGGTATCATCGTCAGAGTGTTCCTTCTGAAACACATACAACTGTACTGCAGTGCACAAGCTCATACAGAATATCCTGATACAAGACAGTAAATACAAACATAACTTTGTACACTAGTGTTCACAGTCGAGAAGCATTAATTAATTATTGCAGCAGGATTTAAAATAGGGATTTTAAACTCGACTTGTTTTCATATTCGAAGCTCCGATAGTAGAAGTTGAAACTCAACTCGGTATTCGTTGACTTGTTACACAGACCGAGAACTAGGCCTACAGGCTAGCGTGGTAGATGACTGATGGACATCACTCAGTGTACTCGCGGGTATAAAGTTGCGTTCTCACTGCGGCCGTCAACGGCCATAGAATGCCCGCAATCGAACGTAAATTTAGCACTGAAGGCTGTCGAATGTTGTACTTGTAACGGCCGCAGTAAGAATGCTACTTAATGAAGCGGACCCGCGGTGTTGGGGGCGAAAGTGACCAGCAAACTGTGGGAATGGAGACAGACACGAAGTGCAAACATGTACTCGTCACCTCACTGCTAGTGTCCTTCACTCCTTCCCGAAGCTGCCCGTCAGACGACCATGCACCCACGCCATGACAGGCAACAGTTAGAGCTATTTGTCTGCCAAATGTAGCTAAGCATGTCAAGAGGCTGAATGTCAGATATTTGGCATCACTGTCTCACAGAACTTGTAACAGAGTTTAACCACCAGAATATTGCACAGTTAAAAACGATTACGTCACAACCAGTCACATGCTGTTAAATTAGAGATGTTAAACAAATTCGAATACTTCAGTTTAACTCGGAACTTGACTCAAATTTCACCAACTTGCATCTTTATCCGACCAGAGATACGTTGACTGTGCCGCTGATAACTCAGTAGATGTAGCTTTACAAAGCTGCCACGCTGGTCCGCACATCCATGCCACAGTCAACATCAAACATTTTTACGAGAATACAGCAGCTTTACTGAAAGCATTAGCTCACGTAAGCAGCATGTAACGTGTCATCTACTGTCGTGAAGACGTCAGCGCCACCAAACAGGAATTACTCACTGCCTCTGATCATTATAGTCAAATCCACGTCAGCAGCCTTGGCAACCGGGCTGCCAGTCCCGGCATGTCAGTTGGCGGCATGGGTGGTCGTCCAGCGGGCGGCATCAGAAAGAACACCGGTGGCGAGGTGACGATCCACATACGCATGACAAACTGCGTGGTCGAGCTGCAGGGCACGGCAATCCAAGGTCTCACGTGTATACCGTACTTCTCCCCCGCCACCGCCCGGTGCCCAAGTCAATATAACAACGTTGTAAATTCAGTGA
>Ga0209780_1001812_pt1 | contig 14559 bp, 3 predicted proteins | sample WorMetexBAHAMAS2_FD_187384 | JGI IMG/M metagenome (GOLD analysis project Ga0209780, IMG submission 187384) | Marine gutless worms symbiont microbial communities from Max Planck institute for Marine Microbiology, Germany - Inanidrilus exumae... | ecosystem: Host-associated > Annelida > Digestive... | reverse complement strand
GAATCCCGCCTTTACCCCCAGCCGAAGCAGGTACTCGATTTAGCGACCCCGGAGGGATGCAAGGCTGAGTTGACCTATGTTACGTGAAAGCCACCGGCCGGGAATTGAACCCGCGACCTGTAAATCTCAAGTCCAACGCCCTACCGCTGAGCCACCACGCAACACAATGTATGTAGTTATGACTCGATTTGTGAGAAACCATGTAACTCGACCTGCTGATATTGTTGCCACCTTCTTTGTGGACTTCACTAAGTTACAGCCTCCTTGTGAGATGCAGTTTGTAGTCAAAAATGAGTAGTGCTGTGACGATTCCGTTTTTTAATAAACGATCGATTGCGGTAGATTTTTTGGGACAAATCACTGATTAGATTTCAATCTCAATTGTAGTTAACGGATGTACAGAGGCAAAATTTTGACATTAATATTAAGAACACTCCAGTATGCGTAGGCCTACGACACAATCGCTGTTACATGTTTGCCAGCTAGACTTCAATGTAACCAGCCAAAGTTGTGAAACATAAAAGTACTAACAACTCACAATGATAACTCTCCAAAAGCACTGATAAATCTCTTGTCACTGTATAGCCACATTTCATGGCCTGTGTAGTGGTGGCTGTAAGGGTGTTTTAGTTATATAGCACTTGCCGCACCACTGCTGTTAGTTACTCTTTTCATTAAAGGTTGCCGTGACGACAAAAATAACGGAAATTGAACGAGAAGATTCGAAAGATTTTTTGGAAAAGTAAAGAATTGTGGCTCAATGCCATACAATTTATAGCAAGACGTTTGCGAAATATTGAGTTTATGAACTAAAAGCTGATAAAATGGACGCTCACGATCATGTTACTGGTCTGAATGTTATCTGATGACTAATCCAAGCGATTTCTTTTGGACGGACTTGGTCCGCCATTGTTCGTGAATTTTGTGATGCTACGGCAACTTAATTTGAGTTGACTCTTTCTTGTCATGATGTCTTTGGGAAGACTTGTCTGACGTTGATGTGTGTTCCAATAGTCCACATCAGTAGAATTCTGTCAATACAGCAGAAGTTGTCGTGAGTTAAATGTGCACAGCAGTGACTTGCATTTGCAGTCTTTAGTTGGTCTTGCTTTTGCAGCGTTTAGTTAGTTTGGGGAATTAATTTTGAATTTACGTGTTAAAAGAGTAATATTTCAGTTTACTTAATGAGAGTGAAAGCTTTGAATTAATCGTTATATGGACACTGATACCTTGGAAGTGTATGCTGTTTGGACAGTTAACGATATTAATGTTAGTAGATTTCATAAGATTATAAATCTCTATATTTTTTATTTATAATTGTTGTTCATGTTATTAGTAGTGGATTTGTTAGTAGAGTTTTCTTATTTATTAGGGACACATCTCTACAGTTTCAAAGTTCAAAGAAACGCATTACTGTTTCATTTTCATACAGGATGTAGGCAGCAGTGCGAGACTGCTTTGACTATGCCTCAGTGGGGGAGGAGTGTTTCTCGGAAACAGCAGCTGCTATAACAATAAACAATAATTGCTAAAACGCACTAATTTGAAGTAGTAATCTGTATGATGTTATCACGGTGTAACAGGCAACAGCAGTGGCAGTGCAGCTGTCCGCAGCCGACACTGTCCGGAACCTAGTTCTCCAACCCGCACGTCAGCCACTCTGCCGGGCAAGCTGTTCTCACCAGCTTTCCAGTGCTGCAGCAACCATATCAGTAAGATGCTCTGTGTTGTGTGTCAAATCTATGCATACATTTGCTTGTAGTTTTTAACACACGGCGCATTATAGTTGTAATTTTTAATAACAGCAGCATTAAAAACATGCTGCATAGTGATAATTTTGCCGACAAGATCACAGTTGATTTATTCAGTTACCAGGGGTATCTGGCCTGTAAAAAAACGTATCCACTTATTCCCATACGGTGGGACTATGACATTAGCATACATCGTAAGTATATTTTGGAGGTTTGCATTGAGCATGTAATTTGTTAATATACAGTACACTGATTTCAGTTGTTTGGTGCTGGTTAGGTAAAGATGTGGAACGTCCAGTTGCTAGCGGTGTGATTCGGTCGTTGACCAACGATGAACTTGTTGAACTTGTCAGCAGTAAGTTATCAGCTTTTCTGCATACATTGTTGTAGCGTATTTGTTGATGGCCACATGTCATTGTGTGAAGTTAATAGTGAAGTCAGTCATGCCTGGAAATTTGCAGCTCCTCTTGACACCTTGTCCACCAATGTGAGCTGATAGCCATGAAATTACAGAGTATGTAAAAAGACAGGCCGGCCAGCGGCTGGAATTTTTAATTGCACTTGTTGCAGAACCACCTCATGGTTCTATTATATGTACTGGGTAATTTACAGATTTCTGCAACTTTTAAAACGGCACAAATTATTTTAAAAATTCAGTTGTTAGCAACAGTGCTGGAAGTCTCACATGTCCTATCGTAGTAGTGAAGATGAAACAGAATGCAAAAAGTACCATAAAATACCACAGAAAGTGTTGTATGAAGGTCATGTGTAGTCAATTAATATTGTCCCATGCAGAATAGGATACAGCTCATCTATCTATCCATGCATCATGTGCTGGTGTTATCTTAAAACAACTTGAGCAGTGGAATTATAGTTTTTCCCACACCAGAGATGTTGGTGAAATTCCAGTGGGGTGACCCCCAAACAGATTGGCTGGGTGAAATTGGCATTTTTCTATCATTGTCATGAAGCTATACCACGAAAAATGCACATCAGATTGCTCATGAAAAACTCTCCTAATGTATATAAAAGTAAGTAATGTGGGTTGGTTTACAAACTGCAGTCTGGTTAATGACGAAAAATGAAGCTTGGGATTAGGTTTTCGCTGAAACTATAGGAAGGGTGCTATGGTACGAGGTAGTGTTTTAGCTTCGGGGATATATTGTAATGGATGGACATTTGTGCGACTGCAGTTGTTGATAGTTGATAGGTGGAACCTTTGGTTAGAAATCTACATTTATTTAGAGGATGGCTGTATTCTGTATGTTCAGATGGCAAGATCACATCACCAGAAGCTGTTGTGACGCCGGTGAATGTCGATGCCACGATGCGTTCGTCAAGCATTTGCGTTGCAGCCGCATCTGACTCGACATTGCCTGATGAGCTGCCATCCTCGCTGGTGGCCGTTGTGGCTAGTGACGAGTCAAATACAGCTGTTACCACCGCGAAATCAGGTCTGCCGGCCAATGACACAGACGTCGTCACAGAATCAGCAGTTGTCGATGTATCGACACTGGCCACCAGTGCGGGCAGTTTCATCACGAGTTCGTCTTACGCTGGTGTCACACAGTCATACTTGCCTTGCGGGAGTGTACATGCTGACGCCGACATGGTCACCGCTTCGGACTGTATGCTGCATTCTGTTCCAGACGAGGATGATGAAGAAATGGCCGCCGATGAGCAGATAGAAGATTGGGACCATGAAGTTTTTGATCCGTGAGTCTTCTGGTTCATTATGTACAATGTACATTGTGTAGTTCTTTCCAGGCCTGCCTTTTAGGTCACAACTGCTCATTTTGCATTAGAATTTTATGCTGCTAATATGCTCGTTTAATATTTTTGTCTAAGCATCAGCTAGCGTGGCAAGCAGTTGAAGTGTAGTGGTATAAAGGGTAGCACGATTAAAGCGAGCAAGCCTTCTGTTCATGAAGGATACCTAGATCAATTTGCTAATAGGATTTTTTATTTTTGTCCTAGCTTTTGTGTTACGTGACTTTGAACTTGGCACAAACGTCAGTTGCGAAGAAGAAGACGACCGTCAGTCCTGTAAGGGGCTAATTTATTTGTTTTATATCATTAAATGTTGTTGATTATGGTATGGAGATGGTGTAGGTAACAACAACAACCACTGAGTAGAACTCTAGTACTGACCTCCCTAATCCGAATGCACTAGATGTTGTCAGCATGTGGACAGTAAAACGTTGACACTATGCTATGTGAAGGTATTTTTTCATCAAAAACTTGCCGCCACTAACAGACGAAATGCGCGTGAAGGCACCAGCATTGCCGCTGAAAACACGGAGTACTCCAGAGTTCTGTCTAGTACTGGACTTGGTATGATACTTCTTGATGAACAGTTTTGATAAAACTGACAGGCAATATTCACTACTGATGACCTTATTAGGTTCTGGAGGTCAAAGGTCAAGGTCATGGCAGGCCGTTGAGGTTAACTCTTGTCAACACCATATCTAGCCATTGATCTGACACAAGAAATTGGCAGGTGCATCACAACCATCACTCACAGAGGACACCAGGGAAACAACATTCCTTTTCCAATTCTCATTCGTGGCTCTCCAAAGGGGAAATGTGGTCTCCTTCCATAACGCCATGGTCACCAAATGCAAGCGCCATTGCAACCTTTTCAATTTGCTTAGCTTAAATCTTCACGCCTGCAGCTTTGTGCTGGTGAGCAAAAAATAAATAATAATAACACAACACTTGTAAGCACCCTAAAGTCCGAGGATGCAGAGGCACTGGAAGCCAACAACCAACCATCTAGCTCTTTACTTAGAGTTTCCAATTCAGATCTGCTTTTTAGCCACGATAGTCTCGTCTTGTCTAACTGGCATGCATAGGCAAAATATTGTTTCCTGTGACCATGCTCCTGTGACCTTTGTGTTCAAACTCGACCTGAACCATCATGCCATATATCTAGATCAAAGGTCATTTTGTTCAAATGTTGTTGTCTTTATGTATGCACAGTTGCATACTTGACCAAATGCTCTACCTGAACCATTAAAGTGATTGGTGATATTAGTAATAAGCAGAAGAAGAATAGATAATGACAGTGACTATTCTAGAGCACCACATAGAAAGCTATGGAGACAGTGTCGCATGATTGCCTAGTAATTGTTATCTTACTGACCTTTTAGTTTGTTGTGGATACATCATTGGGGAGCATGATGCAATAACCTGATATAGATATAATAAGAGTTGTTTAATGTAGAAAATGAATTAGGTCTCATGGTCGAGATGTGAGCTGCATTGGTGTGATGTCACACAGGATGAAACGTTGGTCCACTGCAGTCTGAATGAACTGGAAGATGCGGTGTTTTCGTTTCCAGTTCTGTTTCAGAATGTCACCTATCAGGTAGGTCCTCTTCACACATTTGAGTACCACATGCTCAGTTGCTCACTCTTGGATTATTTCATTCTTGCCTGTTTTTCCGTGCTTGCTGATTATGTTTTAGTCTGGCTCTTTCAGAAGTCTATCTTAGGAAACATTTCATGTATGTACAGCAGTGCCAAAGGAGCCACTTATCCTTTTACCTCTAATAAAGGTGTCACAAATATGTTTCTGCAGCCACCGTTAGTGAGAAAGATGCCGTGTATTTAACAAGGTGGTGAGCAACATGTTTAAGGTGACAACTTCACTACACATTAACGGCAAGAGTGCTACGGTGGAAGAATTTTCATAATTGGTTAGAATTTTGGCCACAATTTACTGGCAAAGAGTACATTTTTACTCATGGCAGCCAATGGTCATTTTGTTTACTTTGTGCTGTGCCGTCCTATATGACTGTTGATAGTTTGATGACTTTGTGAGTTGTATGTTGAGTCAGGTCTACGTCAGGACCCGGCCGTATTTCCACGAGTTTTTAGAGAGGGTTTCAGCACTGTATGAAGTGATCGTTTTCACTGCGTCGAAGAAGATATATGCCGACAAACTGATGAATCTGTTGGATCCACAACACAAGCTCATCCGGTATATAAGATTCCTGCTGATTGTTAGGACGATACTGTCTAATTGGAATGAAATCAGTTAGTGTTGTTACGATTTCAAAATATCCATTTTCGGTGGTCAGTTTCGGTAGGTTTTGAGAGAAAAATGCAGCTTCGGTTTAGTTTTTCTTGATCAGCGCGCCAGACTTGCGGTGTTTGTCGTCCCTGGACATCACAAGGATGTTGTCACTGCTAAACAAGAAATACACAGCGCTTCGGAACATTTCAGTCAGATCTGCGGCACCAGCGCCTAGGCGCCTGGGCCACCAGTTCGACATGGCGGTGTGGGTGGTCGTCCGGAGGACGGCATCGGGCAGGACATTAGTGGCCAGGTGATGATCCAGTTATTGGACACAGTGACAGCACACAATTGGGTGTAAATGTAAACCATGGACCACAGTCCACTTGGAGTTCTGGCTGCAGAGTTTAGAATGTGCATTCTGCAGGTGGTCCAGTGACGCGAATGGAGAGAGTCCGAGAGAGTTCATGTTCGCGCTTTGCGGCTCCCTCCGGTTGCCGCCCCCTGACTCAGTGCGTCCCCTGTAAGTGTTATACCCACCTCGACGGCAACCCTGTTAAACTCCATTAGGGAGAACTCTGTGGACTAGTTGCTGTTACCAAGGGCATGTGGGCAGGTTTGCTTTAACAAATCCTCCTGTTTGTTAACTGTGGGTGCATGGCACTGCCTGCCAACACAGATTGACTTGTATAGTGGACACAAAATGGTAGTGTGTGCTTTGTATGTGAGCAGTAATACTCAGAAATGGTGAAGAGATTGTTAGTGAAATTTTGGGATTGGTTGTCTAATAGATGAGAGACCAATTGAATGTTGGAGTTCCAGTTGTCAAACGAAATATTTGTCACTGTGGGTGTTATGTAGGCACCGGCTGTTCCGTGAGCACTGTGTATGTGTCAACGGCAACTATATCAAAGACCTGAGCATCCTCGGCCGAGATCTATCACGAACAATCATTGTTGATAACTCACCGCAGGCATTTGGCTACCAGGTTTGTCATCAACTTACTAAGGTATAACTGGTGATGAAGAAATTCCTTGGTGTTAATGAGTCCATTTTGATGTAGATTTCATACTTCCATCATGCCACCTTGAAATCGACAGGTGAGTAGCAGGTGTAATAACCATAACCCTATCCACAACCTTCGAAATTTAGTCAACGTTTGCTCCATAGTCTTATTCCCCAAATTTCACGAATATATACCATAGCATTTGAGTTATCCTGTTAAAAACCAACATGGGTCGAACTAGAAGAAGCCAAGAGTGCAGTGACCCACTCCGACACCTGTTTTGTGACTCGTGACCTGGACTCATCGTAGAACATTTATATGTCAAGTTCGATGATCCTAGCGGCATCTGTTTTTTAGTTACTGTGCTGACAAATAGACCGACAAGTGGCGGTGAAAACCATACTGTCACGACTACTGTTTACGTGGGTAAATATTCCCTCTGCCAACCTGTGGCAGAGGTAGAGTTGAATAAGCAGCCATTCAAATGCATGTATCACCATTGAGTATGTGCAGTTTTTGTAGTAAGCCTCATATAAACAACCATGATCTGAATATTGTTGTTGTCAGTGTTAGTTTGTTTTAAGTGTCATCGTTCTGAGTCCCTCAGCTTACTTTTTGCTTTTGCTCAACTGTTTTGAGAAGATTTCTCAACTGTAGCCAATTTCACAAAAGGTTGAGACAATGTGTCACTACCAAACATAAAATTGTTTTCCTTAATTTTAATTCTTTTTTAATTAGCATCACGGGAAAATCCTAGAGGTCACGAATAACCAGTGTCGATATGTAATTTTTATTATTATTACTACGGCTATTACTGCTAGTACTGCTGTTATGATAGGTTGCTATAGTCTGTTGCTGTGTTTGATTTGATACTAGCTCGAGAACGGTATACCGATTGAGAGTTGGTTCACGGACGACACAGACACTGAACTCCTGAAAATTCTGCCGTTCTTGGAATCCATTGTTCACAAGGTTATATCTCTAACTGTCTCGTCATCGGTTGATCGACCTGTCCCTGGGATAGAATTTACCTAAGCACCTCTGTTTTCCCCGATTACCGCTGACCTGCATTCTTACCAAACGTTCGTTCTGCTTTGTTATTTGAGTAATGGTGTTACAGACACCAAACTAAACAGTTTGCAACATCCTTGTGTCATGCGTTAGTGAAATGAAGCATAAAGAGGCTAGTTGGTGATTTTCTGTGGCTGTGATCAATGCTTTGAGTTTCATACACATGTTGTCTTTACTTACTTACTTCTTTGGGAATTGTAGGCCCTTTCCTTTTCCACGTTGGAGGTTGTAGGAGGCGATAAAACCTGGCGTTAGTTTTTAGGTCGACACCTAATAAAGTTGGTCTCAGATGTCCGTCCATACGTTTGTTCGTCCCTCCACAAACAGATTCTTCGATTTCAGTGAAATTTGACATGTAGGTAGAGGTCGATGAGGGATGATGACAGTATGCAGTATGACCCGATCGAATCCAAGCTCAAGGTCACAAGCTCTTGAAAGTCTGAAATCCTTCCATTTTCAAAACCTATCTCCTCCGCCAGTTACAGTGGGAGCTGGCATCTGACCACTGATTTTTAAACTATGTCACGATATCTAAATTTGATTGGGCCGGATTTTTGATCATACTAGTTTTCTTGTCATGCGACTTTGAAGTTGGCAGAAACTTTATTTGTGAAGAGTCGACCATCAGTCCTGCACGGGGCTAATTTATTTGTGTTTGTTTTGTGTTGTTGTACATTTTGTTAATTATGCATGTTTGCTTTTGGTGTGTTAGATTTAGGGCCGTTTTTTAATCTCCCATTAACGTTAATTGGAGATTAACTTCCATTAATTAATTCATCGTTTTCAACCCTTGGCAGCTTAGTGAATCCCAAAATGAAGAACATTTCTCGTGCCCAGATCTTAACTGCATGTCTGAAACATTCAGGAGTCATGGATATATTACTCAGTTTCTGCAGCCTCTTTACTGTGCTGAAGGCAATAATTGTGTGCAATACAGTGAGGTGCTCCGATGCAGATAATCGATGCAACATCTTAAAAAGAAAGCAATACCCAGTTGTCGTTGCCTAGGGTCGATCCATATTATCGATGTTCCGTTGTTACAGTAATGTTTGATTGATGGAGTTCAGGTTTTTGACCCAACTAAAAATAGGTCATTTGGAGACGTTCTTCCCAGCCAGTGTCTTGACTTAGTACTGATAAACTAAAACACAACAAATGCAAACATGCCTCCATAACAAAATACGAGCCAAAATCGCGCTTTGCGCGATTTTGGCTTGATTTGGGCCGCCGGCATGCATTCCTGCCCGCCTGTCTGTCTGCCCGGCCTCCTTGTAGGCTTGTACCACGACAGTCGTTATCAACAGACCAGAGCCTAGGCGGCTGGAGCTCCTGCGTGGGGTAGGTACGGAGGCTGACAGTCTACTGGTCTCTGCTGCAATTTCACCCGGCATCACTCCTAAGCCGTGTTGTAGAATGTAGATAAGCTCCTAAGCCATGTACCGTGCCGCCCCCTCTCCCCTTGCCGGTTAAGCCACGCCCCAGTGGCCACAGCCCGAGCCGTCTATTTCGGCCCATAGTTCGCCGCGTGTGCCTGCCGCAAGCCTACCGCGCGTGACCGACCGTCCATCCAAAAAGTCCCACGGTCAATGCGACAATCCTCCTTTAATATATAGATAAACAGCACAAAACGAATGCATAAAACTAAAGCCAGGTGTGGTCGCCTCTTACGAACTCTGGCCTGGAAACAGAATGTGCCTATTCTCGAAGAAGCAGATAAGTAAGGAAGTAAATAACAAAGGAAGAAAGTAATTAAGTGAGCAAGTTAATGATTTATATAGAACCGGAATCATCAAATGACAACTAGGTCAGTCCACCCTATACCTTGCCCTGATATAGCCTAGTTTTGTGCCGAAAGGGGGCGTAAATTTCCCAACCATCCTGCCCAGCTGTGTTTGGCTGACTGTATGCCGTGTTTTTGACAGGAGGAACAAGACGTTCGACCATTGATTCGAGAACGCTACCAGCTGCATGAATTGCTACCTAGAGATTGACCACCTGCCTGTCAACATGGGTGGTCCACTCATCCAGCGGGAAGCAATAACCTGCAGCTGATTGCTGACAGAAAATAGCCGATTAAATCCACAGTTGTATGTTTGTCACCTATCATGGATATACAGAACACTTATATTGAGTGTGGTTCCTGCCCAGCCAGTGTGTTGGCTTCTCGAGTATTTAATATCACTCTACTCCGAGTTTAGTTTTTCAGTTATTGGCCAACGCATGTGGCATGGTCGTAATTTACTCTGCACAGTCTGTTATGACTAACCACATTGTACCACTGTGCAGTTTATAGTCGTTAGTTTTTATTTGACAGCTTGATGCTGTTGCGTTGCTGAGTCGACCAAATAAAGTGGGTCTCAAATGTCTGTGCATACGTCCATCCGTTCACAAAAAGTTTATTCGATTTCTAAGAAATTCGGCATGTGGGTAGAGGGTAGATAAGTGATGCACGATGCACTATGACCCGAAACAAGGTCTAGATCACAAGCCCTTCAAAGTTGGATATCCCTCCATTTTCAAAAGCTATCTTTTCTGCCATTTAAATGGGAGCCGGAAACTGACCACTGATTCTTAAACTAGGGCACAATATCTAAATTTTGTCAGGCCAGATTTTTGATATTTGTCCTAGTTTTTGTGTCACGTGACTTTGAACTTGGCAGAAATGTCAGTTGTGAAGAGTCGACCGTCAGTCCCACACGGGGCGAATTTATTTTGTAGATTGTTATTATTATGGTCGTCATCATCGTTGACTGTGTATGCTTGAAGTTGAGCAAAATTGGTGGGAGTTTTGTAAATATGCTGCACCGAACTGCAGAATTTTACGTGTTCCGACTGCATTTGTTACGTCAATGTGCATATTGTGGTTAATTGTTGGATATAACTGTTGGATTTGCCCGTCACTGAACGACATCAACATATCTCCATTTTGTAGTTCACTACTGGCTGAGTTTATGTCAGCGTGGCAGCTTAACTCCGGCTTTGAAGAAGCGAATATGTTGGTGTGGTTTTGGCATTTTACAGTTTGGAAACTTAAATTTGACACTACTTGCTAAAGGCCAGATGGCCTTCTTAGCTAATTACTAACTAAATGTCAATGCATTAAGTAAAACATCATTGGCAAAATTTATCTGTCTTGGCAGTCATGGATGCTGCCCAGGCATATGACTGCTGGAAAAATTGTTGCCGCTGACATGTTTCTGTGGATACAGTTACAGATAGTTTTTTTTAAACTGTTAATGTCACACTGTCAAAGCAGTCATTAAGCAAAGTTTAAATAGAATGAACTGGAAGTACAGTGTGAACTGTGAAACATTGTGACATTAACAATTTAGAAAACTGTTAATGTCAAAATGTTGACAGTTAACACTGTGCTTCCAGTTCATTCTATTTGAATTTTGCTTAATGACTGCTTTGACTTCAGTCACAGTTTATTTATCAGTGGTTTCAGCCTGTTAGTATTCAGCTATGTATTGTGCCTGTGTTTTACTGGTTACTGTAAATAATGGGACTTTTGAGATTTCTCACTGTTAATTAAGTGTTAAGGTCCCCAATGTTGTTGTTATTGAAATGACCTAAATTATGTTACGTGTTAGTCCATTGCCATTTTTAGGTCGATTCTTCTCAGTTGGAAATCCTTCAATTTTCAAAAGCTATCTACTCCGCCATTTACAATGGGAGCTGGCAACTGACCACTTATTCTTAAACTAGTGCACAAGGTCTAAATTTGCTTGGGCCGCATTTTTAATATTTGTCCTAGTTTTTGTGTCATGTGACTTTGAAAATGGCAGAAACGTCAGTTGTGAAGAGTTGACCGTCAGTCCCGCACACGGCTAATTTATTTGTGTTAAAAACCAGTGTCCACAGTAATTTGGCAAAAGGCCGCATTGCCTTGTCACCACTCACAGCTGTACATGGATTTGTCCAAACGTGACCTCCATCTAATACGTGGGTTCTTGGACCCACATTGAGTTAGCCCTTCCCCAAAATGGCACTTTGATCTGTTCAGCCAGTTTTGCACAGCACGCTCATGTAACCAGCACACAGACCACGCTACTTGTGACATGTAGATGTAGCAGCAAGAACTTACTTCAGTGGGACTGACATATATCCACACATGCCGATCCTACATCCACACGCCACACAATTTCATGAACGGCACATCTCTAGTGTGACGTTTACGTCGGCATATCTCTACGGTAATGTTTACATGTGGGTGGGCGTGGCCCGCATGCTCGTTAATTCGTCTGATTTTGGGCTTCCAAAATTAAAAAAATAGGAGATTCCTGCCTTGCACGCCGATAAACCGCCACGCTAAATTTGACGCTGCTAGCTTTATCCTCTGTGGAGAAATCCATATACGTAAAAACACAAGTAGTAACTGATGTATCCACATCCTGCCTATCGGCATGCGTGGTTAATAATGTACTACTGCAGAACTTGGTACATCATGAGTGTATAAGTTCATGCATGGTGTGCTGAGGTGATGAGAAATAACTGGAGAAATTACAGATGATAAGTCACTGTGGAGAATTGCCAGTTGTGCGAATGCACATATTAAACTTGCTGATCTGTCTGTCAAATGTACCATTACGGATTTAAGATACTGTGAGCTCGCAGTTGTGTCAGTAAGTAATGCTTCTAAGTAGTACAGGTTTGTTGTAAACATGTGCATCTCTCATGCGGCTGCATTAGTTTGGGTTGTTTTGTGTTTTAAGCACACATTTTTTGTATGTGTGTAGTACTACGATTACTGTAGGCTGTAATTCATTGAACTTTTACTAAGTTTCAGAGTTGGCGTGTTGTTGATACCGGTATCATATGATGTCACGCTAATAATGATACTTTAATTTAATTGTTTTTTTAACTAATTGTTTTTAAAGTAAGGATGCTACTGGTTTTAAATTATATTATTAACCGTAGGCTTTTAGTCAGAATTAATCCATTACTTATTGACATTTGCCATAGAACTTGGAACCACAAGTACTCCGGTGTTTTCTTCGGCAGTGCTGGTACTTTCATTTGCAGCTTGTGTCACTGGTGGTAAGTTTTGAATTATTAGTTGTTGCTATTTTTACACACAGAACATGGTTGTAACTCAATACTTATCTGTGTAGCATTAGACTTGTATCAAAAGACAGCATTAGTTTAAAAGTAATCAAAACAGTGTTGTCATGAAATGAAGCAAAATGCCACAAGCATGAAACTCCAAGTGGCCCAGGTTATATTTCCGTTCTCCCATGTATACAGTCATATTAACAAGAAAGCATTGATATTTATTAGGTCGATTTCCAAACTTTGGAAGTCGACCTAATACTATGGGTGGCAAATTTCCGTCCGTACGTCCGTCCGTCCACAAAATGTTTCTTCGATTTCGATGAAATTTGGTATACAGGTAGTACTCAATGAGAGATGAAAAAAGGTAATGACCATGCCCGGATCCAAGGTCAAGGTCAGTAGCGCATGAAAGTCGGAAATTCGGCCATTTTGGACCATTTTTAAACTCTATCTCCTCCCCCATTAACTTAGGGGGCAATATCTAAAATTTGACCGGTCAGATTTTTGAAATTTATCCTCGTTTTCCGTCACGTGACCTCTGAACTTTGGTCCTAACCACGTCTGACGGCCTTAGTCTGCCCTAGCAGAAGTCGTACGGGACTAATTTTTTCAATCACCATTGATGTGCACATGTTGTTATGGAAAAACAATTGAGAAAGACTTAATTAGTAAAAATTTCTAATGATTAATCAGCTAATTAATCATTAGAATTTGCAGCTAGTCTTGCATGGAGTATGTTATGTTAATGGTTACAGATGCCTGTGGTGGAGTCTTACTATGCTGTTTTGTTGTGACAGTAATTTACAGGAATATTCTGTTAATGGTAGTTTTTGGTTAATGTTATAAAATTAAAATTGTGATAACTAGGCTGCAAAATGGGAGTCAGAAATTCCACAAAATGTTTAGGGTGTGAACTTAACTAACCATTAGTGAATCGGTTATTTGAATTATTATTGCATTCTTGCACACACAACTTTTGTAACTTGCATCTTATACTGGCAGAGATTCTTTAGGTTATTTTCAGTATTAGTAATTTTGTCGGTCTGCTACTGCCATTTGTGGTATTTATGCACCATTCTAATAATGGAATTGTTTGGATCTGCTAGCTCCATTGATATTGATGTTTTATGTACACAGCATGTCTCATAAGGCAAGGCAGCAAACTTACCATCGCAATGTTTTTGTATATTTTTTCTTAATTTTAACTGGACTGGCAAAGTATTTTTGGCCAAATGCACAAAATTGTTCACCGTTCTTGTTGTGTGTTTTTATCTGTAAATATAGTTTACTTTTGTAGAAATTTTGTTTGCACAACTAGATAGTCAATGTGTGTTTGTGTATGTGATTAGAAAGTCGTGCAATATTGCTGTAAATTGTGCGGACTATTGTGCATTGCCGGTCTGTGCAGTCTGTACAGAATGTTGCGCAATTCTGGTTCATGTTGGCTGAATAAGATGACACTGATGACTGAATAAATATGTCTATCCATGTCTTTTAACTTATTATCTTATATACATAATTGTATATAAAACCAAATGTGTCTGTCTGTCTGTGTTTCTTTGTTCCTTATGGACGGCCACAGTTTTGAGCAGATCTGGACCAAATTTGGCATGTGACGTTGTTATACCGTCCTGCATAGGGGATGGGGTGGGGGG